>Ga0181520_10005797_pt1 | contig 19346 bp, 16 predicted proteins | sample PEATcosm2014_Bin_29_FD_132451 | JGI IMG/M metagenome (GOLD analysis project Ga0181520, IMG submission 132451) | Peatland microbial communities from MTU Mesocosm Facility, Houghton, MI, USA - PEATcosm2014_Bin02_30_metaG | ecosystem: Environmental > Terrestrial > Soil > Wetlands > Peat | place...
CATATTTTATTTGTTTATTCTTTAGTAGTTGTTGTGGGGCGGTGGTGGGGGGTGGTTGGTGTGGGCGTTTGGCAAAAAGGTGAAAATCTCCGCCTTCGGGAGCCGCCTGGGGGGTTTGAGAAGGGGTGAACAGGGCTAAAAAGGCCGAATAACCCCGAATATCAATGACTTACGCAGATGAAGGCTGGTTTCAGAAGAATTTACCCACAACGGGCCAAATGGAAAGGGTTTATACCCCTGAAGCGCCGATTTTGAGCGACGATTAACATGGCGTTAACGGGGCGCTAACGGTGCGCTAATTTCTCTCCAGCGCGATGTCGCGACATGGCCTGTTACGCGCGTCAACGCGGGCAGGCCATTTTGTTTTTAAAATGGGTTGCCTATCAATTCAGCCGGACCATGGAGCGGCGCGATGAAAGTGAGGGGCGTGGCGCGGCATTTGGCGCAAGCGCAGGGAACACTCGCCTTCAGCTTCATGTCATGGATCGTGTCGCCAGCCGCGCGGCGGAGAGAATTGAGGCGGGCGGCCAGAGTGAAGCGAACCTGGCGAAGCTGGCCGGACGTCAAGGCTGGCAAATCCAGCCGACGCATGGCCGCTGCCCGGTTGAAAAAGACTTCATCCGTGTAGGCAAAAACTTTGGTGTAAAGTTCCAAGCAAGGAATAATTTCAGCGGCGATGTGATGACGCAAAACACGGGCAGCGTTCAATTCAGGGTCAACCGTCTCACGCGCGGCTTTGAGGTCTGGCCGCTGCAAAAGCGTGAGTTCATTTTTTACCCTGGTGAAACCGTCCGTGCGGTCAACCTTGGTGAGCGAATCGAAACCGCACCGGAGCAAAAATTCTTTGCGCTTGGCGTCAATGTCTTTGGACGACATTCCCTTCGCGCGGGTCCAGCCCTGGGCGGCACAGCTTTTCGGCCATTCGCGCCAAAACAATTTTACCTGATCGTCGGAGAGAATCATGGAATTTAAGATTGCCGATTTACGATTGCCGATTTTGAAGTCAGGTAAGTCCGCAGTTCCATGCGAACGCCGCGATGCTTGATGGCGTTTCGGGCCTGCTGGCCGTGCTCGTCGCAGTAACGGAAGCCATGACTGTTGACGAGCGTGGCCGGCTCGTTGCAGGGCTGATTAATTTGACCGGCTTCATTCTTGACCAGAAATTCACAGCCATTGGGATCGGCGGCTGGAACGGCACTCCTCACGTCGTGCGCTACAGGGAAGGGATAGTTGATTTCGAGGCCATATTTACGCCAAAGTTTGTCGGTGGCTTCTTTGCGGCCACCGATGAACCAGAGCGACGGGCGCGATGATGCGCGCCAGCTTGACAGAAAACCTTTTTCCCAATCTTCCAGGATTAAGAGATTGGCGGCGCTCGCAGAGACGCCGCTACAGCCAAAAACCTCGGCTGATAATTTCTGCATGAAGTTCATGCGCTGCGGATCGGTGATATGGCTGGTGTAGATCATACGTCCTCAACTTTGATGACAATGCCTGTGAATGGCAGACCATGATTTTTTTCAAACCAAAGGACCATCTCCGAAAATGATTTGAAGCCATCCGCCTGGGCAAAGGCGTTCCATTGGGCAATCGGCATCAAGGCGCCTTTAAGTGGCCGGTCAGGAAATGAGGCGAGAATTTCGCGGGGAGTTTCATCCAGCTTGAAATGCTCAATGGAAATAATTTTGACACGCGCCAGTTCACGCTGTGGGCTGCCATAGGGCCTGCCGGTCCATTCGCGCCAGCTTTCGAGGTCGCCAGGCCGGGGCTGGCGGCCCTTTGGAATTGGCCGGATGGTCTGACGTTTGACGCCGCTCTGGACGAGTGGTGCGAATTGGGGTTTGAAGGTCCGGACTCTCATGATCTAATCCACCTCGGTTTCCACCTCATCGGCCAGCAGCGCCTTGACGAGTTTGTCCACTTCAGAATCGGTGGACGCGATGACGACGATGTCGCCGGTGGCTTCGACGCGGCAGCCAATGCGTTTCAGGTCGCTCACATCCAGATCGGCGAGGGCTTTGGCAATCGGCTTTTTGGTGATCTTGATGAGCAAGTCGTCCTGCAATATCAAATCTGCAACACCGTCAACGGCAAGCCCGCGCCAACTTTCACCAACGACGTTTATCCAGCCACTGTCGGCGGCCAGGCGGATGGCCAGATGCCCTTCGCGATGGTCTGCCCGATTGATCTGCTCGGCGCGGCGCTCACCACGGAGACCGGCACGCTGGATTGTGAGCCGCTGGCCTGCGTGGGGGGCACGCACGCCGCCAAGCGCATCTGGTGGGCCAGCAAACGCGGTGGCGCGGATACCAAGCTGGTGATGGTAAACACGACAGGTAATCCCACCCAGGCATACCGTGTGCGCTTTGGGGTCAATACCATCGGCGACGCCACCGTCGAGGACGTCAATGGGAATCCAATCAATCTCACCAATTATCCCAACCGAATTGTGGCGGGCACATACCATGCCTGGATGAAAAATGGCAGCACACAAATCAACGCCATCCGCGCCATCATCAAAGTGAAAGTGAAATACACCCAATACGACACCGGGGGAAGCACGCCCGCAGAGACAGACACCAATGGCAACATCGTGAACACTGTCAATTCGGGCGAACTGTCATGTAATATCACGCTCACCAATGCCGCCGCCGGCGTGACCAATTACACCGGCGGCCAATACACCGCGCTGGCCGAGACGCCGGTGACTGGCTTGGCGCAGAATGTTTACACCTCGCGCGCCACGCTGGACTACGACGGCAGCCATGAAATCGTTGATCCTGGCATTCTCAACGGCGGCTCGCCCACGATCCCACTGGCGCAGCTCATCGGCCATTGGAACGTGCTGAATTTATCCGGCGGCGCATCCGCCTGGGCCACGGCCAACATGACCATCGCCAGCACGGAGATAGATTTGATGACGAACCACATTCGCATCGAGGTCGGGCCATCCAAACATTTGCAGCCGCAGGACTGGAGTTCCATGCTGCAATTTTTCCGCTACCGCCGGCTGTACATTGACAGCTCGGTGCGCGCCACCGGCTACGGCAGCCAGAATAATAATGCCGACATGCCTCTCAACACCGCCGACGAAAACAATGTGCAAGGCCTGTTCACCAATGTGCAGAACGCGTTTTTTGATTACGGCAGCAGCGTCGCGCCGGCCTTCGCCAGCGCCGTCGTGTTCGATGCTGTGCGCATGACGGCCATTTCAAACCTGTAGCGGCGTCTCTATGAGCGCCGACCAAAAATAAATCTGTAGCGGCGGTCTGTGACCGCCGAACCAAAAAACATATAATGATCGCAAGCTTTCGCGCCTGTCACGGCATCATCGCCAATGCGCCCGCCACGCTGGCGGTTCATGCCAGCGCGCCGATTGTGATGCAACGCACGTTCCAGGGCACTGGCGCGCCCACATCTTCCGTGCTCAGCGCCGGCAATGGCCGCTACTGCGCCAGCACGGGCGGCTGGGTAATTGACGCCACCATTGTCACCGGCAGCGCCGGCAGTGGTTACCTCGTCGGCGATGTCCTCACGGTCGGCGGCGGCACGAACACTACCGCCACACAATTCATGGTTGATATGGTAGATGCCGCTGGCGGCGTGCTCGATTTTCATTGTGTGACCGTGGGCGTTTATACGGCATACCCCACAGCGGGCGTCGGCGCCACCGGCGGCACTGGCACTGGCGCTACCTTTAATCTAGCGAAGCAGCCGGCGGATATGTACCTGGATTACACGGCCAAGGCGCTGTACATCTGCACCACGCCCGGCAGCTATACGACTTCAGGATGGGCGCAGATCACCGGCCCCAGTAACCCGACGATTGAGATTTACAACAACGCCCACGCATATCCAGTGGGCAGCATCGTTTTTGTTTTCAGCGCAATGACTGTTGGCGGCATCGCCATTTTGCCTGGCGTCTATGCGTCAATCGTTTCCGTGCCGGCCAATGGATCTGTGAATCAAATCCCACAATATCCCCTGCCTGCTTCAGGCACGGTATATTGGTACGCGATTTCAATGGGCATCATCGTCGCCGATGTGTGTACCAGCAGTGGATCTCAACAGATTTACATGAACGCCAGCGGCACTTTCTAATATGCCTCCCGCAAATGACAATTTTGCAAACGCGCACGTGATCAGCGGCGACACCGGCAGTCTGTCTTCAAACAACAATGGCGCGACCACTGAGGTCGGCGAGCCGAACCATTTTATCTACAATCCCGGCCCGTCATATCCAGTGGTTTATACGCCGCCCGAAGGCGTTGCCGGCCCATCAAACACGGTGTGGTATCAATGGACCTGCCCTGGTACCTATACAGCTTATTTTTTTTCGACCCTGTCACCAAATTTGGTGACGAATTTTAAAACGTGCCTCAACATCTATACTGGCACCGCTGTCAACGCGCTCACCCGCGTGACCACTCTCATGGATCAAAGCTCTGGTGACGGGTGGGGCGCGAACAACGGCGCGTCCATCGCCTTTCAGGCCACTCCCGGCACCGTCTATTACATCCAAATTGACAGCCGGGTCGCCGGCGCCACCGGAAACTTTTTTTTATCCTGGGGACAATACTCCCGCCGCACTCTCGGAGATTGTGGCGCGGCGCTTAATTTTAACGCCGACGTCCAATGCCTTGGAACTGTCCAGCCGACAACACTCTCGCAGTCGGGGACGCTTAACTGCCCGCGCTCACAGGCGGCGTGCCCCTCATTTTGGTCATTTGGAAGCGTGACAATTGGTCCTGGTAATTATGCCGTGGCATTAATATCCGGCACGCCGATTGCATCTGGCACGGCTTCGGGCGTCAGTCCATACGGAATTGTATGCGATGGTGATGCCACCGGCATTGGACTCTACGATGGTGGCGCATTTTCTGTCGGGGCGAAAGTGCTTCAAGCCATCACTGGCGACGCGTGGGTATCTGACTGTTTGGTCGTCAGCGGCAATCCCCCCAGCGCCGGCGGAATTTATTGGGACAATTATCCCCTCGGCGCGCTGCCGTCTACGTGCCAAATCGAGCCGATTCATCACACACAAACTGGCGTAATTGGCATCGTCACGATGCCTTCATCTGGGTGGGTGGATGGGCCGCAGAATCCGACGTATCAATTACTTTATTATCCGTTCACGATTGGCATGTTGAGCGTCTCGCAACAATGGCCATCATTCACTGGTAGCGGGACAATGGCTGATCCCTGGACTATTGAGTTCAACATTCAGAATTTAAGTTCTCAGGATTGGGATAATTGCACGGTGGCATTATTGAACGCTGGCGGCATAGCAGGCGCATCTGCGGCACTGACAGGATTCGATATTGCCGCTTCCAGCACTGTGACCACCAGCCCGTTCACTTTCTCCGCCAACCCTTCATCCGGGCTGATGACTGCGAACCTGCAAATTTCCCGAAATGGGATTGTGGTCGGCACGCTGCTTTATCCGCTTTACCCGGTGGCCTACGCTTATTTTTATGGTGGGTTTTTCGTCCACGAATATGACTGCGGCGGCGGCCAAAAAATGTGGGAATCGAGCTTGGGATTGACCTATTCATGGCCGAGCGCGATGAGCATGTTCCCATCGGCTTGGGGGCAAACCATAAATTACGTGTTTTCGGTCTCTGCTGGAACTGTGAACTGGACCAATGCCGATCCAATCGGGTATGCCTGCGGTCCGTTTATTACCAACCTGACTGGAAGCTACGGCTACATAATCGGACTCAATCCATGGTTTCAAGGCGGCACTTCTCCAAATCCAATCACCGTGCAATGCCTGCTATCTTACAATGGCGTCGCGTTGCCGACTTTTACCCAAAATATAACCGTTCCACCCGCATGACAATTCCCCTTGCCGAACTGTTGAAGTCCCCCTGCGCCTGGCACAAGGCGCTGGCCGTTGGCAAGCTGAATGGGGGTATGCTGCAAATAGACGATACCAAATTCGCCCAGATCGAAGCCGAATGTGGCCAACCTGGCATCCGTGGCCTCGGCGATGTTGTGGCACTCGTCGCCCGGCCGGTGGCGCGGGCCATTGACGCCGTCGCCGGCACCAAGCTGGCCGGCTGTGGCGGCTGCAAATCCCGCCAAGCCAAGCTCAACCGGATACTGCCCCTTTAATGGCCCGCTACCGCCACCTTAACGCCCCGTTAAAAACGCCATGTCGAGCCTCTGGCGAACTCGGTTTTTACCCAAACCTTCTGAACCCTCTTCCATTCCTTCTCAAACCGGGCGCGCTTTTACACTTCGCCTGACGAGGAGAGAAGCAGTGATATGGTGGCTTGGCTGTGGGGGGATGCCTTCCATTGCCACTGCAAGATGCCCCCACTAAAACGGAAAATCGCTGTCGCATTCAACTGAGACTGTACACGCATTTCCGAAAAAGACCACGTAGCCGCTAACAGAATTTTTTAAAAAGCGGAAATAGGGAAAAGATCGAGGCGCAGCCTCGACGCTACAAGCTGGCATGACAAGTCGGCGCGGCAAGAATGCTGACAAGCTTCCGCCGCCGCCTGACACTCTCGCAAAAGACCCGCCGCAGACGCCGTAAAGTCCGGCGTGAAAACGCCGCCGCGACGATGAACCCAAGAAATCGAGAGGCGGATTTTCATTAAGAAATAGTTATTTCCTTACGCGTTTTTCTCGATAAAATAACTCCCCAAGCAATTAACCAAGGCGAGAAATAAACGGCCATGCCTATCGCAAGCTTGGTTACTTTCCCGGGCCATTTATATCCGTCAGGATCACTGCTCTTCGCAGAAGCAAAAAGCATCGCATAAGCGATCAGCAGAAGTGCATGTACTAGAACTGCCCAAAACCACAAAGCGTGCTTGGTTTTGGATGCCGATATTCCAAAGGCGCTTCCCAAAAAGTATCCGCACATTAATGCAATTGTTAAAGAATCAGATTGGCTTGAAGATGGAACCGAGCCAACGCTCATCCCTGCCAATGATTGAGCAAAACCGCGGAGAGTCATCAAAATGAGTAAAGTGAAAATCCCACCCACCACAAACGCCACAGGAAGGGATGTTCGATTAAGCATAGGATGATGATTATTCTGTGAGCTTTATTTCGGGGCGTTCTCTTCCCAATTGCGTGAACTGTTCGTGTTGGCAACGCCATGAAATTCCACCCACACATAATCGTCCGGTTGCTGATTGATCGAGATGCCAAAATTGATTTTGCTGTAAACCTGGCCGTTGCGACTTTGAAAAAAGAACGCTTGCTCAAAGCCCCCAAACCATTTATGAGGAGGTGTGGTTGACATAACAAAAGTGTCATTTGGCCGATATCCGCTTTCTGGCGCTTCATAGGTGACTCCCTCTTGTCCGTCTGATTCAATTAACCCGCCGTTCACCGCTTCAACTTGCACACTCCAATCCTGCAACGTGCGTTCCGATACGACGCCTGGCGAGCGGATTATTGTGATTTTAATGTCACCGCCGTTGGAAACAATTTTGTTCGCCAGCAAATCAAAGTTCACCGGTGCGTCTGTGTAGTGGAACTTGTAACGCTGGTTTATGCTTACCAATGGCTCTCCACCTTGCAGCTTCCACATTTTGATAATTGCTGGATTGCTCTGGTCGGGAATAAAATGGTCGGCATACATATAAGAGTATTTGAAATAGGTTTTAGTTGTGGCCAAAACGTAACCTTCCTTCTTGGGTATGATGCCCAACCCTTCACCTCTGCCGTCCTTTATTTGGAACATTCCATTTTCGTCGCTCACCGTCGTGAGGCGTTCTACTGTTGACTGAATATTGTTGTAAATGCGCACGCTTCCCGCGATTTGTGCGTCGGCAACCGGACTGCCAAACTGATCTTCCAACCGGCCATAAAACACAATCGGTATATCGTTCAAACTAGCTAATCCTTCTTTCATCTGGTTGCCCTTGTCCTGCAGCGCTGTTGTTGTGTTTGTCACTGTTTGTCCCGATGATGCAGTTGTGTAAACCGGCGTACCCGCTTGTACACCCGGTACTTTGATTGCTGCCAACACAGTGTTTGTTTCAATCGAAGATGTCGGCGGCGTTTCCATTGACTTTTTTCCCCTGTGCCACAAGGCCAACACAAGCAACACCGCAATAATAGCAGCGAACAAAATTTTTGAACGGGAGATTTTCATGGGTAAGTAATATTGAAACCGGATTGCGATGAAAACAGCAATGTGTTCCAGTAATTCCACTCTTGCCAGCAATCACCACGAAATTCGGCACTGTGCCAAAAATGCTCTGTGTAATTATTTCCGGTTGGGTCAGTCGGCCAGACGGTGGACAAATTAAGATTTCCAGTCAAATTGCCAACGCTCGGTGTCGCCCCCAAGGCGGTTGAGCGTGATTCGGCGGCATAAGCAAAAACTTTGTAGTGGTTGTTCAGGTTGGTCACGATGTCAATGTAAGTGTTGCCGCCGCCCACATAAGGATAGGTGTAAAAGTTGTTCCAAGGCGCAGAATTGGGGTTGTTGCCTCCAAAATTGTAGGCATACTGCGTGTTTGGCGGGATAAAATCCGGCTTGGTGATTTGGTCAAAGCCCCAACGGGGCATTGCCAATGCAAAATCATTTTGGTTGTAGAAGTTGATGCGCCGGTTAGCTGCAGCGCTATTGGTTGCCAGCCAGTTTACATAAATGTCCGGTGTGTTAGGGCCATAATTCTCTACCCCGAGTTTTGAAAGCGAGCCAGATGGGTATTGATAGGTAAATTGCAGCAGGTAGGGTGTAGTGACTGTGGCATCGTAGGTGTGGGCTGAAATCGCTCCTTGGCTCGCAACATAGGTGTTCACCACCTGATTGTTTCCAGCCAACCGCAATGCTTCGCCGGCCACAACATTACCCATGCTGTGCGCCAGCATGTAAACTTGGCCGGGGTAATCTGTGTTCAAATAATTTAGCTCATTTAACAGCCCCGCTGCCGACTGCCAGGCTATATTTTCGCTATAGTCGAAATTTCGTGGGTCGGTCAATGCCTGCCAAGTGCTGCCGGTGAAACCAAAATAGGTTGGCCAGAAAAACGCACCGAATCTTCCTTGATACCCCTGCCAATAAAGCCGCTTGAAGGCGGATTCGGCAAAACGGTCTTTATCGTATGTGCTCATATTCCAACCATGGACAAAAAGAATGTACGGAGTATTGGCGCTCGCCGGCAGGGGATATCGAAACCCTGCGACACCTGCCGGCAATCCTTCCGTTTCGGGCACGGCATTTGTTAGCGGTACGCTTCCCGCCACGTCTCCCACCGTCCACCGCTCATACATTTGTTTAATGTCCACGATTTGAATATACGACGTGCTTTGTGCCAATACCTTACCCCCGCCATCCTTGATGGTCAAATTCAAGCCGCCGGTGCCATTGCTCACGCCGCACCAGATGTAGTGACTTCCTGGCCAATAATTGCCACCATAAGGGGGTGGCGGATATAATTGAATGCTCTGGCCTGGACCAAGCCTGCCAACCGAACCAGCGAGGAATGGATTGGCCTGCTGCCCGGCAATCGTGGCATTCGTCAAATAGCCGATGCCGCCGTTGGTTTCCACGGCAGTGAATAAATCAATGACCGGGTTGCCGGAGTTGGGATGGCCCACGTCACCCCAATTCAGCGTGATGGTGCTGTTGGCGGGCAGCTTCGCAACCAGATTGGAATCAATACCGCAAATCCAAAGCCGGGCAAAATCCTCCAGATCACGAACCGTAGGAATCATTCGGTTGCCATATTGATCCTTGTAATTACAGTCTGGCGTCGGGGTGTTCGGTGTGTAATAACAACCTGCGGCCTGACTGGTATTTAACACATCGTCATCGTAATATGTGTTGTCATCAGCATCGAGCACGTATCTGTCAAAGTTATTATTGCACCAAAACACAAACGGCGAATTTATTGAAGTGGCATCTGGACTGTTGAGGGACAAGTCCATTGTGCCGTCATGGTTTTTGTCCAGTTGCAAAGAAACGGAATAAACCACACATGTGCCTTGCGCGCCCGTGTCAAGATCGGGCATGGTTACCAGTGCCGCCTGGCCTCCAGCCGTGGCAAAATAATTTCCATAGGGTGAAATGACGCCCGCTGCGTTCGTGGTAACATTCCCGTTGCCATCCACCTGGTACGCGGCCTTGAAATATTGGCCGAGATAGCCATACACACCGGAATAGGTACTGTTCGTCACCTGTAGCTTGGCGTAGCCGGCCAGTTGTGTCCAGGTTCCCGCAGGAACAATCAAGAATGGAACATCATTCGTGGCATAGTAGCCAGAACCATTCCAAACCATCAGCAGAGGCGAGTCATTCGTTGGCGAAAAAGCCGGAGACCCCGGAAGCCAGTCATTCTGTGGCTGGTAAAAACAATACTTTACCGTCTGAAACTGCGGCTGCGCGGTTTGCAAATACGGATATACTTCACCCCAATTATCACCGTTCACGGGGCTGCCGCCAGGGTATAGAGTGGCAGTCATGCCAGCAGTGTTTCCAAAGGCGAATTCCATAGAGACGTAAGGCAGCCCAAACCAATTGGTATAACCTTGGGACATGTACACGTCATAGTTTTCTTGCGAATCCAACACATAATAGACCAACGAGCTTCCCGGCCCATAACCGATTCCCCCATCGGCATAACCTGGTAAAATCCACTGGCTGACAGTAGTCGAAAGCAGATCAGGCAACACAGTTGCGTTCGTTTGGAATAAATAAGTCGGCGGCGACAGAAGTAAAAAGTCGGCGTTACCAGCATCCGGGTACCCTGCGCCGGTCGTGAGATTCCCCGTATCATCTACATCAGCCAAGCTGAATACAAAATTGCGGAACAGGCAATTCTCCTCAAAAGGCAGGAAAACATCCAGGCCGCCGTAATTTGCGCCGTAGATTCCGCCACTGTATTTCTTGGAGTTGTCAAAGTATGTTGGACCTGTGAATGGAAACAAGCCGGCAAAAGCATAACCGGAAGGATAGTCGTACTCGTTTTGGGGTTCGTAAGGGAGGCCAGGGCCATAGTTGGCGGGAAAATAAAGCGAAAATGCGGACTCTATTGGCGCGGCCCGTAATTGAAAGATCAGATTTTCCTTTAATTGCGACCGCCCATCGTAAAAGGGCGTTGCCATCAAGTTCGTGGTTACAGAGTTGGGCGCACTGGAATTGCCGCTAGAGTCAACACTTTCCACAAATACAGCATAACTGGCACTGCCATAGGCATCGTTGGCGGGCGGGTTCCAGGCTGTTGGGAGTGGATACAGGGCATTAGTAAACAACGAAACTGGAATATTCTCAGTATAATCAAATGAAGTATTATTGTTTGATACCGCACTTTCGTCAACAAAGAGGAGGCGAACGAGTGCGGCATTGGCAGGTATGCCCAAAGCCACTAACGTGCTCGCCCCGCTAGGCCCCGGGGTAATAGCACCCGCCACAGTAGCTTGTTGAAGTGGCAATGACGGAGTCCACCCCGTGCTGGACCCGTTTTGGTAATTGGCCTTTACCCGATACGAAATGTCGTAAACGCTGCCGTTCGCAACATCCGGGCTGTTGCCCGCGATGTTGTCTTGATAGGCCGTGCCGGAGGTCACCGTGTAATCGCTTGTTTGAGTGGATCCTCCTAAATGGGCTTGATAGGATTTTTCAACGGTATAGTTTGCTACATTCCCTTGTGACGGCAACCAGTTTATCGCGGCCGTTAATGCGGTTTGATTAAAGTTCACGGTCAAGCCTTGGGGCGCGGCGGGCGTGTAAAAAGTATTGGGGTTAACTCCAAGCTCATATTTCTGGTAAATCGTCCAGCCGTCGCCAGCCAAATCCAACGCATTTGGATTTACGTTCGTAAGCCCATACTGCTGTTCCCACCATATAGGCAAACCGTTCGCGTCCACTCCCCAGGATCGCACACGTAAAAATAAGTTGCTGGAACTGACGGCGGGCACGTTCCATGCCGTCCAGTTTGTCAACTCCGAGCCGTAAACAAACCAGTTTGCCGATTGCCAAGGCTGTGTCAGGTCGAAAGTATATTGCAATTCCATTTCCACATCCGCCGTTGTGTTTGAGATGATGCCCGAGAAATTGCCAAAGGACAGATTGGTTTCAAGAAGCCACAAATTTGTCCCGTAGTTAACAGGGGTTAGCGGGCCACCAGCAGGCGTCCCGCCGCCGGAACCCAAATCGCCAAAACCGGGCGGCATGGACACTCCGCTCGACATGGCGCTCATTCGCATCGGGCCTGCCGCCGCCGAAGTGGTCGAAGCCGCTTGCACCTGGTCAATTAGATTGGCCACAGCCGTGGCTTCTGTTTGCACGGCGGCGGTGGTGGCACTGGCGGCGGACATCGTGGCCGTTAGTCGGGGATTGACCACAAGCTGACCGTAGGTCGCATCAACCAGAAAAATGTTGTCAGTTATTGCGTAAGTTGCGAGTGACGGATTGTAGAAAGGCCCCGGCAGCGGCGCCATGCACCCGCCGGGCATGACTTCCCAATAGGTCCCAAACACCGGCAAATCGCCATATGCAACGGCCTGCAATCCCTGCATTTCCGCCGTTATTTGCACGATACTGTCGGGTTGTGCCGTTTGAACCGGCGCGGCTGGGAGGTTGATGCTGGAAAAAGAACCAGCAGTTTCCTGAGCATTTCCAATGCCACAGCCGATAATTGCAGAAACCAACAGTCCGACACCCACCCAATTTAGCTTTTTCATAATATCATTTTCCCCTGCGAAACATTTGCCTTGGAACCAAAAGGGGCGCGGACTCAACGCACCCCGGCTGCGGGCACCGCGAAGCGCCCTCCCCAAGAGTAACGCCAAGCCGCGCCCGATGGGCGCGCGGCTTGTTACAGTCTTGGGGCGGGAGGGAAAATTCGCGGTTTTGCAGCCAGCCCGTAGCAAAGCTACGCAAATATGTTTTTGTCTTTAGTTTTTACATCAGTTTTTTAACTACTGCATGACAGTCCGATTGTCGCTGTTCGGTGGAATTTTCCAAGAACTTTCCGGCTCTTTTTCGCAAGATTTCCACGCGCTATTTGTTGCTTTCGCAGTGGCAACAAATGTTTGTGTCATTGACGTTGCGCCGCATCTAAAGCTCAATCACCGATTCCGGCTTGTAACCCCGATCATATTGGTCGGGACCTTCCAGTTTGCAAAAATGGGTTTCAAACAAGCGCTGAAGCCCGCGCTCCAAAGGCGAGGCCATAAAAAAGACCTCCCGCACTGGAACTTGCCGTGCGGGAGGCCTGTATTTCACAACCGGTCAACCGGCCTTGCTCTCGTCCACCACCACATAATGGCTGCCGCCGCCGGCCCAAACCCGCAACAGCGTCCGCTTGTCGGTGGCATTGGCGGTCAGGTTCACGGCGGTATCCGCGTCTTTCACGGCATGATGGTTGATCTCCTCAATGACATCGCCCGGCTTGAGGCCCGCGTCGGCAGACGGAGATGACGGGTCCACTTGCGTGATCAACGCACCCGAGACGTCCTTGGGGATGTTGAACTGGCTGCGCGCCTGCTGATCCACGTCGGCCACGCCCACGCCGTTGAGGGTGCCGGTGTCATTGCTGTTCGCGGAATTATTTTCCGCCAGTTCCCCCGTGGCTGGAAGCGGCTTGACGGTGACCGTCAAGGTTTGCTTTTCGCCGTTGCGAAGGATTTCAACCGGCACCGTCGCCCCCGGTTTGGTGTCTGCCACGGCGAGTTGCAAGTGGCGGCTGTCGGCTATGTTTTTGCCGTTGAATTGCAGCACCACGTCGCCGTCTTTAAAGCCGGCTTTGGCGGCGGGGCTGTCGGGCATGATATCGCTGACCAGCGCCCCGCTGATTTCCTTAAGTTTGAATTCATCCGCCAGCACCGGGGTTACATTTTGAATCGAAACCCCCAGGAAACCGCGCGTGACGTGGCCATAAGCAACCAGACTTTGCATCACGCTGCGCGCAATGTCGGACGGCACCGCAAACCCCAGGCCCTGACTGCCGCCGGAGCGGCTCAAAATGGCGGTGTTGATGCCGATCAGCCGGCCGTTAATATCCACCAGCGCCCCGCCGGAATTGCCCGGATTGATCGCCGCGTCGGTTTGAATGAAGTTTTCGTAGTCCTCAATGCCCATCCCGCCGCGTTCGGTGGCGCTGACAATGCCCCGGGTCACCGTCTGGCCAACGCCAAACGGATTGCCAATGGCCAGCACGACATCGCCCACTTCGACTTTGTCGCTGTCCGCCACCGGCACGGTCGGCAAATTGTCGGCGGCAATCTTGACGACGGCAATGTCGCTCTTGGGATCGCGGCCGATGACTTTCGCGGTAAATTCGCGGCCATCCGGCAGGAAGACTTTCACTTCCGCCGCGCCGTCAACCACATGATTGTTGGTCAGGATATAGCCGTCCTTGGTGACGATAACGCCGGAACCCAGGCCGTGTTGGTGCTGCGGCCCCTGTTCGCGCGGCGCCATCCGGCCGAATTGATGCCCGAAGAATTGCTGCCAGAATGGATCGTTAAATCCCGGCATGTCCCCCGCGGGAACATTTTTAATGGTGGTGGTCGTTTCGATTTTAACCACGGCCGGAGCGACTTTTTTGACCACCGGCGCATAACTGCCGCTGGGCAAATTGTCGCGCGGGACAGAATTTTCATCCAATGGCAGGTTGATGCTGGCCCGCTCGGAGCCGGCCTTGCCGAGGTCTTCCGACCAGGCGACCAGCGCCCCGCCTGTAATCAGTGCGCCCGTCAGTGCCGAGACGACGATACGGTTACGAATTTTAGTTGAGATGTTTGTTTTCATAAATTTTGATCTGGTTTTGAATTTGTTTCGAGGGTTTGACCAAAATCATGATGACGGGAAGATGTCTGGAGCATTACATGTTTGTAAGCAAAGCGGGCCGCCAGCGGACGGACTGATCGGGGTGACAATGAGTTTGCACCTTATTTCAGTTGCATTGCGGCGGGCGCTTGCTAAAAATTTCGCCGGCAATGGAGTTTGCCGTCCCGCATGGGAAAACCGCCTGACGATTTCAGCGCTGATGACTCCTACGAATAAAACCACATTCGCAGGAGCATTATGAATCTCGCCTATCTTTGGGTGGCAATCGGCGGCGCGCTCGGCAGCGTAGGCCGCTTTTGGATCAACGGCTTCGTCTCTGAAAAAGTCGGCGCCACGTTCCCGTGGGGCACCCTGATCATCAACATCGGCGGTTCATTTGTCATCGGCGTGATCGGGTCGCTGGCCAGTCCGGAAGGCCGCATGGATTCACAGACGCGTCAGTTTGCCACACAATTCCTGATGATCGGCATCTGCGGCGGTTACACCACGTTTTCCTCGTTCAGCCTGCAAACCTTAAATCTCCTGCGCGACCGTGAATGGCTTTACGCCGGGGGCAACATCGTATTGTCCGTGGTCCTCTGCATGATTGCTGTCTGGCTGGGCTGGCTGCTCGGCTCCGCGTTCAATTCAATGAAAAACTAATCACACGAGAACCCGGGCTGCAAACCCGGTTTAGAAGACCAATAAAGCAGCAAAAACAGTAGAAACAGGTAAATTCGTCACCCCCCGGCATCATTTCGGACTACTCGCCAGGCCTTTCACCAGTGCTTTCGCCGGCATTTTCACCGATGGCGAAACGACTTGGCTGACAGGAAGCCAGCCGGACCAGCCGGTCAATTTGATCGGTGGTTTCTTTTACGTCCAGCACTTTGCCCCCCGTGAGATTCAACCGGGTAAAACCGGTGTTCTGCGAATAGGCGATAAATTCAGCAATCCCCACCCTGACCTGGACCTGACCGGATTCCGCCTGCGTGAGGGTTAGAACGACTCTGGGCGCAGTTAGTGGTTGAGGGGCGTTCCTCTCAACATCTGATGAAACAGGTTTGCGAGCCATAGATGATTAAAATGACGCATTTGCGCTGCTTGGCAAGCGCGAGTTATTCACCGGCAAATCCGGAGCCGCTCGGGGTATGAGTCAACGACGCGAGCAACGGGCGATTTCATATCAGACAGAAGGTCTGCGGCTCTCAGTCGCCGTGACTCACCCCACCCCCTTGGCAGATTCGGGCAGTGGAATGAGAATCGGCCCATTTTAACGGGTTGCCGAAACCAGGACACTACCCGAATCTTAGGTTTAGTTTAACCATGTTTCTTGGATCACGTCAAAGGAGGTACAGCAACATCCTGGTTACAAATTCATGGCAGGTTTCACTGGCCGGTCTGCTTCAAGAAAACCCTTTACTTCACAGGGCTTTTGCGCGCTTGATTAAGCATGGACACAAACCAGCAAACCACTGGATTGATGAATAATTGGAGGATTGCATTGCCGGGCAGGCGGCCCGCGCGTATGTCCACCCATCCGACAATCCGTTTATCCATCATCTCAGGCTGATTATGCAAATCCCCCACGATGCCGTCCTGCTGCGCATTTTCATTGGCGAAAGCGACCGCTGGGAACACAAGCCGCTCTACGAAGCCATCGTCCTTGCCGCGCGTGAGGCACATCTGGCCGGCGCCACGGTCTTGCGCGGGCCGATGGGCTTTGGCAAGTCCAGCCGTGTGCATACGGCGAAAATTCTGCGGCTCTCCATGGATCTGCCGCTGGTCATCGAAATCGTGGACAGCGAGGAAAACATCAACGCCTTCCTGCCGAGGCTGGATAAAATGATCGGCGGCGGCCTCGTGACGTTGGAAAAAGTGCGCGTGCTGCATTATCGTTCCGGCGATGGCGAAAAGTGATTTCTGCCGCTTGCAGACACAACGTTCCACTGCTAAAGTTCATCCATGAGTACGGTTGCGGAAATCAGTGCCGCCATTGAAAAACTGGATGTGGCAGAGCAAATGCAACTGCTGCAGACTCTCCCGTTGCATTTGAAAATCTCTCCCGAAGATCTTGCCTGGCCGAAGCTCGCTGAATCGTCTTTCAACTTCTGGGACAATCCCGAGGATGCCATCTACGACCAGCTATAAGCGCGGTGACGTCGTTCTTGTTCCTTTTCCGTTCACCGATTTGACGGGCGCCAAACAACGCCCGGCCATGGTTGTTTCGGCGGATGCTTTCAATTCCAGCCGCGATGATCTGCTGGTTGTCGCGATTACCTCCCAAGTCCCCGCCAGCCTCAAGCCAGACGAATTTTTGATTCCAACGGCAGAATTGACCAGCTGTGGTCTGCCCAAACCATCCATCCTGCGGCTGTTGAAACTCGTTTCGCTGCATCAACACCTGATCATCAAACGTATCGGCCAGATGCCCGAGCCGGTGCTGGGCCAAATTCTTGAACGAATTCGAAGATTGCTATGAACGACCAGCTTGAAAAAGTTTTGCGCGCCACGCTCGCGCAGTTCGACTCTGAAACCGGCACCATCCACCGGCTCGATGAGCCGACGCAATTGCTGCACCTCGTCGCACACGCCGGCATGCCGCCGCAGTTGATTGACATCGTGAACACGATCCCGGTTGGCAAAGGCATTGCCGGCGAGACCGTCGCCAAGAACCGGCCCGTGACCATTTGCAATCTCCAGACCGACACCAGCGGCGTGGCCAGGCCGGGCGCCAAACAGACCGGCGTCGGCGGGGCGATTTGCGTGCCGGTCCGCCAGGGCGGCAAAATTGTGGGCACCTTCGGCATCGGCACCCAGCGCGAATACGAATACTCGGCGGCGGAAATCAACGCGCTGCAGGACATCGCCAATTCGCTCGCCGCGCAAATCGTCTAATGCCACGCCACGCTCAAGATTTGGCTCACGCTTTCTTGAACTGCGGCGGGAAGCGACATGCCATGTCGAAGCGCAGACCATGACAGTTCAAATGAACCGCTTTGGTTCCATCGCCGAATTTCTGGCGCTGCGGCGCAACACATCGCTGTTGCTGGTCGCGCTTTTGCTCGCGGGCACGGGGGAAAAACTCTGGCTCGGCTTCGCGCCCAAATATATCGAGACGCTCGGCGGCACAGTTCTGGTCATCGGCCTGTTTGATGCGCTGCAGACCCTGCTCGGCGCGCTCTATGCCTATCCCGGCGGCTGGCTGACGGATCATTGGGGCCAACGTAAATCGCTGCTGTTGTTCAGCGCCATTTCGATCTGTGGTTACATTCTGGTTTTGGTGTGGTCGCACTGGCTGGCGTTGTTGATCGGCTCATTTTTATTTCTCGCGTGGAGCGCGTTGTCGCTGCCGGCCACGCTGTCTGTCATCGCCAGTTCGCTGCAAAGCCATCGCCACACGATGGGCGTGGGCGTGCAATCCATGATCCGCCGCGTGCCGATGATGCTCGGTCCGCTCATCGGCGGCTGGCTGCTCACGCGGTTCGGCTGGATTGAGGGCGTGCGTTACGCGCTCGCCCTTTGCATCGTCATGAGCCTCCTGACGGCGGCTTTTCAATGGTTCATGTTTGAACCAGACGCCGGTAAAACTGACCATCCGGTCAGCCAAACCGCACCAACCTTTGTCTCCATCGTCAAATCGTTCACGCCGATGCTGCGTGAACTGCTGGTGAGCGATATTCTCATCCGCTTCTGCGAACGGCTGCCGTATGCGTTCATTATTTTATGGGCGATGGATCACGGCGGCGTGACCGCGCAACAATTCGGCTTTCTCGTCACGTTTGAAATGCTCGCGGCGATGCTTTGTTACATTCCCGTTGCGCACCTGGCAGACAAATACGGCCGCCGCCCGTTTGTGCTCATCACGTTTGGCTTCTTCACGCTGTTTCCGATAACGCTGCTGTTCGCGCATGATTTCAAATGGCTGGCGCTGGCGTTTGTGGTGCGCGGGCTGAAAGAATTCGGCGAGCCGGCGCGCAAGGCGCTGATCATCGGCGAGGCGCTGCCGGAACTGCGCGCACGAACCTATGGCGCGTATTATCTTATCCGCGACTGCACCGTCACGACCGGCTCATTTCTGGGCGCGTGGTTGTGGACCATCAGCCCGCAGGCGAATTTTATCGGCGCGGCTGTCTGCGGCGCGCTGGGGACGGTTTGGTTTTGGTGGTTTGTTTACCGGAAAAATCGGGGATGAGCAAAGATCATAAGATTTCCTGCTTGAATATGGCATTGAACCATCCAATTGTTGGCGGATGAGAACGTGCGACTATTGCGGTCGGGAGAATCCCGATGACGCCTTCAGTTGTGCGGGCTGTGCCAGCCAGTTGCAGGAAGAGGCGCCCGTGATCAAACAGACCAAGGCTGGTTTTTGGATACGCGCGGCTGCACGGATCATGGACCTTGCATTCGTCATTCTGTTAGCCAGCTTCACTATCGAGGTCATGGGGGGTGCGCTGGTAGCAGCAGATCGGGCAGGTCTTATCCCGTCTGACTGGCTGCGTCGAATGCATGGATTGAGTTTGCTCATGTTGCTGTTCAACGTGCTGGCCAGTATCCTGTATCACAGCTTTTGCGAAGGCTTATATGGAGCGACGCC
>Ga0181520_10005798_pt1 | contig 19346 bp, 17 predicted proteins | sample PEATcosm2014_Bin_29_FD_132451 | JGI IMG/M metagenome (GOLD analysis project Ga0181520, IMG submission 132451) | Peatland microbial communities from MTU Mesocosm Facility, Houghton, MI, USA - PEATcosm2014_Bin02_30_metaG | ecosystem: Environmental > Terrestrial > Soil > Wetlands > Peat | place...
TCGCCAGAGTCACCAGCCCGCGCTGATTGTGCGCTCCGTATTTCGCAATCGCCTTTGAACACGGACACAGCGTCGTTACGTGCGCCTTCACCGTCAGCACAAAATCAATTTCCCGGCCGCACGCCGCCGCGTCGAACCGCGCGACGTAATCCATCAGGCTTTCCCCGTGCGACACTGGCGACCGCTTGGACATGAAATAGGGGAACTCGATTTCGATGTGCGACGTGGCGGAATTCAGTTTTCTTTGCAGCGACAGCAGAATGTCCCGGATATTTTCCACGTGGATGATGCTGCCGTGCGCGTTTAGCACCTCGACGAACCGGCTCATGTGCGTGCCTTTAAATTCCTTCGGCAAATCCACGAACATCCCGATGGTCGCCACGGTGTTCTGGATGCTGCGCGCCTTGTCGCGCACCTGGATGGGAAAGCGCAGCCCGCGCACGCCGACCTTGTCAATGCGCAGCTCGCGCGTGTCGGGCCGGCTCTGCATGTCGTGCAAATGCGCGGCGGAATTTTTTCCTGCCGAACGAGACTTTGCGGTTTTCCTGCCGTTTCGAGACATGGCAGAACAGTAACAGCTTTGCGGAATTTGGCAAAATGTTCTCTTGAAAACGCGGCTGGACTTAATTCACAGCGGAATTAACTTTCCGAAACTCTGTTTAACTCATGCAAGTCCGCCAAGCCACCATTGCTGATGTCAGAAGGATTGCACAAATCCATGTTGAAACGTGGCGTACGGCGTATCGAGGACAAATGCCGGACGCTGTTTTGGATAACCTGGACGTGGAGAAACGCGCCGCCTTTTGGCACACCCATTTGACCAGCCAGCCGCTCGGAACTTTCGTCGCGGAGTTTGATCAGAAAATCATCGGATTCTGTGATTTGATTCCGACACGCGACAAGGATTCCAATCCCGATGAAGTCGGTGAAATTGCGGCCATTTATGTTCAGCCGGAATTCTGGCGCAAAGGCGCGGGTGACGCGCTTTGCCGATTTTCATTACGAGCAGCTCGCCTTCAAAAATACATTTCGGTCACGCTTTGGGTTCTTACTTCCAACGTGGCAGCGCGAAAGTTTTACGAAGCGATGGGATTCAGTCTTGATGGCGCAACCAAGGTTGACCAAAGTTTGAACAATTATGAATTACATGAAGTTCGCTATCGGATTTCTGTTTAGTTTTTTTGTCGCGTTTTGTTCCACTTCCTTCGCCGCCGGAACTTTCCGCGTCGCCACCTACAACATTGAAAATTATCTGGACCAGCCGACGGAATCGCGTTCGCATGCCAAAGCCGCCGAAGACAAGGCCAAAGTCCGCGAAAGTATCAAGGCCATGAATCCCGATGTGATCGCGCTTGAAGAAATGGGAACGACCAACGCGCTTTTGGAATTGCGTGCGTCGCTCAAGGCCGACGGGCTGGATTTTCCATTTTGGGAACATGTCAGCGGCGCGGACACAAACATCCACGTCGCCGTCTTGAGCCGGCTGCCCATCGTCGCGCGTCGGCCGCACACGAACGACCTGTTTCTGCTCGATGGCCGGCAATTCCGCGTGGAGCGCGGTTTTGCCGAGGTGGATATCCAAGCCGCGACGAATTTCACCTTTACTCTCATTGCCGCGCATTTGAAATCACGACTGCCATCGCTGGTTGCCGACGAATCCGAGGAACGCTTCGAAGAGGCAAAAACTTTGCGTGGCGTCATTGATGAACATTTCGCCAGCAATCCTAACGCAAGGCTCATCGTGCTCGGCGATTTCAACGACGTGAAGGACTCCGATGCGGTCAAAACCATCATCGGTCGCGGACGGTTCAAGCTTACCGACACGCGGCCCGCCGAGCGCAACGGCGACAACACGCCTGGCCAGCCGCCGTATTTCGAGCCGCGCAACGTGGCGTGGACATATTTCTACGGTGCGGACGACACTTACTCGCGCATTGATTACATTTTGTTGAGTCCCGCGATGGCGCGCAACTGGGTGAAGGCGGAGACTTACATCCCAACAATTCCGAATTGGGGCGTCGGTTCGGACCACCGGCCAATCGTGGCGACTTTTAATGATGGCCAACCATAAGAGCAGCCATCAAGCCAGCAATAAATGCAAAAAATGCAACGACAGATAAAATTGTAGCAACGATGCCACAAATTTTTCCGGCCTGGGTCTTGCCGCGTCCGCTCGCGTCCATTGTTCCAGCATACATTTTCTTCAAATCACCCGAACCCATGATCCATGCCGCAATTCCAAGCGGCAGGCAGATGATAAGGCCAAGAATTACGAGAACGAGAATGAGTCTGCCACGGTGAGGTTTCATAATTGATTACAATTTCTCCGGATTGGACATCAATTCCGCGACGTGCTGGTGCAGCCGGCCCGCCGCGCCAGCATGGATGCGTTTCCGAGCTTCAGGCGGCGGGGAGATGATCGGGGAAGTTATTTTTATACCAGCGATAGGTTTCCGTTAACCCCTTCACCAAGTCAATTTTTGGTTTCCAACCCAAAGCGGCCAGTTTTTTTGTATCTAATAATCTTCTGGGTGTTCCATCGGGCTTTGAGGTGTCCCAGATGACTTTTCCCTGATATCCGACAATCTGCTGGATCAACTCGGCGATTTCTTTGATGGTATGATCCGCCCCGAAACCGATATTTATAATCTCCGGGCTGCTGTAATGCTCCATCAAAAAGACCAAGGCTGATGCCATATCATCCACGTTGAGAAATTCCCGCCGGGCGGCACCGGTTCCCCAGCACGTCACTGTGGGCGCATTATTCATCTTTGCCTCGTCAAACTTCCGGATCAATGCCGGCAGCACATGTGAGTTTTCAGGATGGAAGTTGTCATTGATGCCGTATAGGTTGCACGGCATCACCGAAATGTAATCGCAGCCATATTGTTTGTGATACGCCTGGCACATTTTGATGCCGGCAATCTTGGCGATTGCATACCATTGGTTTGTCGGCTCGAGTTCTCCCGTCAGCAAGGCGCTTTCATTCACCGGTTCGGGCGCATACTTGGGATAGATGCAGACGCTGCCGAGAAACATCAGCTTCTTCACCCTGGCCATGCGGCAGGCTTCGATGACGTTATTTTGAACCTGAATGTTGTCGTAGATAAATTCGGCGGGATAGGTGTTGTTGGCGTGAATGCCGCCCACCCGGGCGGCCGCAAGAAATACATATTCCGGACGATTCCGGTCAAACCATTCAAAGACTTGGCTTTGGTCTCTCAATTCCAGAATTTGCCTGTCCACGGTCAGGAGCTTCTCGAAACCCAGGGTTTTGCACAATCTCACCAAGGACGAGCCAACTAGGCCATTGTGCCCGGCAACAAATATTTTTGAGTTTTTATTCATGGTCTATTTTCAAAATAGCCTGCCATTCACGCATCCTTTCAGCATCAATCTTGCCAGGAATGGATGCTATCACAACTACAATCGCTCCGGCTTGGACATCAGTTCCGCGACGCGCTGGAGCAGTCGGCCCGCCGCGCCGCCGTCCAGCACGCGATGGTCGAAACTCAAGGTGAAATTCGCCTCCATGATAGGTACAAACTGGCCTTTGACGGAATCCCAATGCGGTTCGTGACGCGCTGCGCCCATGCCGAGCACAAGTGTCTGCTCCGGCAACGGAATCGGGGTCGCCCATTCGAGGCCGAACGTGCCGAAGTTGGTAACGGTGGCGATGGAGCCGCCGGTTGCGTTCGCGGGCAGTTTGCGCTCGCGTGCCAGTTCGACAAGTTCGTTGTAAGGCGCAATCAAGTCCTTGAGCAACTTGGTGTCCGCATGGCGAATCACAGGAACCAGCACTCCGTCCTCGGCTTCGACGGCGAACGCAATGTCTATAGCCGAAGGGTGGACGATTTTGTTGCCGACTAGCCGTCCGGCGGGCGCGCTGTTTTCCGCCAGCGCCACCGCCAGCGCGCGCAGTGCACAGAGCGCCGGGCCGGGCTTTGGCCGTGCAATTTTGCGATAAGCGAACAGCGGGTCAAGGCGCACCGGCATGCCGACGTGCGCGATGGGTCGCGTCCAACTCCGCCGCATCGCATCGGCCACGGCCACGCGCATTGTCGAGGCTTGGCTGACCTTTTGTTTTTCGATGTGGGCGATGAATTTTTCAAAATCCTCGACGGTCACGCGACCGGCCGCGCCGCTGCCGGCAATGCCCGCGACATCGGCGGCGCTCAAGCCGAGTTCGTGCATCCGCGCTTTGAGCCGCGGTGAGAGATAACTCGCGCCCGCCACGTTCGCTGGCACAGGCAAACCACGCACGGTCGGCTGGACGCGGTATTTTCCGCCACCCGCTTCGGCGTTTGAAATGCGATCCATGTCGCCGGTTTTCGCCGGAGCGGAAACATCCAGGCCCAGCCGGGTCAACTCTTCCTTTGTGGCCTCAATCCGGCCAAGCACGGTGCCAACGGCGTAGTTTTCACCCAACTGTGCGGTAAGTTTTTCAATGCGCCCGCGGCACGGCGACGTGACGGTCATGGCGGCCTTGTTTGTCTCGACTTCGACCAAATCCTGATCGGCCTCGACGAGGTCGCCGGGTTTGATCAGGAAGCTGATCACCTTTGCTTCGGCGATGGATTCGCCGAGTTGCGGCATGATGATGGGGATGGAGGGCATTGAGATTTATGATTTATGATTTTCGATTTTCACAGTCATTGCCTCAAAAGATTCCTTGCCGCTGACGCCACGCTGCGAGCCGTCGGCCGGTGGGCGGTCCATAAATTCGGATGATACGGCACGGGGGTGTCCTTGGCATTGAGCCGTTGAGGCGGGGCATCCAGCAAACCGTAGCCTTCGCTCGTGACTCGCGCGATGATTTCCGCCGTCACGCCGCCCCATGGCCACGCCTCGCCGACGCATAGCAATCTTCCGGTGCGAGCGGCGCTGGCCATCACCGTGTCCGTGTCCAGCGGCTTCACGGAACGCAAATCCACCACTTCAATTTCCCAGCCTTCGGTTGCAAGTTCCGCCGCCGCTTCAATCGCTTCGTGGACCATCGCGCTGTAGGTCACGATCGTCAGGTCACGGCCTTCGCGCGCGATGCGGGCCTTGCCGACGGGCAGCGCCTCGCTTGGCAATTTTTCGGCCTTGAGATGATAATAAAGAAATTTGTGCTCGCAGAAAATCACCGGATCGTCAATGGCCACGGCTTCGAGCAACATGCTGTAAGCATCCTCGACCGTCGCTGGTGTCAGCACGACGAGGCCGGGATAGTGCGCGTAAATTGCCTCGATGCACTGGCTGTGAAATGGCCCGCTGCCGGAGGTGCCGCCGAACGGCAGGCGCACTGTGATGGGGCAGGGCACATTCGTGCGCCAGAACAGTGTCGCGGCCTGATTGACAATCTGGTTGAAACCGACGGTGGAAAAATCCGCGAACTGCATTTCAACGACCGGCCTCATGCCTTCAATCGCCGCGCCGACGGCCAAGCCAACCATCGCATCCTCGCTGATGGGCGAATCCAGAACGCGACCTGGGAATTCCTTTGCCAGATTTTTAGTCGCCTTGAACGCGCCACCGAACGCGCCGACATCCTGCCCGTAAATGAAGACGCGCGGGTCGTCCCGCAATGCGCGGGCCTGCGCTTCGCGGATGGCTTCAAGATAGGTCACGCTCATGACAAAATCAGTCTCCGTTTTCCTGGTGCGTTTCGCTCAAGTGTTTGGAAGCAATCGCGCGCCACTCCTCGGCGAACGGATCAGGCGTTGGTTCCCGCTGGACTTGAGCGACGGCCTCCTCCACCTCGCGAACCAGTTTGTTCCGCAGCGCGGCCAGTTGCGCGGCGTCCATCCATTTCTGGCGGAACAAATATTCTTCGGCGACCTTCAAACAATCACGCCCAACGGGCGATGCTTTCAATTTCGAGTCCACGTAACCCGCGTCGTCGTGTTCACCGTGGCCGCAAAGCCGGAGGAGGCTGGCGACAACTAATTGCGGGCCGCGGCCATCGCGGGCGCGGGCGACGGCATTGCCGACGGTTTCCAGACACGCGGCCAAATCCGTTCCATCAACCGATTGCGATTCAACGCCGTAGCCAGCGGCCTTGTCAACGAGATCGCGACAGGCAAATTGGTGCGAGGTTGGCGTCGAGTAGGCATATTGGTTGTTGGCGACGACGAGGATGAGCGGCAGTTGTTCGACGGCGGCCTGGTTCAGGGCCTCATGAAACGCGCCGGTGGAGGTCGCGCCGTCGCCGATGCAGGCCGCGCCGACGGTTCCGGAAATTGTTTTCAATTTTCGCGCGAGCAGCATCCCGTTCACGACGGATATCATCGCGCCGAGGTGGCTGACCATCGGCAAATAACCCTCCCGCGGCCTGCCCCGGTGGACATTCCCGTCGCGACCGCGCATCGGGCCGAGCACGGAACCCAGATAGGTCCGCACGGCATCAATGACGGGTTCGCCAAACGCGAGCCGCCCCGCCATGTCGCGGATCAGTGGCGCGAACACGTCGTTTTTTTTCAGGGACAAACCGACGGAAACACTCAAAGCTTCCTGGCCGCGGCCAAGAAAAACGCCGCCGTGGATTTTTCCGGCGCGATAAAGCGCGGCGAGTTTGTCATCCAGCACGCGCGCCAGCAGCATAAAGCGGCAGGCGGCAAGACAGGTCTCGCGGAACCTTGCCGGTGGTTCCGCGCTGCGAGGCTCATGCACCGTTTGCAGCATGGCGGAATTTTACCGGCGGAATCGCGCGCCGCAATGTTTCTTTCCATGCAGGAATTTTTCCTTTGCAAAAATCGCATTGGCGGATTGAATGAAAGCGTGTTTAATGTCAGGGCTTGGACGGAAATTGAAAAATGAAACTTAACTGTTTGTCATGAGCCAGCCGGCATCACAAATTTTGATGGTCGGCGGCGAGCCCCAATGGGTGGGGAGGCTGTCATCCATTTTGGCGGCGGATGGCGTCGCGCTTGTCCCGGCGCGCAACGCCGGGGAGGCGCTGGAATTGCTTCACGGGAAATCCATTGACCTGGTGCTGGCGGATTTGGAGTCGCCGGAAGGCACAGAAATGCTGCGCCAGATCAAGGAGCAGCCAACAACCTCCGTCACGCTGTTCATCGCGCTCGTCAACGCAGACGACACAACGGCCCAGTTGCGCGCGTTTGAACTCGGTGCGATGGATTGCGTCAGCAAGCAGATGGAATCTGCCGTCCTGCGCGCGCGTTTGCTGTCCGCGCTGGAAATAAAGCGGCGGCAGGATGATCTGGTTCGCAACAATCAGGAATTGATCGAGGCGCGCCGCGTCGCCGAGGCTGGTGTGCGCGCCAAGTCGGAATTTCTCGCCGCCATGAGCCATGAGATTCGCACGCCGATGAACGGCGTCATCGCCATGGTTGGCCTGCTCATGGATACTCCTCTTACGACCGACCAGCGCGGGTATCTGGAAACCATCCAGACCAGCGGCGAATCGCTGCTGACCATCATCAACGACATCCTCGACTTTTCCAAAATCGAGGCGGGCAAAATGGAACTGGATTCGCGGCCGTTTGATCTCCGGACGCGCGTCGAGGAAACGCTTGATGTGCTGTCCACCAAGGCTGCTGAAAAAAATATCGACCTGGTTTATCAAGTGGACAACAGCATTCCGGCGATTATCGAGGGCGATTCGCTCCGGCTGCGGCAGGTGTTGGTGAATCTTTTGAGCAATGCCATCAAGTTCACTGAAAAGGGCGAGGTCTTTGTCCAGGTTGAGCAGCTTTCGGCTCATGCGGCGGCTGCGCCCGACCGCTCGGTGCTCCACCTGCATTTTTCCGTGCGCGACACCGGCATCGGCATCAAGCCGGAAAAACTGGGGAAGCTGTTCAAGCCGTTCATGCAGGCCGAGAAATCCACTGCGCGGCATTACGGCGGCACGGGACTGGGTCTGGCCATCAGCAAACGGCTCGTGGAAATGATGGGCGGTAAAATGTGGGCTGAAAGCGCGTTGGGCGACGGCTCGATCTTTCATTTCACGGCAAACTTTCTGGTGGAGACCAAGCACAAAGACGCCGGGGCGCCCGCGATGGCAGGCCGCCAGCCCAAACTGGCCGATTTGCGGATTTTGATTGTGGACGACAACGCAACCGTCCGCCGCGTGCTGGCGGAACAAGCGACGCTGTGGGGAATGAACCCGCGCGCTGCCGAAAACGCCCAGCAGGCGCTCGATTGGCTGCGTGTCGGCGAACAATTTGACCTGGGAATTGTGGATTCGCAAATGCCCGGCACGGACGGCCTCGCGCTGGCCACGGAAATCCGCAAGCTACCCCGTGCGGCGATGATGCCCTTGATTTTCCTCATGCCGCTGGGCACGCGCGCCGACAAGGCGCCCGACACGCAGATCAACTTCGCGCACGGTATCACCAAGCCCGTCAAACTCGCGCAGTTTCACGCCGCGATTGAACGCGCGCTGTTCAGCCAGAAAAAAGCCGAGGCGCAGGCGGCGCCGAAAGCCGCCGCGCCGCCTGCCGAGCGTTTCCCGTTGCGCATTCTTTTGTGCGAGGACAATTCCATCAACCAAAAGGTCGCCAGCCGCATTTTGCTGCAACTTGGCTACAAGTGCGATGTCGCCGCCAACGGACGCGAAGGGCTTGAGGCGCTTGATCGCCAGCACTATGATTTGGTATTCATGGATATGATGATGCCGGAGATGGACGGTTTGACGGCCACGCGCGCCATCCGCGAACGACAGAAGGACGGTGTGGCGCATCCAAATTACAAATCCCGCATACTCATCATTGCCATGACCGCGCACGCGCAGCAATCAGACCGCGAGAATTGCATCGCCGCCGGCATGGATGATTATCTGGCCAAGCCCATCCGCCCGGCGGACGTTCGCGGCGTCATTGAGCGATGGGCGCCGCAAATTCATCTGAGCGCCGCCACACAGCCTGCGACCGTGCCGGACGCCGCCACTGCCGCCGCCGTTGCCCAAGCCGCTCCCGCTCCAGCCGGGGAACCGCCGGTGGAAATGACACGGCTGATGGATTTGACCGATGGCAATGCCGACGGTGTCCGCGAACTGGTTGACATGTTTTACAAGCAGACCGAGAAGCAGTTGAATCAAATCGAGGAAGCCATTCGCGCCGGCAACGCCGCCGAAGTCGGAAGCGTCGCGCACAGTTGCAAGGGCGCGAGCGCCACGCTCGGCATGACGCGGCTGGCGGCGGGGCTGTTGCAACTTGAAAAGCTCGGCAAATCCGGCGCATTGAGCGGCGCGGAACAGCTTTGCGCCGCCGCGCGAGGCGAATTCAAGAACATCCGCGATTTTCTGTCGGCGCATCCGGTCATTTCCGGGACGGCGCAAACCGCGCAACCCGCGGTCGCTCCGGTCGCTGCGCCTGCTCCAGTTGCCGCGCCCGCGCCCGCCGCGGAGCCGCCGGTTGAAATGTCGCGGCTGGCGGATTTGACCGAGGGCAACCCGGAAAGCATGCGCGAACTGGTTGACATGTTTTACAAGCAGACCGGGAAGCAGTTGAATCAAATCGAGGAGGCCTTGCGTGACAACAAGTCCGCCGAAGTCGGGCAAGTCGCGCACAGTTGCAAGGGGGCGAGTGCCACGCTTGGCATGACGCGGCTGGCGGCGGTGCTGCTCAAACTGGAAAAGCTGGGCAAGTCTGGCGTGTTGACCGGAGCCGGGGATTTATGCGCCGAAGCGCGGCGCGAATTCAAGGACATCCAGGTTTTTCTTGCGGGACATCCCTCCCTCGCCATGAAACCGACCGCAGCGTGAATTTTCATGAAAAAAATCCTCATCATCGAAGACAACCAGATCGTCGCAAACGTCTATCGCAACAAACTCGCGGTGGAGGGCTATCAGACTGAAATCGCGCTCGACGGCGAGAATGGTTTGAAGATGATGCGGACGTTCCAGCCCGACATCATGATCCTTGACCTCATGCTGCCCAAAATGTCGGGCGTGGACGTCATCAAGGAAGTCCGCGGCGAGGCGGATTTCGCCAAGCTGCCCATCATCGTTTTTTCCAACACTTATCTGACCAACCTGATTCAAGAGGCGTGGAAGGCCGGCGCGAACAAATGCCTTTCCAAGGCCAGTTGTTCGCCGAAGGAGGTTTTGGACATTGTGCGCAATACCGTCGGGGAGAGCGGCACGATGCCAAAAACACATTCGCCGGCGGACGATCTGGCTGAAAAAAAGGCCAAAGCCGAGAGACTCGCCGCCAGCGGCGCGCAGGACGCTGTTTTTCAGGCCGACCTGCGAAAGTCATTCATTGACAGCCTGCCCGCCACGCTCGCCACATTGCGCGTCGGCCTGCAAAGCCTCGTCAAGGCCGACAATGAAATGGCGCAGCTCAAACAGATTTACGAGCTTTACCGCCGCCTCCACGCCCTCACCGGAAACGCTGGCATCGCCGGTTTGACACAAATCTCCAAGATGTCCGACGCGGTCGAGGCCTTGCTCAAGGAACTTTACGAAAAACCGAAAGGCATCAATCCCTCCACCCTCCGCACCGTAGCCGCAGGCGTGGATTTTCTCGGATTTCTTTTTGGAAGCGCCACCGCCCCTGAAAAACAGGAAATCCCCGCCGGCGAAATCCTGGTCGTGGACGATGAGCCCATTTCCCGCCGCGCCATCGTCTACGCTCTTGAAAAGGCCCACCTCCAATCCATCAGCGCCGAGGACCCGAATGCGGCTTTCAAGATGCTCGAGGAGAAGAAATTCGACCTTGTTTTCCTCGACGTGGACATGCCCGGCATGACCGGCTACGAACTCTGCGCCAAATTGCGAAACCTGCCGCAGCACAAAAAGACGCCCGTCGTCTTCGTGACCGCCTTGAGCGATTTCGATAGCCGCACCAATTCCATGATGGCAGGCGGCAACGACTTCATAGCGAAGCCATTTCTCTTCATCGAACTCACCGTCAAGGCCCTCATCCATGTCCTGCGCGCAAAATTGCAGCCCCCAAAATAGGTCGCTTTGCGCTCAAAGGTTTGATTTTGCCGTTGTGTGGAACGGCTGGCCCGCCTCGTAAAGTTTGCTTTGCGATTCAATGCTGTTTGCCAGGGCGGTGTTGTGTTGAATGGCCGCCTGTTGCAGCGCCAGTCCGGCAGTGGTGGTGGCTTCGGCAAACTGTCCGTTTTCCGCGCAGGCGGCGGCGAGCGTCCGAAGAATCAGCGGATTTTTCCCGTCGGAAAGCTGGTTGGCCTGTCGCGCCAGTTGGACGGCCTTCGCGCCGTTCCGCAATGACGCATCCGGGGAAGTTGCCAGGGACCATGCCAGATTGTTCAGGGCGGGCACATATTGCGGACGGCTGGCCAGGGACTTTTCCCAATGTTGAATCGCCTCCGCTTCGCGTCCATTTTCGGATAAGGCGTTGGCCAGATCGTTGTGCGCCTCGGCGGAATCAGGCTGGATGGCCAGGACTTTCTGGAATTCGTCTATCGCCTCGTCCACCTGTCCGTTGCGAAGCAGGGCGCTGCCGAGATTATGGCGGGCGCCGGTGTCGTCGGACTGCAATTCCAACGCCTTCCGGTAATGGGCAATCGCCTCGTCCGTCCTGCCTTTGCGAAAGAGGGCGAAACCGAGGTTGTTCTCCGCGCCCGAATCGTCGGGCCGCAATTCCAGCGCCTTCTGGAAATGCGCCATTGCCTCGTCCACCTGTCCTTTCTGCAAAAGGGCGCTGCCAAGATTTTTCTGGGCGGCTTCGTCATCTGGCTGGAGTTGCGCCGCCATCTGGATCTGGTCCAGCGCCTGGTCCACCTCGCCCCGCTGGAGCAGGATGAAGCCGAGATTGTCGTGGGCGAGGAAGCACTCCGGATTTTTGGCGACTGTCGTCCGCCAGAGCGTCTCGGCCGTTTGATAAATGGATGCCTGTTGCCACGTCAAAACGCCGAGCACCGCCAGCAAGACGCCGCAGAACAGCGGTTTCAGAAACGCGTTTTGCCTTTCCAAAAATCCCCCGGCCATCGTCAAACCCGCCGCCGCCAGCGCAACCGGCCCGATGATTGAAAAATACTGCCAGTGGTTCGCCACCAGTGAAAAGCGGAAGTAATAAATGTTGAGAAAGCCGAGCACGGGCAGAAACATCAGCACGGCGTAGCCCAGCCCGAACAATGGCGCTTTTCCCCACGACCTCCTCCATTGCCAGAAAACCAGAAATCCCGCCGCCAGCAACAACCCCGGGACATACGACAGCGCGGCCTTCGGGTCAATCTGCCAGCGCGGATAAATGGGAATCAAATCCAGCGGCAGCAGCGTCTTGCCAAAATAAAACCACACCGCCCAGCCCGCGCCCGCCAGCCGCGACCAGAAGTTGTCCGTCCGCACCACATCATGGCCGATGGCAACATGGTTTTGAAACCATATGGAAATCAAGCCGAGCAGGAATGCCGCGGAAAAAAATGGGATGCTGTGGCGGACATCCTTCCATTCCACGCGCCCGCGACGCCACCACGCGACACCTAGCAGCACAAACGGCAGCGGCGCGACCTCGATTTTGCTCAACAACGCGAGGAGGAACGCGCCCAACGCCAGCCAGTAACATCGTCGCCGGCCGGTGTCGTCGAATTTCAAATACCACAACAGCGACAGCACGAAGAAAAACAGCGACAGCGTGTTCTTCAGCTCCGCAATCCACGCGACCGATTCCACGTTGACCGGATGCAGCGCGAAAATTGCCGCCGCCAGTCTCGCCCCCGGAATTTTCAGCCGCGCCAGCAGTTGCCAGAGCAGGATGGCATCCACCGCGTGCAGGAGAACATTGACCATGTGATAGCCGACCGCGTTCATTCCCCACAATCGCCATTCGACCCAGAAAACGGACGACATCACCGGGAAATAATCCGGCGTCTTGTTCGTGAACCAGAATTGATACCAGCCGTGCGGCGATTTAATGAGCGGATTGGCCGTGCATAACACGTCGTCGTCCCAGATGAAACCGGCGTGCCACATCGGCTGGTAGGCGAGCACCGTGGCGGCGATGACAAACAGGGCAAAAGCCCAGCCGCGATTCCGCCACAGCGCCGTCGGCGCGCTGCCAGTTTCTGGAAAATCTTCTTTCACCACCCGAATGGAAACCCAAGATGCACTCCGTTGCCAGCAGAATTCTTTGGCGTTGACTTTCGGGGGCAGAGGTTCAAGTTTGTGCTGGCATTCCAGATTCCGCATTCTGCACTTGTAATGGCTCTCTTTTCCGGGATTCATTTTGGGATGGACGATTGGGGGAGCGCACGCGCCGCGCGTGCGGTTTCCAGCGCCCTCGCTGGAAACATCGAGGAATGTGTCCGACGGGGCGTCGAACCCGACAGCCGGGGCGGCTGTGCTCCCCATTCCGAATTCCGCAGGGGCAACTTATCGCGCCGAAATCAGATGAAGGCGGACCAGAACTCTTTTCCTGAATTTAGTTTGAGACGACGTGAGGAGTCTCTGATGAAAGCGAGTCTCGTGACCTCGACTCCTACAGAGACGGCGGTGCTGGTGCTGGTTTATTGATGTAGCAGCGGACGTGAGTCCGCTCATTCTCATCCGGCTAAAGTCAGAGCCGACTCACGTTGGCTGCTACTTCTTCATCGGCCAGCCGGCTTGGACCATTGCCTTGTAGCCGCCGGCGAGCGAGTGGACGTTGGTGTAGCCCATCTTTTGAGCGGCGTCGCAGGCGAGCGCAGAGCGGAATCCGCCGCCGCAATACATGATGATTTCCGTGCCGGCATCGGGAAACAATTTCTCCAGGTCTCGCTCCAGGATTCCCCTGCCCAGATGCTTCGCCTCGATCGCGTGGCCCGCGCTCCATTCGTGGTCCTCGCGCACGTCAATCAGCACGGCCTTGGGATTTTGCTTCAAGAGCGCCCGCGCCTGTTCGATGGAAATCTCGCGGACGCGCGTTTTGGCATCGTTCGTCAATTTCAGGAATCCGGGTGAATGATCCATGCGGGCAAATTAAATCCCGCGCGGGCGCGGTCAAACAAATTTTATTTGCGTTTCGTGTGATTCGTGTATTTCGTGGTTCATCTCCTTTCGGCTTTGGCTTAATTTCGAGGCGTGTCGCAGCCGAAAAACAACGCGGCCATTGCCGGCAGCCTGCTCGTCACCATTTTCCTCTGGGGCGGCAACAATGCCGGGACGAAATGGCTGGTGATGTCGTGGCCGCCGGTGTTCACCGGCAGCATCCGCTTTCTCTGCGCCGGAATCCTGCTGCTGACCGTGCTGCGTTTCACGAATTTCCTTGGCGTGTTCCAGCCGTTGACGCCGGAATTGCGCCGGGCGCTCTGGCTGCGCGGCGGTTTGTCGCTGGCCGTTTATATTGTCGCCTTCAACTGGGCGTTGCGGTTCACGACGGCGTCGCATGTGGCGCTTTACCTCGGCGCGTCGCCAGTGTGGGCGTTGTTATGGGAGGAGAAACCACAGCGGACGTTGGCAAGCGCGCGGCGTTACGGCCCGGCCCTGCTGGCGCTGGCCGGCGTGGCGGTTTTGTTCTGGCCGGCCTTGCAGACTATGAAGTTGAGCCTTCTCGGTGAAGTTCTCGGACTGGCGTCGAGCGTTTTATGGACGACGTTCAGCCGGCAGGTGCGTGCCTTGAGCGCGCATCTGGCCGAGACCGAAATCGCCGCGCACACAATGTGGATGGCTGGCGTCTGGCTTTTGCCGGTGGGATTGATCGAAGTGTGGCTGCGCGGTTTTTCGGTGAATGGCGAGCAAGCCGGCGTGCTGGCGTTCTGCATCGTCTTCGGCGGCGTTGTGCCGTATGCGCTTTGGAACAGCGCGTTACGTCACTGGCGCACCAGCCGGGTGATGCTGTTTGGCAACCTGATTCCGTTGAGCACCGGTGTGTGGGTGTATTGTTTTCTCGGCGAACCGTTGACGCACACGTTCTGGGCGGCGATGACACTGATTGTCGCCGGCGTATTGATGGGGCAGGCGGACTGGACGAAGATTTTCGGCCTGCCGGAAAGTTTTTAGATACAGGGAACCGCGAAATGCACCAAATACACATCGAGTATTTTGCAACGCAGTTCCGCAGTTTTTTCATTGTGTTCGTGTGTTTCATGTGTTTCGTGGTTAACAATTCTTTTCAACTTATGGACATCAAGAACCTAAACGAAGTTGCGCCGTTCATCACCAAGGACGGTTCGGAAATCCGCGAATTGCTTGCGCACCGCAATTCCGTCATCCGCAATCAAAGCCTGGCCGAGGCGCGGCTGCCCGCGGGCGCCAGCACGCAGGAACATTTTCATCCGAAGGCCGAGGAGATTTATTACATCACGCATGGCGCGGGAAAAATCAGCGTCGGAGGCGAAGTGCGCGAGGTGAGGGCGGGGGACGCCATTGCCATTCCGCCCGGCCAAAGGCACAAGCTCTGGAACACGGGAGATGAAACCCTGCGATTGCTCTGCTGTTGCGCGCCGGCCTACGAACACGGCGACACCATCATAACCGAATCGTGAATTGACCTTCGCGCTGTGGGGGGCTTAACTATGCCCATGAGATTGTCCGTGTTTTTGTCCCTGTTGGCCGCCGGAATTCTGCTTTCCGGTTGTGCCTCGCAAAACCAAAAAACCTTTTCGTCCGCGCCGGACGCTTCGCAAACGATTGTCACGCCAGATGCGTCGCTCGCGGCGAAAGTCGTCCAATATAATTCCGTCGGTCGTTATGTCGTGTTGAGCTTTCCCGTCGGCCAGATGCCGAAGGCGGGACAGAATTTCTTCATCTACCGCAATGGATTGAAGGTTGCCGAGGTCAAGACCGACGCATGGCAGCGCGACAATTTTGTCGTGGCCGAACTGGTCACCGGCGAAGCCCAGATCGGGGATGACGTGCGCGACCAGTGATCAATCCCCGCGCGCCGGTGTTTTGCCAACGGCTTTCACCGTTTTCGGCAGCGCATCCTTCTGATAGGGCGAGTGGAGGTTGAAATAAATCCCGCACATCGGGCGCATCTCATCGCCCTGGCTCAAAATGATCGTCACCCGCTTGTCCAGCGCGATGCCGTGGCGCATGCCTTCGCCGCGATTCTCGTAGGCATTGATTGCCTTTTGCATCAGCGAATTCAGCGACGCCTTGAAATCCTCCGGCGTCTTGTCCAGGCAGACGATGTATTTATCGTAGGTCTTCACCGCCGCCGCGATTTCGCGTTTGAACAAGTCAATCGTCATGGCAATAGGTAAATCAGTTTGCGCGGATTGCAGCAAGATTAAAGTTGTCGGTGAATCCTTCGGCATTGCCGTGGAGATTCCCGAAGTTTGACAGTTCCGGGGGTTGTTATAGAGAATCAATTCAAGACTGCCACTGATGTTTCCGTTTTCCTGCTATTGAAAGAATGCGGCAACGAGTTTTTTTCCAATAAACATCCAGATCGCCGCCGCCAGCGCGATGTAAGGGCCGTAGGGGATTTTGGAAGACCATTCGCGGCGTTTCATCAAAATCAAGGTCACGCCGACCGCCGATCCGATGAGCGAACTGAGCATCAGTGAGAAGATGACACTCTGCCAGCCAAGAAACGCGCCGATGGCCGCCATGAATTTCACATCGCCCAGGCCCATCGCCTCGCGCGGCAGAATGATTTCCGAACCCCAAATCTCCATGTGATGAACATTCTCCGGATCAAACACCTCGGGCTCAAATTTGTCCTGTTCAATTCGCAGCGAGGATGGGGAAATTCTGACAATGGCGTCCAGATAACTTCTGTCAATCATTTCGACCCTTTTTGCTCCCGCCACAATCGCGTCCGACTTGCGCCAAAACAATTCGTCATAGGGAACTTCCTTGTCCGGCAGGTGCAGGCATGTATCGGAAAAAATCACTTTTGTCTCCTGCGGGAATTTTATTTTCTGCCGCCCGAACAACAATTTGCCCAGACGCAAAATCGCGTAGACGATTCCCGCGCCGGCCGCCGCGCCGAGCACGCTCCGCAGAAACCCGGATCGCATCGCGTCCGTGTCCTGCAGCGACGGCAGCGCAAATGACACGATGATGCCGGCGGCCACGCCGCCATAAGTGATTTCATTGGGGATGATGAAATGCTCGAAATCAATGAACGTCGCGCAAATCAACCCGGCGAGGAAGCCCGCATAAACCAGCGCCAGCGGCATGGAATGATACGGATGAGCCGGGTCGCCAAATTTCAGCCAGCAGCCGAGAAAGGCGAGGCCGGCCAGCAACTCCACCACAAAATAACGCGGCGAGATGGGCGCGCGGCAGTTTTTGCAGCGACCGCGCAACGACAGCCACGTCACCAGCGGGATGTTGAGATAAAGTGGAATGGAGTATTTGCAATGCGGGCAATGCGACGGCGGCGTGATGATGCTCATGCCCAGCGGCATCCGGTGGATGCACACGTTCAGAAAGCTGCCGACGATGCAGCCAAACACGAAGAAGCACAGCGACCAGAAATGGAACGGCACCGCCGCCCAATATCCCGCATCAAAAATCGCGTTGTGCATGAATCCAGTCTAAAGCCCGGGGTCCAAAGTCCAAAGCGCCAATTCCGTCGTTGCCCCGAAATTGGGCTTTGGACTTTGGACTATTATTTGCCATAAACATTTTTTTCCAGCGCGCGGCGCATCACGTCAATCGGCGCGGGTTTGCCCGTCCAGATTTCAAACGCCGCCGCGCCTTGATGCAGCAACATGCCGAGGCCGTTCGACGTCTTGCAGCCCGCCGCCTTTGCCGCCGCGAGCAGCTTCGTCTCCGCCGGCTTGTAAATCATGTCATAAACCGCGCGGGTCTGGCGCAACGCAAATTGTTTTTCATCCAGCGGTGACGGGTCGCCCGCCTTCAAGCCGATGGGCGTGGCGTTCAACAACAAATCCATTTCGCCCTTGGGAAAGCCGGTCGCCACTTTCACCCGCGGATGCCTCTTGCGGATTTCCTGCGCCACCGCCTCGGCCTTGGCGGCCATGTAATCCACCAGATACAATTCAGAAACGTTTTCCACCGCCAGTCGCAAGGCCGCCACCTGGCCCGCGCCGCCCGTCCCGATCAGCAGCACTTTCAGGCCCGCCAGTTTCAGGCCGAGGTCCTCGCGCAACGAGCGCGCGATGCCATCGGAATCCGTGTTGAAACCCTGCGACCGGATTTCGCCGGCAACCGGTTCTGAAAAATGATGCAGCGGCTGCCATTTCCCATTGGCGTCGCGGGCCTCAAACCGGACGGTGTTGACCGCGCCCCACGTTTTGGACGATTCATCCAGCTCGTCCACAATTTGCATCGCGAGCAGCTTGTGCGGCACGGTCAGGTTGAGGCCGGAGAACCGCATCGCCTTGGCGCCGGCGATGGCGTCGCGCAGATTGTCGGGATGCACTTCAAACGCGAGGTAACGCCAGTTCAGGCCGAGGGCGGCGAACGCGGCGTTGTGCATCGCAGGCGACGCGGAGTGGCGGATGGGAAAGCCATAAACCGCGCACAAGCGCGTCGCGGCATTGATGACGGGTTGAACCGGTTCGGACATGCGGGATTTATACGCAGCTCGAGCGCCGGATTAAAGCGCAAAGTCCACGCTCAATCCGGCATTTTCGTCCGAAATACATTTCCCTCGCCAGTGAAACGGGAGAGGGTCTGGGTGAGGGGGATTGGCGAGTCCGTCTCGAATGGGCGCGTGTGGTTCGACGCGCCCCGCCTCGAACAGTTCGGGTGCGATGAACGATTGTTGTGCGGTCTCCGTTCCGCCGGTGCCAACGACGAGGGTGTCGTTGGCTGCACGCGAGGCGCGTGCGCTCCCCGATAGCCGATAATTCATAAATCGGCACATTTTAGCAAAGGTGCGGAAGGTCTTAAAAAAATGTGTCTATATTTTTTGGAGCCGAAATAACCGCCAAAAACAGGAACCGCCAAACCCGCCAAAAGCCGTTTTGGCAGTTTTGACACCAATTTAACCCGCATAAACATTGAGTTTGTGCCACTTTCTGCATCTGTGAAGTAGATACTTCCCGTTGGCCCTTGTCACCAGTAATGGTGACATGCGCAATTCAGGGCTTGGTGTAATATGTCGGCAGTGGTGTTGAGCAGTTCTTGAGTGTTTTGTGTGTAAGAAAAGGCCGGATCCGTTGTCCGGCCTTTTTCTTTTTTACGGCGAAGAGTCCGCTTCCAAATTTTCCAGTGCGGGCGCCGCGACATCCGCCAGGCGATTGCCGGCCAGATACAAAACCACGGCAAACCCCGCCAGCGCCGCCAGCAGGATGGCAAACGCCCGGAAATGGCGGGCTTCCAGCTTCTCCAGCGAACGCGCAAAGGCGAACAGGGCGAACATCGCCGCCACCACAATCACCGCGTCCACGCTCGCCCGCTGCCAATAGCTCCCTCCCAGGTGCAGCCACATCCCGAATTCGTCGAACGTCAGGCCCATCGCCACGCCATATAACAGCGCCGTGATTTCCGCCGCCCGGCCCGTGGGCCGCCGGAACACGCTGTAGCCGCA
>Ga0181520_10005799_pt1 | contig 19345 bp, 22 predicted proteins | sample PEATcosm2014_Bin_29_FD_132451 | JGI IMG/M metagenome (GOLD analysis project Ga0181520, IMG submission 132451) | Peatland microbial communities from MTU Mesocosm Facility, Houghton, MI, USA - PEATcosm2014_Bin02_30_metaG | ecosystem: Environmental > Terrestrial > Soil > Wetlands > Peat | place...
GACAGGCGCGGTAGTGTCAAAACTCCAGGATGATTTTGGTGCCGTTTCCACGTTCTATCCTTATTTTTCCCGCAAGCTGCTTCGCAAGCATTCCTATTAGACGAAGGCCCAGGCCTGTCGAATCTTCAAAATTTACCGCTTCCGGCATCCCGATTCCGTTGTCCGCCATGATCAATTTGACATGGCTGTTCTCAGTTTAAATAAAGCCACAGGAATTGAAAATTTAATACGATTAGATAAAGTATTAGCTGCTCCTTTTTTTCCTTTTAAACCTGCTCCAAATGAACCAACTAAAACCCCGATACCGCCTTTTGTTTCAGAACCCTCTGATGCGGTCACTTCAACATCAAATTCTACTGATTGGACAGGGTGAGGCGTATTAGCTAAATCTCCAGTCTTAATATAATATATATCTTGTTTTTCCCATAATATAAAATCAGAAGAATTAATTGATCCTCCTTTTTCCTTATAATGTCCTTTTACCGCATCAACCCCATCAATAATTTCCTTTAATGTTTCTGAAATAAAATCTTGCAATTTCATAAAACCTCAATTATTAACAAAATTCTTTATATTATTATAATTCATTATATCTCTCCTTTCAGGTGTCGATTAAGCAAAATTCCTCCTCCCCTCCCTTTCTCTCTGTTAACCTCGTCCCCCTTTGCGTCCTCTGCGCCTCTGCGGTGAATACTTATTTAATTTGAAAATATTCCGATTATTATATAGATTTATAGTATAATATAGAGGGGCTTCAATGAGGATATCTTTAATAGTCATCCTGATTGCGGGGTTCACGGCTGCTGCTGCGTTTGCTCAGGAAGCCAACAACCAGGTTCACTTCAACATTCCTGGCAACAACCAGATAAACACCGAGGAAACTATACAGAAATTCCTGATGATCAAGAAGATCCCTATACAGAAAAAGGAAGCTGAAATACAGGATTTCAAGCTCGAAAACGATATCGTCAAGGACCTCACCAAGTATCTGAGGGAACTGGATGAAAAATCCAGGGCGCTTTACGATTTCAAATCGCCTTTCAGGGATATGGTCGGAACATCATCGGACCCGGCAGTCCTCGATGTATCCGCCGAAAGAAAAGCTAAGAAACAGGATTATAAAATCAAGGTCCTGCAGACCGCAAAGCCCGATTCTTTTATGAGTTCTTCATACCAGAGGAATAAATCCCTGCCTGCCAGCGAATTCTCCGTCAGCATGGGCGCAAAGACCCTGAAATTCAAATTCTCCGGCGGCACTATCTACCAGCTTGCGGATGTTATCCAGCAGCAGGCCCAGGATATGATAGACGTCAGGATAATTAACGACACGGAGACTTCTTCCATTCTTGTGATAAGCGGCAAAGAAACTGGTGAAAAGAGCAGGCTGAATTTCACAGGCGACATTTCCGCGCTTAAGGAAATAAACCTCCTGGGCGAGGGCGAAGCGAAAACGGATGAAAAAAAGATAGATTTCAGCAGGCTTGCCGCGGTATCTGCAAACCCCATTACTTCTGATGCTGATAAGGTGCGCCTTATGCCCGGAGATGAAGGCAATGTCGGCCTTTCTCAGGACAATATCAAGGTGACAGGCGAGACGGTATTCTATTTCAACGCTTCGATGAGCCCGTTCAGCCCCTCGAAGCAGGAATCGGGCGCAGCCGCTTCCAACCTGAATTTAGACCTGATGGAACCCGTTTCGGTTTCCAATGTGACGGTTTCCGGCGGAAGCCTCATATCATATTTCGAGGAAAACAAGACCCCGCCCGAAACGGTTTCTAATTATACGGAAATTATAACCCTCTCTTTCAATGACGGAACAATAAAGACATATTTCATAGATAATACCGGAAATTTCAGCAATTCATTAGCGACATATAAAGATAAAATTCTGGACAGGGTTACAGTCAGGAATAAGAACACCGACAGGACTTTCCTGATTTCCGACGCCCGTTTTGTCACAAAAATATCGGAAGGCGGAATACAGCCGAAGAATACGATAAGCAAGGCCTGCGACTCAATCATCAATTTTGACGGCGTCGAGGTCAAAAGGGACAAAAATATAATCAATAACCTTGTCGACGGCGTAACGCTGACATTGAAGTCCGAGTCTCCCGAACAGGTTACCGCCACAATCGACCATGACTACAAGAAAATCGAAGACGCGACCCTCGAATGGGTCGACAGTTATAATAAGTCGATGGAATACCTGCATATAGTGACATCGCCTACCCTTGATCATACGCCCCTGAGCCAGAGGGATAAGGATTCCATCAAGAACGGAGTTTTCCAGGCTGAAAGCCCCGTAATCATTCTTATGAACAGGCTGAGATCCATCCCCTCGGCCCCTTATAAAACGGCTTATGAGAGGCAGCTTTCCCTTCTCGAGCAGGTCGGGATCTATACAAAGAAGAACGGTTCCTTCAGCCTCAATTCGGAAGAATGGAACTCGACAAAAATGGGCCTCCTGAATATAGAGCTTGAAAAATTCCGTTCCGAATTAAGGTCCAGGTTCAACGGCGTCGAGCAGCTTTTCGCCAACGACACTCACGGCGATCTTGTAAAAGACTCGGGAGCCGCTGTTTCAGTCAATAAAACGCTTCAGATGAGCATCGGTGCCGGAAGCTTTTTCGAGGAAAGGATAGCTTTTAATAATAACAAGATAAAAGACAGCAACAGCGATATTGAAAAGATGAACAGGGACCTCGTCACTTACGAACAGGATCTCAGGGAAAAATACGGAAGGATGAACCAGGCCATGACAGAGGCCGCATCCAAGGAAAAATGGCTGAACGGACAGATGAAAAGCCAGTAACCGGAGCGGCTTTTGAGCGTTTATCTGCGTATATCGATCCTGCTTTGCGCATTTATTACTTTTTATTCATCCGGTCATCCGAAAGAAGCGCAGAAGATCCCTTATCTATTCACAGGCTCTTTTTACAGCACCAACTTCAATTACGACACGAATTCTCTTTATTCGTCGCTTAAATCCGGGGGGCTAATACTTCCGGTTGAATACAGGCAGATTTTTATTGAAGCCTTCAAATCGCGCGACCTGCCGTTCGATCCGGATAAACAAAGCCTTATAATCTGGACGAACTCCGGTAATATAGACGAATGCCTCTCCAACGACATAAACGCGGTGTCCCTGCTGCCTTGGAACATGGTTAAACCCTGGGAGAGGGCGCTCAGGTGGAACGGGGCGCTGCCCTGGGACAGGACGAATTCCCTTCAGCCTTACTCTCTGATGCTTCCCGGAAGGCCGGATGATCCCCTCTTTCTCAGGGAAGAGGTGACGGTTATTGCCGCAGGCGGCACAGTCGTCCTTTCGAGGGGCATTATGCGCCTTATAGAAAGAACCTCGGACGTCGATGCGCCATGGAAGGGCATCGGCAGTATTTTCATGGAGGCTGACGCCTCCTTCGTGAATCTGAAATCCCCCCTCGTGGACAGGTATATCCCGGGAACCAATTTATTGAGGCTTTACGGAAAATCAGGCTATGCTGCCGGGCTTTCCAACGCCCATATAAGCGCCGTTTCGATCAGCGGCAATCATATAGGCGACGCCGGAGATGAAGGAATTTCCAATACGATGGAAGCCCTGTCTCATAACGGCATACTTTACAGCGGCGCCGGGACCGGGCCTGATGAGGCATGCGGCGGAGTGTTTTTCGAGGCCAATAATCTGAAAATAGGATTCATAGGAGTGAACTGGAACCCTTCGACGGCCAGGACAGCTTCAAAGTCCGGAGTTTTCGGTATTTCGAGATTATCCCAGGAATTCCTAGAATATGTCAAAAAGGCAAAATCAGTTTCCGACTTTCTTATCGTTCTTCCTAACTGGGGCTGGGAATACAGGACAAAACCGATAGCCCAGCAGGTTTACTGGGGACGTAGGCTTGTCGAGAGCGGCGCAGACATAGTCATAGGCGACCAGGCCCACTGGGTCCAGAACAGCGCTTTTTACAGGGGTAAATTCATATCTTACTGCCTTGGAAACCTTGTTTTCGACCAGCTTGAGCACAGAGAAACACGGGAGGGCGTTATTGAAAAATTTATCGTTTACGGTAAAAATCTCATGCAGATAGAAATCATCCCTGTATACCTCGGCAGAGATAAGATCGTCAGGCCCGCCGACGATCCCGCCGTAATGGGCTCCATATTTTCAAAGGTTCTGAATTACAGATAAAAAAGGAGGCTGTTTATGGATAATCATATCAAGTTAACCGGGATACTTAATATCGTATACTCTTCGCTTTTCTTCCTTGGAGGGCTTGTCCTTTGCGTTCTTTCGGCGCTGTTCAACAGCATCATCGCTTTTGTCGAAAACATGGGATATGTGGCCCCGGGTGTCATACCGCCTGCAGTCACGGTATTTTTTCCGATAATCCTGGCCGTCCTGGCATGTTTTATCCTAATATATGCAGCTATCGGAATAGCAGGCGGCATAGGCGTCCTTGAGAAAAAACCATGGGGAAGGATATTTACTCTTGTAGTTTCGTTTATAAATCTTCTGCATATCCCCGTCGGAACCGCTTTAGGTGTTTACAGCATATGGGTTCTTTTTGACGAAGAGACAGTAAATATTTTCAAGAAAGGTTCGCATGAAAAACAAAATTAAAAATGGCCTTTTGATCTACCTTTCTGTTTTCGTGATATTTTTCCTGCTTCGCTTCTTCTATGGTCTTGTGGAAAAGGAGGGCATGTCAGTCTATAATCCAGTATGAAAACAACACGGGATTGAAGGGGTCCAGGTTCCTTGAAATTTCCATCGGCGTTCCGCCCGATAACTTCGACGCGATGCTCGATGAAGTTAGAAAGATAGGCAATTTGAAATCCATCAAGATAAACATGACGGATAAAACAAGCGATTTCAAGGATATAAACGCGCAGAGGAAATCACTGGAGGGCATGCGCGATTCCCTCCTTGCGCTCAGGGCAAGGGGAGGAAGCCTTTCCGATGAGATCCATCTGCACAGTCAAGGTGACCCTGTATGAGAACAATTACAGGGAGAGTTTTTCAATACTCAAACTGCTCAAGCTCTCGTTCGAATGGTCGGTCAAGTATTATCTTATTCTGACTGTTATAGCTCTGCTTGCAACGCTATCAATACTTGTTATCGCGGCCCTGGCCGAAAGGTTCAAGGTGATACAGGCGCTTCTATGTAAAAAGTAAAAAGCCCGGCGGGCGCTGCTTACTTCTTATGCTTTTTGGCCCAGGGATCGTTCAGCGAGACGGTCCTGTTGAAGCATGGCTTGCCTGGCGAGCTGTCGGGATCGGCCGAGAAATATCCCTGCCTCAGGAACTGGTAAAAATCGCCCGGTTTTACATCTGAGAGCGACGGTTCGCCAAGACAGCCCCTGAGAACTTTCAGGGAGTCCTTGTTAATAAACTCCTTGTAGTCCCGGCCTTCCTGATCCTCGGATGTATTCTCGGTTGAAAACAGGCGGTCATAGATCCTCACTTCGAGAGGCACGGCATGGGCGGCCGACACCCAGTGGCTCGTTCCCATGACCTTGCGCCCGTCGTTCGACCATCCTCCCTTCGATTCCGGATCGTATACGCAGTGGATCTCTGCCGGTTCGCCGGTAGTCTTATCCTTCACTACGCTTACGCATTTAACATAATAGGCATGTTTGAGCCTGATCTCCCTGCCGGGAGCCATCCTGAAAAAGTCCTTCGGCGGATCTTCCCTGAAATCCTCTTTTTCAATATATATTATCTTCGAAAAAGGTATTTTTCTCTTTCCTGCGGATTCGTCCTCCGGGTTGTTATCCGCATCGAATTCTTCGACCTGTCCTTCGGGATAATTATCTATTACCACTCGAAGAGGGTCAAGCACAGCCAGCCTTCTCGGCGCCCTTTTATTGAGGTCCTCCCTCAGGCAATGTTCAAGAAGGGATATATCCACAAGGCTGTTTGCCTTTGCCACGCCGATGCGTTCGCAGAAATCGCGTATCGCTTCAGGCGTATAGCCCCGCCGCCTGAGGCCCGATATTGTCGGCATCCTGGGATCGTCCCAGCCGCTGACATACCCGCCCTTTACAAGCTCGAGAAGCTTCCTTTTACTCATAACCGTGTAGGTCAGGTCAAGCCTGGCGAATTCTATCTGCCTGGGCCTGGGTTTGAATTTCAGAGTATCGAGGACCCAGTCGTAAAGAGGCCGGTGGGCTTCGAACTCGAGGGTGCAGATTGAATGGGTTATCCCTTCAAGGGCGTCGGATATAGGGTGGGCGTAATCGTACATCGGATATATGCACCATGTATCCCCCGTCCTGTGATGAGTGCTCCTGAGTATCCTGTAAATAACCGGGTCTCTCATGTTGAGGTTCGGGCTTGACATATCTATTTTCGCCCTTAAAGTCCTTGCTCCGTCGGGAAATTCTCCGTTTTTCATGCGGGTGAAAAGGTCGAGGCTGTCCTCAATGCTTCTCCCCCTGAAAGGGCTGTCCTTCCCGGGTTCTTTGAGCGTACCCCTGTATTCCCTCACTTCATCGGCGCCCAGATCGCATACATAGGCCTGCCCGAGTTTTATAAGCTCCACGGCGTAATCGTAAAGTTTTCCGTAATAGTCTGAGGCGTAGAAAAGCCTGTCCTCCCAGTCGAAGCCGAGCCACCTGACATCCTCCATTATGGAATCCACATATTCCGTCTCTTCCTTGGAGGGATTGGTATCATCGAATCTCAGGTTGCACAGCCCGTTATATTTCCGGGCAGTCCCGAAATTCAGGCAGATCGATTTGGCATGTCCGATATGCAGATACCCGTTGGGTTCGGGGGGAAAACGCGTATGAACCTTCCCTTCGCCCAGGGTGCCGCCTGCTATGTCTTCGTTGATGATCGCATGAATAAAATTTATACCGCTTTTAACCGGGCTGTCTTTTTCGTTCATTCTGGTCTCCCAAATCACTGGCATCACCGCAAATTTATATTCCGGTGCGGTATATTTTAATTGAGAATCCGTGTTTTCTCAACCTTCGGGCATGTTGCCGGTTTTTATTGATGAAATTATCGTTTCTGTTTATAATAATTATGGGGGGTTCATGAAAATGGCCTTAGTATTCTATGCCGGATAACGATCAGGTTCTTCTCGAGATTCATGTCGAATCTCTCCTGCCCGGAATGATCCTCGAGGCCGATGCTTTGACAAGCGGCGGAGTTAAAAAGATCAACAGGGATGAACCTGTAACCGAAGAAATAATAAACCGGCTCAAGACCGAAAAGATAGAAATTTTGTTCTATTCTCCCGAGGTTGAAAAAGTCGAAAAATCTTATAAGCTTATCGAAATGGAAACAAAGGACCTCTACCCCGGCGTTGTTATGAAGGGAGAGGCTTTTACACCCGACGGGAAAAAGATTGTCGGAAAGGGCGAGACCATAACCGCCGAAATCATCAAATCCCTCGAAGATATGGGCATCCACAAGTTCAACTATAATAAGCCGGTTTATTCCTCGAACTTTTACCGCCTCGATAAATATATAGTTTCAAACCAGCTCATTGAAAAATCTTTATTCCTTGCAAAGGAAATCGAGACAAGCATCATGAAAAAAGCGTCCCTTCCCAAAAAGGAGATCGAGGACGTCATAGAACAGCTGATCGGCGAAATTTCCATAAGCGAGACTTATACCATTCTGAATCTTCTCAAGTTAAAAGACTTCGACGATTATACCTACACTCACAGCATAAATGTCGCCATGCTTTCCATACTTTTCGGAAAGGAGATGCTTTACAGCCATGACAAGCTGAAGATCCTGGGCGTGGGAGCTATCCTGCATGACCTCGGTAAAATACTCGTCCCGAAAGAAATATTGAACAAAAAGGGCCCTCTCGATCCGAAGGAATGGTTCGAAATCCAGAAACATCCACGGCTCGGATACGAGATAATCCAGACGCAGAAGAATTTCGACCAGGAGATCCAGGACTGCCTTCTCTATCACCATGAAAATTACGACGGGACGGGCTATCCCAATCATATTGCACGGGACCAGATGGGGGAACTTGTCCAGGTCATAACCATCGCCGACGCTTATGACGCTCTTACAGCCGACACCCCTTACAGGAATGCCTTTCCTATCTCGAATTCATTTCTTGCCGTGCAGAATTTATCGGGCACGAAATTTCATCCGAGATTCGCGACGGAATTTATTAACAGGATGCCCCGCCGCCTTTATGGAAAGCCTCTCATACCGATCGATTCTTTCGTAATGCTTAACACCAAGGAAGTAGCCCAGGTCATTAAAATTGATTCCTCGCAGACCCTCAGGCCTGTGATAATGATCTATATCAACGGCAAAATGGAAACCCTGAAATACCCCCTCCAGGTAGACCTTCTCATGGATAAGACCAGGTCCATCGAAAAGATAATTGAAGATTCCAAGCTTCTCAAGGCTCTTGAGAATATCAGCCGGCATTAAGCGCCGCTAAGTCTCTGCATAAGCGCCAGTATCCGGCTTGCCGCCGCTAACTGGCGCTAAGCAAAAACTAAGCGCTGGCAATAAGAGCAACTTATGCCGTCGCTAAGTCTCTGCATAAGCGCCAGTATCCGGCTTGCCGCCGCTAACTGGCGCTAAGCTCTTTACATAATTAAACCTTCCCTTTAAAATATCCGCTTGAATTGAGGAGATAAATAATGATCAGGACCCGTTTCGCGCCTTCACCGACAGGGATGCTTCACGTCGGCAACGTCAGGACAGCGCTTTTTGCATATCTCTATGCTAAGCACATGAAAGGCAATTTTGTCCTCAGGATAGAGGATACGGATATGGACCGTTCCCATCCCGAATATACAGTTAATCTTATTCAGGATCTTAAATGGCTCGGTCTTGAATGGGATGAAGGCCCCGGCAAAGGCGGTCCGGCAGGAAGCTACATGCAGAGCGAGCGGCTCGAAATATATAAGGAACATGCCGGTAAGCTCCTCGAGGCCGGAAGGGCATTTCACTGCTACTGCACTCCTGAAGAGATAGAGAGCCGTAAAAAATCTGCATCGGCCGAAGGCAGGCCCCCGGTATACGACGGCCACTGCAGGAATCTCACGGCAAAACAGGTTAAAGATTACGAATCGGAGGGAAGAAAGCCTGTAATCAGGTTTATTGCGTATGATGAAGACTTCACATTTATAGATAAGGTAAAAGGACCGGTTACTTTCCCTAAGGGCATGGTCGGGGATTTTGTAATACTGCGTCCGAGCGGCGTGCCGGTTTATAATTACGCTGTCGTCGTCGACGACGCCCTCATGAAGATAACGCATGTCCTCAGGGCTGATGAGCACCTGTCAAACACTGTCAGGCAGCTGATGATATACAAGGCCCTGAATTTCGAGATACCTGTTTTCGCCCATATGGCCCTGGTACTCGGAAAAGACAGGCAGAAATTATCAAAACGTCATGGGGCTACAAGTGTTGAAGAATTCCGCAAATCAGGCTATCCGCCCGAGGCTCTGGTAAATTACCTGTCGCTCCTGGGCTGGTCCAGTCCCGACGGGAAGGAGCTCCTATCCATGCCTGAACTGATCAAACTTTTCGATATAGAGAGGCTGTCCCCCAGCCCGGCGGTATTCGACGGGACCAAGCTCGACTGGATAGCCAAGCATTATATTATAAACAGCAGCATAGATGACGTGTTCGACGAGGCCCTGCCTTTTATAAAAGAGACGGGCCTTATTGACGATGAATACATGAAATCCGCGGAAAACATGGATTTTTTGAAGGGAGTCATCGAACTGACAAGGGGATACTGCTCCCATATGTCGGAGATCAAAGACCATATCGGATACTTCCTTAACGATAATTTCGAGATCACAGAACCTGCCATGGAAATCCTCAGGAAAGAGGAATCCGGCAAAGTGATAAAGATTTTCCTGGACAGGATAAGGGCTGAAAAACGCGAGGTGGGAGAAAAGGTTTTCACCGAAATAGTAACGGCTATGATAGCCGATACTGGGATAAAGGGCAAGCATCTTTTCCTGCCTCTCCGCGCCGCCCTGACAGGAAGGACCCAGGGTCCCGAAACATACTGCATAATCCCGGTTATAGGCAAAGACCGGACAATGCAGCGCCTTATAAGGGCGCTGGCGATTTCCCCGGGGGCGCAGTAACCGTGAAGATAAATCATATTGGAATAGAAACCTCGGATTTGTTCGGAATGGAGATTTTCTACAGGAAGTACTTCGGCCTCAAGCCCTTATACCGCTACTCGAGCCTGAATCAGCCCGGTTTGAGGACTCTCATCCTGACGGGAAAAGGCCTGGCCCTGGAACTTTTGGAAAGGCCTGAAAATGCCGCTAACTCTCACTCTTTTCATATATCCCTGCAGTCCGGCGACGTCTTTAAAGATTATATGAAACTTAAAAAACTCGGACTTGATATAAAAGAGCCCAGGATCACGGGTGATGGCTTCCTCGAGGCGGCCGCCGCCGATCCGGAAGGCAACATTATAGAGATCTCGAGGCGGAAGAAACCCGCGCCGGTTTATCCCGTTAAGGCTGTGATATTCGACCTCGACGGCACTCTCATCGACAGCGAGGGCAACTATTATGAAGCCGACAGGCGCCTGATGAAAAGCTACGGCATAGCCCTGACCCCTGCAATGAAGCACAAATACGTAGGCACCGGAAACCTTGAAATGCTCAGGGATTTAAAGAAGAAGCATAATATTGACGATCCCATCGAATCAATGCTGACAAAGAAGAATAATTTATATATTGAGATAGCATCCGCGGGAACGAAGGTCTACCCGGAAATGATAAAATTTATTGAAATGCTCAAAAGATCAGGTTTTCCCATAGCTATAGCTTCAGGTTCTTCCCCGGGCGTATTAGAAAAGATCGTCTCCTTGACAGGACTGGGAAAATATTTCAACATAATAGTGTCTGCCGAAAGCGTCATGAGAGGAAAGCCTTTCCCGGATGTTTTCCTCGAAGCTTCCCGCAGGCTTGGCGCCGACCCGCTGACATGCCTTGTAGTAGAGGATGCCGCCGCCGGAGTCGAAGCCGCCGGAAGGGCATTTATGCCATGCATAGCCATACCTTTTCAGACTGATCTTCCCCTTCCGGACTCTTTCCTTGCTGCAGACCTGCTGTTCAAAAAAGGAATAAACAGTTTCCGTGCGGGCGCGGCTTATAAATGGGTTATGAAGAGGCATGGAGTATAAGATGGATATTTTAAAATCTTTACGGCAGGATATATCAAGCCTGCCCCCTTATGCTGAGGGTAAAAAACCGTCGTCCGGATCCGGAAGGCGCCTGAGGAGCTATAAGCTTTCATCTAACGAAAACCCCCTCGGAAGTTCGCCGTTAGCCATGAAGGCGATCAGGAAAGAGCTGAAAAAAGGGCTGCATCAGTACCCCGACCCTAAGGCCTCGGGCCTGAAGGCCGCGATTTCCCTTTTCTGGAGATCGGCCGGATATCCCGGAATCGAAGCCGGCAGTATTGTCTGCGGGGACTCCGCCGACGAAGTTTTAAACATGATCGCATCCGCCTTTATAAATGAGGGCGACAGCGTCGTAATATCCGTAAACAGTTTTTCAATTTACAGGATCTGCTCAGCCTCGAAGGGTGCATCCGTAATCGAAATCCCGAGGAAGGATTTCTCCGTCGACCTTGACGGTTTCGTCTCCGCCGTTAAAACTACCCCTCCGGCAAAATTGATCATGTTTTCAAACCCCGACAATCCTACTTCAACATTTCATAACATAGATGAGATCGAGAGTTTCCTTGGTAAAATCCCTGTTGAAACCGCCGTTGTGCTCGACGAGGCGTATATACATTTTGCAGGAATAGAAAACTCATCCGTTTCCCTTCTCGACAAATTTCCCAACCTGATCATAGTCTATACTTTTTCGAAGGTTTACGGACTGGCGGGGCTTCGCGTCGGATATGCGCTTATGAACAGCGAAATCGCAAAACAGGTCGAAAAAATCAGAATGCCATTCAACCTGGGCTGCCTGCAGCTCATAGGAGCCCTGGCGGCTCTCGGCGATAAGGCCTTTTATCAAAGAACTGTCCGGGCAATAGAAAGCGGAAGGGATTGCCTTTCCAGGGGGCTCGACAGATTAGGCATCAGGCACCTGAGGCCATCCGGGAACTTTATTTTCGCGGATTTAGGGCCGAATTCCGAAGAAATAATTTCTTATATCGAAGAAAACGGCATAACTGTAAGAAGGCTTGTTTCATTCGGCTTCACCGGAAATTATGTCCGGATAAGCGTCGGAAGCGTAGATGCTAACAGGCGCCTGCTTGAACTGCTTGGAGTTCTACTTTAGTTATATGATTAATTACCCGATCTTTTGAACCATGACAGCGGGGTTAATTATGAAATCTTTCAAAAAAGAACTCGCATTCAATATTCCTCAGAGAATGGCCTTTGTCAACATTACCGGAGATGTTCAAAATGCCCTCGCGGAAAGCGGCATAAAAGAAGGTTTGTGCCTGGTAAACGCCATGCACATAACAGCGAGCGTCTTTATTAACGATAATGAAAGCGGCCTTCATGCGGATTATGCACAGTGGCTTGAAAAGCTCGCGCCGCATGAACCTGTAAGCTTCTACCGCCATAACCGGACTGGCGAGGATAACGGCGACGCCCACCTGAAGAGACAGGTTATGGGAAGGGAAACAGTCATCGCGGTAACAGAGGGACAGCTCGATTTCGGACCCTGGGAGCAGATCTTTTACGGCGAATTTGACGGAATGAGAAAAAAAAGAGTATTAATCAAGATAATAGGCGAATAAGCGAAGGGCAGATGGCAGAAAATTTTTACCGTCTTCTCACCGACGATGAGCTTTTTAAATTATTGAAAAACGATAAAAATGCAGAGAATGAATTTTATCGCAGGTATAAAGTCAAAGTTAAAACTATCCTCCATAATTATAAAATATTCACCGTTGAAAGGGACGATCTGATACAGGAAGGGATGATCGGCTTATTCCAGGCAATAGAAACTTTTGACCCGTCGAAAGGTTTCAAATTCGCGACATACGCGAATGTCTGCATCAGGAACAGGATTAAAAATGCCCTCGACTTTTTCTGGCAGCACAGGAAAAACATAGACAAAGACCAGGATATAGAAGAGATCGTATCTGTTTCAAATCCGGAAAACGATACGATTTTCAGCGAATATGCCGAATTCATGAAAGCCGGCCTGAAAATATTAAGCGGCCTGGAACAGAAAGTCCTGGAAAGGTATATTGAAAACAAGAGCTATAAAACTATAGCCTCAGAGCTTGAAATTTCAGCCAAAAAAGTTGATAATATTCTGGTGAAGATAAGATCGAAACTTTCTTCATATATTAAGGGAATAAACAAGGAGCTGTAAATGAAACTTGGAATCAGGTCTTTCGGCATATCATTGGCCGTACTGGCATTTTGTTTAACTTTAGTAATAGGGGTCTGGTATTCTATAACGGGATACGGCAGCCATATCATCGATCTCCTTTCATCTTTCTACGCTAATATTTTCAAATTTTCATACAATCCCCTTCTTCCCGTTTTGAAGAATTTCCAGAATAATATTCTTTCTGTTTCTTTACTTTCCATATTCGCCCTTATCGACGGATTCTTTGCAGGTGCTATATTCGCCTTTATATATAACATAACGCTTGCAAGAGAGAAGAAATAGGATTTAGGATTAACCCTATGAATTTCATAGGCAGGTTCTATAATAATTTTATCACCTCCGTTAACATGAAGATCAAGTATTACGGAGGGGTAACCGCCCTGCTCTACTATTCCATCATCTCTTATTTTATTGATAAAAAAGGCAGGAATAGGATCAATAAAATAATCATCATGCAGATATATTTTACAGGCAACCTCGCGCTGATGATCATAAGCCTCGCGGCTTTGTCGCTTGGCATTGTCACCGTTCTCCAGTCATACTACATCCTGAGCAATTACGGCGCCCTGAAACAGGTCGGCGATATCATCAATATAATAATCATAAGGGAATTAGGCCCGTTTTTCACGGCCTTTATAATCCTGAGCCGTTCCGCCACCGCTATATCCGCTGAAATAGGAACGATGATGGTCAATGACGAGATAAACGCTCTTGAAATGCTTGGTATAGATTCCCTTAAATTTGTAGTTTTCCCGAGAATCGCGGGCATGGTGATAGCCGGCGTTTTCCTGACTATCTATTTTAACGCGATAAGCCTGATCGGCGGATTTCTTGTAGGCAACCTCGTCGGCGGCCTGTCTTTCGATACTTATATTACCTACATCATAAATTCCATTACATTCCTCGACATTTCGATGAGCATCTTTAAAAGCGCAATTTTCAGCCTTTTTATATCCGGCATAGCGATTTATTACGGGTTCCAGGCCTTTGAGCAGACGCAGATACCCCAGGCGACAACGAAAGCCGTGGTCAGTTCAATTTTCGCCCTGTTTTTTATAGATATTATTATGAGCGTGATATTTTATTTATAGGCAGATTATGGCAAACATTTATATCAAAGACGTTACGGTCAGGTTCAATAAGTCTGTTGTCATAGACAAGCTGACTGAAAGGCTATCCGACGGGGATTTTTATGTCATGCTCGGACTTTCAGGAAGCGGAAAAACCACACTGCTGAAAATTATAGCCGGTCTGGCTTTTGTCTCATCGGGTTCTGTCGAGATCGGCGGAGAGAATATTGTAAAATATTCCCAGCGGCAGATGCTCGATTATCACCGTTGCTGCGGTTATGTTTTTCAGAACGCCGCTCTTATAAGCAATATGAGCATTTATGAAAATCTTTCACTTTACTACAATTATCACACAGATCTGAGTGAAAAGGACATTTACCTGAAAATCAAGAAATTCCTGGACTACGTCGGTTTCGATAATGACATTTCACAGCGCCCCAATATACTCAGCGCCGGTGAAAAGATGCTGGTAAATATAGTAAGGGCTATCTCGCATGAACCGGAATATATATTCTGGGACAGCCCCCTGTCAAACCTCGACACCCATTATCAAAACAGGGTTAAAAAAATAATACTCGATTTTAAAAAACAGAAGAAAACAATGGTCCTGGCGACCGGCGATATAGACTTTGCATTTTCAATAGCGGATAAAATCGGAATCCTCCAGAAGGGAAGGATCATTGAGAGCGGAACACCCGGGGATATTAAAAACTCGAATTACAGTCCTACCCGGGAATTTATCGATAACGAATAGGGGGAAATATGCCCTTCACATTTAAGAGCGCCCAGAAAGCAGTTTCGGCTTTTGTACTGATCGGGATTTTTCTATTCATATCCGTGCTTTTCCTTGTCGGAAAGGGCAGCGACCTTTTTACGATCAAGGATTCCTACATTACGCAGTTCGATGACGGCTACGGCCTGGGAAGCGGAAGCCCGATCAAATACAAGAGCATTAACATCGGAAAGATAAAGGATGTTGTCTTGACGGAAGACGGCCATATTAAAGTCAGCGTCTGGTTTAACGAGGAATACCGCTACCTTCTCAGGCAGGACAGCGTCCTGAAAGTCCAGTCTTCGATTATCGGGAGCGCTTCTCTGGTACTGGTTCCTTCATCCGATACGAACAGCCCCCTCCTTATTCCGGGTTCGCTTATCCTTTCCTCCGATATGGATGAAGGCCGGAAGATTTTAGAAGTTATTGCCGAAAGAACACCAATCAAAAAAGACGATATCAACGCGATGGCGCAGAAAATTTTGGGCAATATAGACAAGATGGAACCTGTGATAAACGGCACCATGCTTAACCTGAGGTCTATCACTGCGGAAGCCAGGGATATGCTTTCAAATATAAATTCACCCGACACCTCGATAGGGGCTATAATCCACGACAAGAAAAACCTGTCAACAAAGATAGACAGCATGGTCGACTCTCTCGATTCAACTCTCAAAGGATTGAAGTCGGCAACGGGAAATACAGACGATATGAAGAGCATAGTGATCCTTCTAAAGGAAAATCTCATAGAATTAAAAGGCGCCCTTTCCGGGATCAAGAATCTCCTAGGCGGCGAAAAAACAACCGATCAAAATATCAAGCCGGGGGAGAGGTTATAATGAAAATCAGGACAATTATTATCATTTCAGCATTCCTGGCGCTCGTTTCATGCGGCGGAGGATATGTGAACCCTTCTATCAGGAACACAGTCAAGAAGAACGCAGCCGATAACATAGCTCTCGGTCTCAGGGAGTACAGGACCGGCAATTTCAATTCCGCCAAATCATATTATATCGATGCCCTTTTTCAAAGCTATAGCATCGACAATACTGCCTCAGTGATCGATATCAGCCAGAAGCTTTCCGAACTATCTCTCCGGCTCACAAATTATTCCGAAGCCTCCAACTACATATTCACTGCAAATAACCTGAGAATCCATGGCGACGCCGATGAAAACATTAAAAAATATGATTTTATAATTTACCTGACGATAGGCAAATATTACGAAAAGGCTTATGAAAATACCAACGGATACAATTTAGCCCTGGCCTATTATCAGAAGGCGGCCTCGGCGGCTCTAAACGCGCCAGACAGGGCCGGCGCATATAACAATATCGGGATAGCGTATCTGAAGCTGGGAGCGCCTGAAACAGCATCCGGATGGTTTGAAAACGCGAAGGATATCAACCAGGGGGCGCAGGTTTACGATTCGCTCGGCGATAATTATTACTACCTCGGGCAGTCATGGTCCGACAGGTCCGATTATACAAAAGCCCTGCTCAATTATCAATTAGCCCTCAAATATGACAAGATAGCGGAAAAATCGTATTCGATATTAGACGACCTGAAGAAAATAGCCGCCGTTTATCTGAAAACCGGCAGGAATCAGGATTCGGCCTACTATTACAACAAAGCAATGAAAACTGCGGAGAGCCTTGGCGACGCTTTACAGACCGGAGATATCAGCAATACAATAATTTCAATTATGAAATCGGGCCGCTAATATATCCCGTTGCTCCTGAAGAAAGCTCCGTATTTCTTGTCCGTCTGCATGATATGGTTTGACAGCCAGTCTTTAAGGAAATCCATGACATCCATGCTGATAAAGCTCTGGCCGCTTTTATAGCGTTCGTACAGGGCGGCGACCTGCGCCTCGAGATCCCTGTGCATCGATGCATGAGTGAACATTTCCGGATAATTATGCCTGGACATCAGCTTCTCTTCATCCGAGAAATGCACCTTTGTATATTCGATCAGGTCGAGAAACACCTGGTTAAGCACATCTTTCGACTTACCCTCTTTCATGGCGTCATAGAGTGAATTGAGTATGCCGACAAGTTTTATATGCTCCGAATCCATCTCGGCATTGCCGACGCTCAATTCTTCACTCCATTTTATAAGCGGCATATTTTACCTCCCGCCAGGGTTCTTTAATCTCGAAATAAATTCGTCCGTGAAATTCCCCTCGGAAACGCTTTCAACCGGTCCTGTCATTTTAACATATTCCTCTTCAATGTCAATATCCAATATTCCGCCGGGCATGCTGACCCTGACATGATTATCGATTTTCCCGAGCCTGTAGGCGGCTAAAGATGCCGCGCAGCTGCTGCTTCCAGACGCTAATGTGTAGCCAGCGCCCCTTTCCCATATTTCTATCCTTATGCTGTTCCTGTCGAGGACTTTAAGCAGCTGCATATTGATCCTGTTGGGGAAAAGAGGGTTATTTTCTACAAGAGGACCGATCCTCCGGGCAAGCTCCGGCGAGATTTCATCAAGGAGTATGACGCAGTGCGGATTGCCGACGGATACGCATGTCATGCTGTAAATTTTTCCATCTATGCCGATATCCTCGTTTATGACGTCGCGGTCTTTTCCCGAAACCGGGATCTTCGAGCTGCGGAAGGTATACCCGCCCATATTAACCCTGATCATGGATGCATTTTCATCCATAATATCAATTACGACCTTACCGCCCTTTGTTAAAAAAGAAAAGTTCCTTGAGCCGGCATAACCCTTTTCATAAAGATATCTTGAAAATATTCTTACGCCGTTTCCGCTCTTTTCGGCCTCGCTTCCGTCCGGATTGAATATCTTTAAAACAATATTCCCTTCCTTAAAGACAGGTCCGTATAAAATACCGTCAGAACCGACCCCGTAGTTCCTGTCGCAGATCAGTTTGATATTATCCATGCCGGGGACCACCCCGGTGCAGGAAGGATCCATAACGATATAATCATTGCCCAGGCCATGATATTTGTAGTAGTGCAATTTCCGCCTCCGACTCTATAACTTCTCGACTTTAGTCGATAACCTTTTTCTCCAGTCTCCTGATGCCGAAATAGCTGAATACGATTATAAAAACAGCCGAATAAAGCAGGTCCAGGAGAGCGCCGGTTCCGTAATTTCCAAAACAAAGCACCCGCGCCAGGCGAACGGCATGGGTAAGGGGGAGAAATTCGGCAAGGACCTTTATCGCCGGAGGCATGCTCTGCAGTGAAAAGAATATGCCCGAAAAGAAAAACATTGGCGACAGGAAGCCTGTAAACAGGAAGTTGAACTGGTCTATGCTTTTAACAAAAGAAGTTATCAAAAGTGCGAATGCGCCGAACATCATTCCTGTCAAAAGACCCACAAGCGGCGTGAAATAGCTCATCGGTCCCGGTATAAACCCGAATATTTTAACTATGATCAGTACGGCCATAGTGAAGAAAAACCCCTTGGTGCCGGCCCACAGGATTTCGCCCAAAAATATGTTTCCTGCCGAAAGCGGCGCCGCGATCATGCCGTCGTAGATTTTATCGAACTCAAGCCTTATGAAGGTGCCGAAGGAACATTCATAAGCCGCCGTGAACATCGCCGTTGACACTAAAAGCCCTGAAGCGAGAAACTCGATATATGAAACACCTTCCATCCTGCCGATAAACATCCCGAGCCCTATTCCAATCCCGGCTAAGAATATAAGGGGATCTAAAAACGGCGGCAGGCCGTTTGTCAGAATGTTTTTTAAATAAACGCTGTAATGACGGTACCATACGCTCCATACCCGCCAGATAAAAGAAGGAACTTTAGGCGATGTCTTACTGTCCTTCATTAAGGAGCCTCCCTGTTGTTTTAAGGAACAGGTCTTCGAGATTTGACTGGCGGATATAGAAATCGCCCGCCTCCAGGCAGAGAGCCATTTCCTCGAGATATTTAAGATTGTTTGAATAGTAGACGATCATTTCCTCGGATTCCTCTTTCCTGATAATATTGCTGTCGATCTTCGACTCGATGCACCTGGCGTTTTCTTTATTGATGATCTGCAGCGCGTATTTTTCAATCCTGCTTGCTATGAGGGTGTGCGGATTGCCCTCGAGAACCTTTCTGCCTTTATCCATGATAATAATCTGATCGCAGATTTCAAAGGCCTCCTCCATGTAATGAGTGGTAAGGAGGATCGTTACGCCGC
>Ga0181520_10005801_pt1 | contig 19344 bp, 16 predicted proteins | sample PEATcosm2014_Bin_29_FD_132451 | JGI IMG/M metagenome (GOLD analysis project Ga0181520, IMG submission 132451) | Peatland microbial communities from MTU Mesocosm Facility, Houghton, MI, USA - PEATcosm2014_Bin02_30_metaG | ecosystem: Environmental > Terrestrial > Soil > Wetlands > Peat | place...
GCGAATCGTATTCACCCGCTCTGCCGCTTGGCTCGTAGAGTTTCAATCCACGCCCCCCCGCGGGGGCGAATCCGCGCGCCCGTCGCGGAATCGCTTCGCGCTTTCGTTTCAATCCACGCCCCCCCGCGGGGGCGAATGCGATTCTGCCAAACACTCACCATATCGCCGTCGTGTTTCAATCCACGCCCCCCCGCGGGGGCGAATCTTCTGCTGCCAAGTCGTTGTATACGCTTGGCTTTTAGACGCGTTTCCGCGAACCCCGTTGTTTCAGAGCGACCGCGCAAACCGTTTTCACGGGTGTATGAAAAACACGTTTGTTTTTCATAACTTCCACCGGCGCGAACCGCCCGGGGGATTTTCTGATCGCTTCACGTTCGCGGAACGCAAACTATACTATCAACGGCCCCTCCGGGTCATATGTCGGCTTAGCGCCGACGTGATCTACGCGGCGTTTCCAATTGGCGCCAAGGAAGTAGAAACGGAGGCTGTCCTCTTCCGCGTCGATCTCGTCGACAAGGCGAGCGCGGAACGCGGTCCATTGCGCGGGGTCGACCAGACACTCGAACACCGAGTTCTGCACGCGTTGTCCAACGTCCTCGCAAGCTTTGGCGACGTGCCGCAGCCGCCGGCGCCCCTCCGCCGACTCCGTACTGACATCGTATGTGACCAAGACCATCATGTCGTATTCCTTTCCGGACTACTTCCAAAGGAACGGCGGATAGCCGTCCAGATCGCCGCGCAGGCATCGCGCCAGGAGCAGCGCCTGCGCGTGCGGCAAAAGGCCGACCGCCAGCGACTCATCCAGAAATGGGTGCCGCAGTTCCTCTTGCTTGCGCTCCTGATACGCGACCAGCACCGTCTTGCGCGTCTCATCGTCCATCATCACCGCGCCGGTTTCGCTGGCGGTAAATCCGCTGCCTTTCACCTGCTGCCGGTTGACCAGCGAGAGCGCCAGGCGGTCGGCGATAACGGGCCGGAGTTCTTCCATCAAATCCAAGGCCAGACTGGCGCGGCCCGGCCGGTCGCGGTGCAAGAAGCCGACCGCGGGGTCGAGTCCTACGCCTTCCAACGCCGAGGCCGCATCGTGGACCAGCAGCGTGTAGAGAAACGAAAGCAGCGCGTTCATGTTGTCCAGCGGCGGCCGGCGGCTGCGATCTTGAAAGGCGAAATCCTCTTTCTGGGCGACAATGAGCGCATCGAAGGCATCGAAGTAAACGCGCGAAGCGTTGCCCTCGCAGCCGCGAATCTGATCCACCGATTCGACGCAACCCAACTGGGTCAGCGAACCGCCGATATCCAGGACCGCGCGCTCCAGACGGGCGGTTTCCGGATTGCCGGGGTGGTCGCGCAGCGCCCGCTGCAAGACCGTGCGCGCGTTCATGATCTTGCCGGCGACGATCGCCCGCGCCAGCGCGGCGGAGGCCGACGCATCGTCGGCCCGCCGGTATTGCTCGCGCCGCAGCAAAACATTGCCGGAAACCGGCCCCTGCACCCGCGCCCAGAATCGGCCGCGCTCGCTGAGAAAGGAAATGGACACGCCGTGCTCGGCGCAATGCTGCATGAGCGGCGGCGTGCAGGTGACGCGTCCGAAGCAGACGACGCCGTCGAGCGTGTGAAGCGGCACGCGGAGTTTCGTTTCGTGCTCGACATCCACGGCGACCGTCTCGCCGTCGCAATGCAGATACGCCCCTTGTGTGGTGACGTATAGTGTGTTGAGCAGGTGTTTCATTTCATCGCGTCCCGCCCGCGTTCGACTTCAGCCAGCGCGCGAGAGAGATACGTCGCGGCGCTGTGGTTTCCTTCCGTGGTTTTCGGTTCGCAACGGGCGAACATGGAGCAGCCCCAACACTTTTTTTCAAAAACCGCGGGCGGCGTTTCTTGAGCGGCGAGCATGGCGCGCAGATGCACGGCGGCGAGTTCCGTTTCCTGCCGCAGAGTCTGGTCAAAGGGAACATCCAGCCGGCGGTTGGTCTTCGCGTAGAATAACGCGCCGGCTGGGATCTGGCAGGCCAGCATCTCTTCGAGGCAAATGCCTTGCGCGCAAAGTTGGACTTCAAACCCGCGTTCGTGCCGTCGCTTCCCCCGTTTGTACTCCACGGGAAACGGGCGCCACCGTCCAGACGCACCCGCCAAGGCAATGTCTTCGGGCGGCCCCGAAGCGTCCCGCGGGCAGTCGTCGGGCATTCGATGGAACTCAACCACGTCGGCCACGCCCGACAGCCCGAGCCGGAGCGAGCGCAGGCGCAGGCTGCGGGCGATTCGCAGATCGGCGCGGGCCTCGGTCTCCGGCTCGTGGGCGCGGTCGTGTATGACGATCCCCTCGGCAGTGGCGACGTTGTCCTCCCATTGCCCTTCCAGGAAGATCAGGGCTGCACGGCGCGGACAGAATAGAAATTGTGACAGCGCCGAGATTGCCAGCAGGTCTTCCTCGTCGAACACGGCCTACAGTTCCAGCACCGAGACGCCGGCCGGCAGGTCTCGTTCAACCTCGTCGAGCGTCGGCACGACGTAATCGGCAAACGAACGCGGCGCGTTAACGCCGTCTTTTTTGCGGATTTTTGTTTCGACGAGAGCGAACAATTCATGCGCCGGCGCGCAACCGAGTTTCGCCTGGCGCTTCCGTTGCTCGCCATTGGTGTCGGTGCCGTCGTGCCGGAACAGGAAACCTGGGCGGTGCACGGTCATGATGCCCTTGCTGGCCGAGCGGTCGTGCTCGAACATGTTGCGGATGGCTTCGCGCAAGAGAGTTAGGTCATCCTCCGAGAACCCAGTGCCCTCGGCGAGGTTCGCGCTGATAAAACCTTTGCCGACAAACAGGCCGTAGGGAATGAGCGACTTTCGGCCCATGGTGCGCAATTCGTCCTCCGGCTGCCTGTCTTCCCAGGCCTCAAAATCCTTTGACGTGATTTGGGGGCCCTTGATCTCGTTGTCGGCCACCGCCATACGCGTAATGGACATATCGAGCGGCTGCACGGCGTCGAACGAACGAGCGAACGCGAACTGCACGGGGCCACGAATCTGGCCAGCATTCGGACCGGTGGACAGCACCGCCCCAAATGCGCGAACATCAAAGAAGTTCCCACAGAGCCACTTTCCAGCGGCCGAAGCTTTTTCTTTGGTGGATGTCCATCTCTTTTTCGTCCCATCGTAGGGAGGCATGCCGCCTGTATTTTCGTGGGCTAAAGCGATCTTGGTGTTCAGGTTGGTGGCGTGTTCGACAAAGACGGCATTTGGCATTTGGTTGCCGTTGGCGATCTGGACGTAATTGCGAATGCGGCGCTTGAGCGCGACGTCGGACACGAGGCCGTGCATGTCCTGCGGGTCCACGCGCGGCGCATTGCCGGAGTCCGGATCGCCGTTGGGATTGCCGTTGACGCAATCGAAGAGGAACAGGAACTCGTAGCGGTTTTGAAGAGCGTTCGACATCTTGGTATTCCTTTCTCTAATAAATTCCGTTTTACGCCGTTATTGCTTGTCCGGTTCGGATTTCGCGCCTTCTCGTTTGGCCGCAATTTTTTCGCGGCGTTCGGCGCGGTCATGGGCCATCTGCTGGTAGTAACCGAGAGCGAAAAGGGTCTGTTCTTCGAGCGCGAGCGTCGCGGGGACGTTGTCTTTGACATGCGACCAGATCGCGGCGAGTTTGTCCTCGTATAAATACCCGTACTTGCTCTTGCCAATATGGAACTGCGCCGTGCGGATGAGCCGCCCGAGCACGAGCGCGGGCGTCGCGCTTGCGGCGGCATAGTAACGCTGCACCACGCCGGCGCCGACATCGCCCAACGCGTCGTACTGAAGGTCGGCGAGCACTGACATCAATCGGCCGCATTGGTAGGCGACATGGGGATGTTCTTCATTCAGGATAGGCTGCATATCTTTTCGTCCTCCGTCTTTGCGTATGTGGTATGCCTTCAGCAGCGCCATTCGGGCCTGTAGAAGGGCTATTGCATCTCTTAACGGCCGCATCTTCGTTCTTTCTGGCTCTCTCTCTTTCATGATCTCGTGCAGAGTCCCGCTGCCGATAAAGTCGGCCTGAAGTCTCGGCAGCCGCTGAACGTTGGAAAAGGGAATCGCCGTCCTAAAAAGGGCTGCGTGCCAGAGAGGGGGACGCAGAGCCGTGATCGGTTTCACCCAATCGAGATAGTCCTGCTCGCGTCTCTTCGGCCGCAAAACACACGTCGCGACCTTCTCGAAGGCGGATGCGCACGTCGTTGTTAGCCCGGTCGGGCTACAGATCTCAAGATCATCGAACCAGTAGTTGATGTTTTGGACCAGTGTTCTAAACTCGCTCACCGTCCAATCGCGCACCATTACTCGCCCTGAGGCGCCGGAAACGGTCATTGCATAGTATAGGTTATCGTGAAGGTCCGGCCTTTCTCCGGATCGTATTGCCTCGAGGATCTCGCGAGCTTTAGCTTGAGCAACGCCTTCCTCCTGTTCAGGGGAGGTGTTGATGCATGAAAACGGGTCGTCTTCCGGAGAAACCGATTGTTTGAACCAGTAAACAACCTTGGTTCCGACGAGGCGAACACTATGTTCCTCGACGAGTGCGTTAAGGGAGTCGCGGTACTGACACATCGCTTCTTCCGAAACGGCGCCGTTTTCGGATGGCTTCAGTCCGTATGAACGAAACGCATCCTTATCGAAACAGACAAGAACATCGCCGAAGCCTCCACCGCCCACGCTTCGCAATCCTTTGATCGGGAGATGCTTCGCTACCGGTATAGCCATTTCGCCAGTGGCAAAGCACCTCATTTGCCCGGTGACTCCGGTTCTGAGAGAGGCGCGATAGGTTCGCCACCAACCATGCCACGCGTCAGATTCCAACACGAATTGGTCTTCCACGCGGAGGGTAATTTTGTCGGTAGGCTTGGCGCGGCTTTCCTTCAGACGTGCCCGTACGGAAGCGAGGTTCGCCGGATCGGCAAGAAACGCGCCGGCGACACCTAGCGCCGGCATCGCTTTTGCGGATTCTTGTAGGAGATTGACGAACGTTTTGTGCTTGGCACGGTTCTTGGCAATGGTTTCCGGCGACTCGTTTTCCTTGAAAAACAGTGCCACAACCTGGGCTGTTTCCGCCAAGAAGTGACAGCGCGCGCCGCCTTTTTTGACACTTACCAACTCATTTTGGCCGAGTTCTGGGCACTTGGGAAAACGTTGGCCGGGGTTGTTCTTGTCCTCGGTGTTGCCCAATTCATGGACTTCGAGAAAGCGACCATCGGCCGTGCATTCGATCGCCCACCTGATGTCTTTGGGTGCGAATCCCGGTTCCGCGGCCTCGCCGTGTTTGCGGCCGTATTCCAATAATTGCTCAAGCATGGGTTTGCCCTCCAGCGGGTTTGAGAACCTGCTCGCTTTCAAACGGCGGCACTTCGAGCACTCCCGCCGTGACGCGCGCACGAAAGACGCTGATAAAGGGCCGATCGTCGGGGCCGCCGGGAACGGATAGATTGAAAACGTCGTAGAGCATGATCCCGATTTCCCGCGAGAAGTCGGCGCACGGCAGCGGCTGGGGATCGTCTTCCTCTACCAAGCGAAAGAATGCAGGAAACTCGCGGCAACCGAAGCTTGGCTGTTGGAAGCACTGCCCGCGACGCGCGCGGCGCCGAAACTGCTCGTTCAGCCCGTTCACCTTGGCCGCGAACGCGGGCCAGGGCACGATTTCGGCGTGTACGCGATAGCGAACGTTTTTCAGCGCCATCGTCTGGCGTTGCGTCCGACCTTTCATGTCGGTTCCAAGTTCTTCCGACGTGCCGTCAGCCCAAAGCGGTTCAGGCGGCGCCTTGCCGCTCATCCATTGCTGAATGGCGCGCTCGGGGGCTTTGTCTTTCACCTCATTGCGCCGTAAGGGGATGAACGTTGGCGGCGAGAGCACTTCGATCCGCCGGATTTGCCAGCGGAACTCGGTGCGCTTGAAGTAAATCGCGTCGAAGATTCCCCGCGCCGCGGACGGGGTCATTATCGGGTAACTGAATCGCTCGACTTTCATTTCGGGTCTGGAAAAACATGCAAAGTCGCCCCAGACCTCCAATACATGGCCGTTATTCTTCATGCCTCCTCCTTTCCGTTCTCCGCGAGAAAGCGGGCGGAGATTTGCAGCCAGCTCGCGTTATGATTTTGTTCCTGTATTTTCATGAGCGAACTCTAACGCACAGGAAACGGCTTGTCAAATTCAAAATCGCCCCCCATTAACCGATTAGAGCGTGCAACGAATCGCGGGCGTCAAACCCGCGGAGTCGGTCGTAATCGTTTGCATTGCGGCAGAAATACCAATCCGTTGCTTGACCGCCCCCATGCAAGAAGACCGCTTCGGCTCGGCTATGAAAGGCGGCTTCGTTTGCCGGACGGAAGATACTCACAGCATGGAACCGCGCAGTGGCCAGCCACTCGCGGGACAATCCCTCATTTCGATTTCGCGCCCGACAAACCAGCTTCGGGTATACTTCTGGATCGTAGGGAACTAGGACATTCACGGCGTCTTTGTCGATGAGCTTGTAAAGTTGGGCGACCGCGGCGAAATCCTGGTTTTCGAACGCCTTGTCCAACTTCTTGCAAAGATCCTCCGGCCGCGCGAGCGCATAGAGATTACGATAATAGCGGTCGATTTCCTCCGGCGCGTCGATTTTGCCGAACCAGTCCAGCCCAAATTTCTTGATCATGCTTGTCAACACGTCGGCGGCTCGCTTATAGCCGCCTGGCGGATAAATAGGATGACCGTCGTCCTCAGGTCGAAACACGCGCACCTCGCCGCGATCCTGCAGACCGTTGCGGTTGCAGCGGCCGGCGGCCTGGGCGATGGCGTCGAGCGGACCGAGCGCGCGGTAGACGGTGGGGAAATCGACATCGACGCCAGCCTCGACGCATTGAGTGGAAATCAACCGGCAGCGCTCGCCGTTTTTCAGCCGGGCGCGGACCTCAGCCAAGACCTTAATTCGATGCGCAGGACACATGTTGGTCGAAAGGTGAAACAGGCCGCTCTCGCCCGATGCAGATTTTAGGCAATCCAACAAATCAAGCGCATGGCGCTTCAAATTGACGATACACAAAACCTGCTCCTCTTGAGCCAGCCGCTCAGCCAGTTCCGCCCAGGGAAGTGGTTTGTCGGGGTCCAGACAACTGATCTTTGTTCGCCGGGAAGCGCGGAACATCGCGGGAACATCGGCGACGATTTCGGTCGGTTGCCAGCCGAGGCCTTCCGGGGTTTCGCGTACCTTCTCGCTTAATGATGCGAAGGCCGGTTGCGTCGCCGTGGCGAAAACGATGCTGGCGGAGTAACGCGCGGCAAGATGCGAGAGCGCTTTTAGGGTGGGCACGGCGAGCGAGACCGGCAACGTCTGCACCTCGTCGAATAGAATGATGCTGCCTGCCAGCCGATGCAGCTTGCGGCAGGCGCGAGGACGATTGGCGAACATGGATTCAAGCATTTGCACGCTGGTCGTGATGACGAGCGGCGCGTCCCAGTTTTCGGCGAGGTTGCGGGCGCGTTCCGCCGGCCCCTCGCCATCGGCGTCGTCAGCTTGTTTCGGCGAGTTCAGGCCGGCCAGGCTGTGATGTTCGAGGAGATATCGGTCGCCGAATTCCGCATCGAAAATCTCGCGATACGTCTTCGCTGTCTGCTCGATGATGCTCAAATACGGGATGACGACGACGACGCGCCGGAAACGGTCGGGGTGAGCGGCGGCATGGGCGAGGGCGAAAGCGAGCATCGAAAGCGTCTTGCCGCTGCCGGTGGGCGCAGAGAGCGAAAAGAGACCGGGCGGCAATTGCGCCGCGTTGCGACAATCGGCCAGCAGCTTTTCCCGTAGCGCGAGAATGTTCATCGCAGCGCCGGATTTCTGTTCCGGACCTTTCTTTGTCGTTTCAATGTACTCGAGCAACCGGGCAAGGGCTTTCTCCGCTTGGAGCAGCGGCGGGGACTCCCGATAGCTTTTTTGCTCGCCCGGCCGCGCCTTGAAATGCGCCTCCGTTTCCAGCCAGTCGGCGTCGACCAGCGCCGAGAATAGCATGCGGGTGTCGAGCATGGCGGCGACAGTTGCCTTCATGGACACGAAAGGCGGGGGCGTAGGCGGCGGGGGCAAATCAAGACCGTCCGCTTGCAGGCGATTCAGAAGTTCCGTTTCTTCGTTCGCGGTCAAGCGCACTCTACGGGCCAACATGCTCTCGGGTTTAAGGCTTTGCAGGCCAGCCTTGTTAGCCTGTTGCAAGCCGGTGTGGTGTCCTTGAATTGCGAATGTGGTAGGGACGGCATAATACTTAATGTAGGCCGCCCAAGCGCCGAGCGACCAATGATCGAGGCCGGAACCGATGCCTTTGAGCCGATCCTGAAAAAGCGATCCGTATTTCCCGAGGTCGTGAAGCAGACCGGCCAGCCATGCTTCCTGCTCGCCGCCGAAAGGTCGGGCAAACTCTGCCGACGCGCGCGCGACATCATTCAAATGGTCGCGGAGTGGTTCGCAATATCCGTTTTTGTTCGCGCTATGAGCAAAATAACGGGTCTCGTCCATCATTTCCCCCAATCGCTAGTTTTACGGCGTTATAGGACACTTGAGCATATCACCGCCGGCCGGTTCCGCGATAAGAATACCAACTCCATGCGACATCCCGGGTCGCACCCGCTCAAATTTCCGCCGAGCCGCCGCGCGCGACCGCCTCCGGTCGATTCCGGAGCGGCAAAATACGATGTTGTTTGACTCGGTCGCCTGCCCACATCCGCCAGCGAACCCCTGGATGCTTCGTGCAAAGTTCGCGTCAACCGCTGGTGGAGGTTGAAGAATAGAAAACCGGGGACGGGGAGTCAATGGCGGGATTTGGGATTCGGGATTCGGGAAGGCCAAACACTCATGGCCACGGACCACTGCTCCCGGGATTCGGGATTCGGGATGGCGAGGGCAGTGGAAAATGCGGCGCCTGGCAACATCCTGGACCCCCGATCGGCGTCGGGGGTGACGGCCGAAGGCCGCGCCTCGCGCGGCGTCCGGCACAGCCGAGGGCGGCTGCGAGGCGAGCGGGATTCGGGGTTCGGGTTCCGGGACTCGGGATGGCGAGGGCAAACGTGTGCTCCGCGAATTCTCGCACACCCCCAACCTCGTTCCTCCGTTGAAAGTGCGGCGCCCGGCAAAACATCCTGGACCCCCGATCGGGGTCGGGGGTGACGGCCGAAGGCCGCGCCTCGCGCGGCGCCAAAAGCGCCCCTTTCGGGCCGCGTCCGGCGCAGGGGGCGACCGACGCGTCAGGATTTTCGCGCCCCGCGAGGCAACCCGGGGCCGTTGTCACCGCGTCTCCATACGACCGCCCGCTCTTGGCCCGGGGTTTTCAACTCCGGGCTGTTTCGTTGCGGCCACAGACCGCGCTAAAGCGATTCGGTTATTTTGTTAGCAGTAACCGCCCGTCAACGGCGCCGAATGTCATTTTGCGCGCCGCGATCGTCGATATATGGCGGCGGCCGACTGGGCAAATTCGGCAAAATTACGAAACAAAGCCAATTTCGCTCGGCCGGCAATCGCCGGGGCTCAAGCCCGGCGACGCCGGGCGCGCCGGCGCATGACTTGCCGCACGTATCTTGCCGCATGTGTCTGGCGGACGTGTTCGCTCTGTGCGACATTGTGCCCGACGTCTGCAAGAGGGAAGGACCGATATGCAACCAAATGATCAAGCGATGGCGCCTCGACGCGCAGTTCCGGCCGCCGTCGCGTCTTCTCTGCTGCCCGTTTTCACGTTGACCGGCTTGATGGTCTTGTCGGGCCTGGTCCGCGCGCGCTTGCCGTTCACCCCCGTGCCGGTGACGTTTCAAACGCTGGTGGTGCTGCTCGGCAGCGCGCTCTATGGCGCCCGGCGCGGCGCGGCGGCGCAAGGGCTGTATCTGGGCCTCGGCGCGGCGGGCGCGCCGGTCTTCGCCGGCGGCGCCGGGTTGGCAATGATGGCCGGGCCGACCGGCGGCTACCTGCTCGGCTTCCTGCTCGCGGCGGCGTTGGTCGGCCGCTTGCTGGGCGGGCGTCCGGCGTCGCTGGCGCGGGTCGGGGCAGTCATGGCGCTGGGCGAGATCGTCATTATGGGAGTCGGCGCGACGTATCTGACGGCGCTGGGTTTTTCGCCCGGCCCCGCCTTCGCGCTGGGCGTGGCGCCGTTCATTCTTTGGGATGCGGTAAAGGTGTTTGTCGCGACGACATCGTATCGGTTGATAGTCGGGCGCGCAGAGTCTAACGGCTAAGAACGGCTTCCGGCTTCCCCGAACGCCTTACTTCGCGAACGCTTCGAGATTCACGTGCTTGAGCGCCAGGTTCTTGAGCACGTCGATCTTGGCCGCGGCGTCGATGGTCAACAGCGGCTCGATCTGGCTGATCTTCTCGACCGTCGTGAAGGTGTCCCACGGCACGAGCAGCACCGGCACCTGCGCCTCGGACGCCTTGGACAAGATGTTGCCCGGCGGCAGCAGGTTGTTGGTGAGCACGATGCACGCGGCGTGGACTTCCAGCGCAGCGAGGATCATGTCGCTGCGGTCGCCGCTGGTGATGAACAGCTTGTTCTCGCGTTCGAACATCGGGTGATCCATCGCCGCCGACACGGACATCGCGCCGAGGAAGATGCTCTCCACCGCGCGGTCCATGCCCAGCTCGCCCGCGACCACGCGGGCGAACAGCCGCTCGACGAGGAACTTCACCGGCAACGTCTTCAGTTGCTGCTCCAGCGGCACGATGCCGAGAATCGGAATCCCGGTCGCTTCGATTTCTTCGCCGTAGGCGCGCGTGAAGTCTTCGAGGTCGCGGACCTTGTTGACGATCACGCCGACCAGGTTGGCGCCTTCGTCGTCGATGTAGTTCTTGAAAAAGTGGATCTCGTCCATCATCGAGCCTTCGTCGCCGCCGACCACCAGCACCAGCGACCCGTCGATGTACTTGGTGAGCGAAATCGGGTCGAGATGCACCGACGAGCCGAAGGCCAGGTTGTTGCCGGCCTCGATGAAGACCACGTCGCGACCGGCGCCGGCCGCGGCGACCATTTCGTTGATTTTGGTCTTGGTCGCCTCGCGGTCGTACATGTAGCGGAGCTTGGCGTGCTCGAAGCCGATCGTGATGTCCTCCGGCTTCGTGTCGAGTTTCCACAGCGAGACGAACAGCGCCGCGTCGTGGTCCCAGAGCCGTTTCTTGCGGTAGAGCAAGCGGTCGCCGATGGGTTTGATGTAGCCGTATTTGCCGCCGAGGGCCGCCGCGATCCCCACGATCAAGCCGGTCTTTCCCGCGCTTTTCTCGGTCGAGGCAACAACGAGCTTTTTCATGCCAAGGCTCCTTTTGCAGGATGGCGAAGCAGGATGCGGGCATCGACTGCCTTTACGCCCATCCCCTGGTCGTAAACCACCAACGGGTTAATTTCAATATCGCTGATTTCGTCGAAGGATTTCAAAATGGCGCCGACGCGCAAGATGGCGTCAAGCAAGGTTTCGATGTCTTTCTGACTCTCGCCGCGGACGCCCAACAGCAAGGGATAGGATTTGATCTCCTTGACCATGCGCCGCGCCTCGTTGCGCGACAGCGGCAACGCCCGGAACGAGACGTCCTTCATCACCTCGACGTAGATGCCGCCCAGGCCGAACATGACGATCGGGCCGAAGGAGCCGTCGCGCCGCGCGCCGATGATCGTCTCGGTGCCCTTCGCCACCTGCTCGACGACCTCGACGCCTTCGAGCGCCGCTTTCGGGTTGTGCTCGCGGCAGTTGTGCATGATCGCCTCGAAGGCGTCCATCACCTCGGCTTTGTTGTCGAGGTCGAGCGCGATGCCGCCGGCGTCGCTCTTGTGGATGATGTCTTTGGAGACGATCTTCATCACCACCGGATAGCCGATCTGCTCGGCGGCTTTCACGGCCTGGTCCAGGTTGCGCGCGACGATGCTCTGCGGCATCGACACGCCCGCCGCCAGCATCAGCGCGTGCGCTTCGTGCGCCAGCAGGAAGCGGCGGCCGTCGGCCCGGACGCCGTCCAGAATCGCCGTCATCGCCGCACGATCGAACGTCGCGGCCAAATCGGCGATGACGCCGGCGTCGCCCCAGTCGATCTTGCGGTTGCGCATGACCTGGTAGGCGGCGCCGACGCACGCGACCGCCTCATAGACGTCGTAGAAGATCGGCTTCCCTTCGCCTTTCAATTGATAGATCGCGTCCTCGATCTGCGGCCCGCCGAAAAAGGAGAAGACCACCGGCTTGGTCATGTGGTTGGCCAACGCCTTGTTGATCGTCGCCGGCAGGCTCTGGGCGTCGAGCACCGCGGTCTGGCAGCCCAGGACGATGAGCGAGTGCACGTTGTCGTGTTGCAGCGCCGCGGCGATCGAGTTGTCGTAATCTTGAATGAGCGCCTGGCCGGTGATGTCGACCGGGTTCTTGTACGACCCGAACGCCGGCACGGAATCCGCGAAGATCCGCTCCATCTCGCCAACGTTGTCCCACAAATTGACTTCGTACTTTTCGCAGGCGTCCGTCGCCAGGACGCCGATGCCGCCGCCGTTGGTGAGGATCACCGTATTCTCGCCGGCGGGCAGCGGCGATTTTTCGAGGAACTTGCACCAGTTGAGCGCCTCGATCAGGTTCTCGGCGCGCTGCACGCCGCACTGCCGCATGATGGCCGAGAAGACGTCGTCGGCGCCGGCGAGCGAGCCGGTGTGCGAGGCCGCCGCCATGGCGCCGCGTTTGGAACGGCCGGATTTCAGGACGATGACCGGTTTCTTTTTCACCGCGTCGGGCAGGATTTGCACCAGCTTTTCGCCGTCTTTGACGCCCTCGATGTACATGAGAATGACTTTGGTCCGTTCGTCGTCCACGAGGTAGGTCAGCAGGTCGGCTTCGTCGACGTCGCACTTGTTGCCGACCGACACCACGGCGGACAGGCCGATCTTCTCGGTTTTCGTCTTGCCCATCATCGCGATGCCGAGCGCGCCGCTTTGGGTGATGATCGCCACGCCGCCGGGCTCGACGTCGCGCGGCCCGAAGCTGGCGTTGCACGAGGCCGCGGCGGTGTAGACGCCGAAGATGATGGGCCCGGTGATGCGCATGCCGTATTCGCGGGCGATCGCCACGAGACGATTTTCCTCCTCGAGATTGCCGACTTCGGAGAATCCCGAGGTGATGATCGCCAGGTGCTTGGCGCCGATGCGGCCGCACTCTTCGACGGCGGCTGCGCACAACTTGGCCGGAATCGCGATGCAGACCAGATCGACGCCGCCGCGAATCTCGCTCAGGCTCTTCAGGGCCGGGATGCCGAGAATGTCGCCGCCTTTTGGGTTGATGGGGTAAATCACACCCGGATAATGGCACGCGACCAGGTTTTGCATGATCTTGCTGCCGATTTTTTCCGGGATCGCCGAGGCGCCCACGACCGCGACCGAACGCGGCTGAAACAGCAGGTTGATCGGAGCTTGTTGGTGATTCATCATTGTTTCCTGAACGTCATGCGTAGTTCGTAAACGCCTTCCGCGACGGATTTGTTCATGTCAAAACCCGCCTTTTCGAAGAGGCGCAACATGGGCCGATTTTCGACGAGCACTTCGGCCGTGAAGCCCAAGAGGCCTTGTTTCTTGGCGAGGAACGTCAGGTAGGTCAGCAATTCCGTGCCGATGCCCCGGTTCTGATATTCGTCGCGCACGACAAACGACACTTCGGCGGTGTGCGCCAACTCTTCGATGCAGTATTGGCCGACGCCGACCAGCACATCGCGGTCTTTGCGTTCCGGGTCGAGGGCCAGCAGCACGATCTCGCGCGTGTGGTCGATGATGACGAATTCCTGCAGCCGTTCGTGCGGCATATCCTTGCGCACCGAAATGAAGCGCCGGTAGAGGCTGTTGTCGGAGAGGTCGTAGAAGAAGTCTTTCAAGAGCGATTCGTCGCTGATCTTCACCGGCCGGATGAACAATTCCAGCCCCTTGGGCGTCACGCGATAGGCTTCCAGTTCCTGCGGATACTCGCCGCGTTTGCCGGGGATGAACGCCTGGTCTTTGTAGATCAGGTTGTGCGCCTTGGCCTCTTTGATCAGCCACGAACGGAATTTCGGATGCGCAATGGCGGTCAGCGCCATCGCGCGGTCGCGGACGTTTTTGCCGTGCAGGTAGGCGATGCCGTACTCGGTGACCACATAGTGCACGTCGCCGCGGTTCAGCGTCGCGCCCGAACCTTCGCTGAGGAACGGCACGATGCGCGAGACCTCGCCGTTCTTGGCGGTCGACGGCATGGTCAGGATCGAGCGGCCGTTTTTTGAGAGCACCGCGCCGCGCATGAAGTCGGCCTGGCCGCCGATGCCGCTGTAGAATTGGCTGCCGATGGATTCGGCCGTCGCCTGGCCGGTCAGATCGATCGACAAGGCGCTGTTGATCGCCACCATGTTGTCGTGCTGGGCGATGATCATCGGGTCGTTGGTGTAATCGATCGTGCGGAACTGGATCGACGGATTTTCGTGGACAAACTGGTAGGTTTGCGCGGTGCCCATGCAGAACGTCACGATCGACTGGCCACGGTTGATCGTCTTGCACGAGTTGTCGATGACGCCCTTCTCCATCAGCGACACCAGGCCGTCGCTGATCAACTCGGTGTGGATGCCCAGGTGCTTGCGGTCGGCGAGCGCGGCGATGATCGCGTTGGGCGTCGCGCCGTAGCCGACCTGGATGGTGTCGCAGTCCTGCACGAGGCGCGCGACGTGATTGCCGATTTGGCGCATCACGTCGTCATCCGCCTCGGTCTGGTAGACCAGCACCGGCTCGTCGAACGGCACAAGGTAATCGACTTCTTCAATGTGCACGAAGCCGTCGCCGTGCACGCGCGGCATGAAGCGGTTCACCTGCGCGATCACCAACTTGGCCTTCTCGGTCGCCGCCTTCACGATGTCGACGCTGACGCCCAGGCTGACGTAGCCGTGCGCGTCGGGCGGCGAAACTTGGATCAGCGCGGCGTCGACTTCGACCAGACCGCGGTAGAACAACGCCGGAACCTGCGACAGGAAAATCGGCGTGTAGTCGGCCATTCCTTGATTCACCGCGCCGCGCGAGGCGTCGCCGATGAAAAAAGAGTTGTGGCGGAAGTTGGCCTTGTAGATCGGCTCGGTGTAGGGCGAAACGCCCATCGTCCAGACCTGAAAGACCTCGGCGTCGAACAACGTCTTCGGATGCGATTTGACGAAATCGGCCAATTCGCGAACCAGATGCTGCGGCTCGCCGCAGGCCGTGCCGATGAAGATCTTGGCGCCGCGGTGCAGCTTGGCGAAGATGTTTTCGATCGGCAGGAACTTGCCCGGGTATTTTTGGCGCATCGTGTCCAAATACTCGGGTTGGCGTTTCTCGACATTCATCGAACGCTCCTGACCTGCCGGTCCAACCCGTTTTTCCCGCGCCCATCAGCCTGCATCTGGCTTGCGGTTTGACGGTTTAATGAAAAGAGCAACGGATGTCAACCGGAAACGGAGACCGGCAAAAATCAGTTCCCGGGGCCGCAGTTCATGCAAGCATGTCGCCGTAATCGCTGGATTGTACGAAATAATGAGCCGCTGTGCAATTTTTCTTTAACTCTCAAAATACCATATCGATCAGTGCCCGCGCTTTTCCGCCGCGGACGGTTGCGCCGCCGCCTTCCCGAAGGCCGGCCGCGGAAAAAGGACGAAAACCGGTGGCTCTCCCTGGTTTCCTTCATTAGCCATGGCTCCGGAATCGCACCCTTCTCCCCGGCCACGCGACATCAGAGGGATTGGGCCGGGACCAGCTCCCCCAACCTTGCCCACGCGATCGCAGGTCGCGGTTTTGACGTGGTTGTTTTCGATTCCTGCCAAATGCAGATGGCTGAGGTCGCCTACGATTTTTTCAACGCCGGGGTTTCCTTCATGGTGGGTTCCGAAGCCGATACGCATGCGCTTTCGATCCCATACCACACGATTCTGAATGATCTCCTGGGGAACTACCAATCGTATGGGGGCCGCGACTTCGCGGAGTTGATCGTCAACGATACAACATGGTCGAGTCCGGTGCCACGGTTAGTGGATGAAAATCTGCCGACGGGAAGCGACTATTCCGCCGTTGACCTAGCACTAATTGGGCAACTCGCAAGAAGCGTAAACTCCTTAGCTGCCGAGTTAATCGGCATTCCAAATTTCGCGCAGCCCGGCAATCCCGTTTATGAGGCCTGGTTCAACACGGGGCAATTTGGATTGTCGTCGTGCATCGACATAGTCGCTTTCGCCCAAAACATCGTCTACCAGTTCCAGGGCGCTGGCGGCGACGACGACGACGGCTCGACCAACCAATACGCAACCATCGCGGCAGACGCTCAGGGGATCGAGTCCGCCGTGACTCAGGACGGCAACTCCAGCGGCCAAAGCTGCGTAGTAATCGACTATAATAACCCGAACCCCGCGGCGACACAAAACTACGGCATCGCTATTCATGGTTCCAGCGGCGGCGTCTCTCAGGAAGTCTACGACGCCACGTCCTTCGCCACAACCGCGGCGCCGAATTGGGCAACATTTATCTACGGCATCTCGGGGAATTAGCTTTCTTCTCCCCCGTCCGGTCGTTGTTTGTCGAGATTGGCGCGCGTGTCGCGCCCGCAACTGTGACATCATCGGGAATCCGCTCGCCTCGAATGTCAATTAAACTCGCGCACGCAACGGAATCCTAAATCTTCCAAGACATCATCCGGCCCGCAGCAGTCCCTGGCTGAAGCGCGAGTCGCGGGGTAACCGAAATCCCATGCGACGCCCCGCACGGCCCGCGCAATGCCGGTGTCCGGACCTTGCGGATCATTGGTCGGTGAGACCGAGTAGTAATCGATACTGTACCAATCGCCAAGCCAGGCTTGGACGTCGCCAAACATGTCGCAAAGCCCCCAGGCGTTGGCGCTTTTCCGGCAAACGGCATGCGTCGTTTCCTGCGAATTATCCGAAGTCCAGGCAATTTCGTCCATGCATGTGGGGTCATCGCCGCAATAGAAAATCGTCGTTGTTCCGGCTCGCGCCGTGTATTCCCATTCGGCTTCGGTCGGCAAGCGGCCGCCGACGGCGTCGCAGAAGGCCCGGGCGTCGAACCACGTGACTCGCTCGACCGGACAGTCGGGTCCGCAAGAGGTGAAGTAGCTCGGATTATTGCCCATCACCTGTTCATATTGGCTTTGCGTAACGTCCGTCTTGGTCATCTGAAACGCCGAAAGCGTTACGAGATGGCGCGGGCGTTCGTCTGGATAGAGGGGCGGCTGACATGCGGGGTCCTGCGGAACGCACCCCATTTCGAAACTGCCGGCGGGAATCGGAATCCAGTCCAGGCCGGCGACATCGTCGTTGTCATTATCGTCGTCGTTGTCATCGTCATCCGCCGGCCAGCCGTCGTCATCGACCGCGGGCGAAGTGTCGTCGTCCGAGGACTGCCGCGTGGCGGCGGCGCCGCCGCCGCACGCGAGAAAGAAAATTACGCTGAGGAAACCGCCAATGGCCGAGACGAGCACAATCCGCCGCTTCATTCGCGTCCCCCTCAAAAAACAGGTGCCTCTTCCATCGCCTCTCGCGAAGTCATTCGCCGCTCCGAGAAAGAACTTGAACGAACACCACATGAAATCGCGGCCTAAGGCCGCACACAGCGCGCGGCCCGGGCGCTCGTCCTCTCGTCGTTGTAGATAGCGCCGCCGTAGAAATTGACGAGCCACGCGGCGTTTTTATAATCCGTAACCGGCGAGGACGACCAATACCAGTAGTCGACGCCCGAAAGTTCCGGCGGCCAGAAAGCGCCGCCCGGCCCTGGACCGCCCAGGAAGGAGCACTCCCTATCACACGTGCCCATCCCGCAGGCGGAAGCCAAACATGAATCGGTTACCTCGCACGAGCCGCCTGTTTCCGTGGCGGCGCACCCTCGAATCAGGCTGCGAATCTCGTTGATGTCGGGCAAGCGCCAGCCGCTGTAACCGCCCCAAAACAGCCCGGCACAATAATTCTGCGCCTCCGCCCAAACATAATCGACCGCGCCGACCGCCGCGCCGTTCTGCCACATGTAACCCGTCGTCGGATCGGTCCATGTGGTTTCGTCGGAACTATCGTCATCTGGCGAGGCATCGTCGTCCGTCGCGTCATCGTCGGGCGCGTTATTGTCGTCATCGCCGGACGGCGAATCGTCATCGTCGTTGACGCCCAGTCGGCTGACGCCCGCGCCGCTTCCGCCCCCGCCGCAGGTGAGAAAGCAAAACGCACTCAGGAGAATCACGACAATCGAGACGACCAAAATCCGCCGATTCATTGGCGTCGCCCTTCAAAAAGAAGGTTCTCTTTTCGCACGCCTTTCCTGAGTTCGATTGTGAGTGTCGGAAAGGCATCCACCCGTTTGGCATTAAACGCCCGCCAGTGTTTTATGTCAACCTGATTCCACAATGGCACTTCCTCAGCCGGCGACATTGGCGTAGTGTGGAGTCTTGGATCGGTGACCGTGGCGTGTTTTTTCGGGAGGAAATCCGCGTGAGCAAGAGTGTGCGATACGCGGCGCCGACCGTCGGAACTGCGGTGCAGTCGGAAATGACGTTTGTCTACGCCGGCGGCGTCACGCTCAACATCGTGGCCTTCGGCGGCGACGCGCCGCCGACGCCGGCGGCGTGTGGACGCCGGTGTCGCTTTGTTTTTCGGGGCTTTCCACCGGCGTCTGGGGCCTCTCGGCGAGCGACGTCTACGTCGTCGGTTGCGCCGGCGCCTGCGATGGCCTCATCGGCCAAAACGCCACGATTTGCCATTACGATGGCGCGCAATGGAGCGCGGCCTGGAGCGACAACGCCGTCAACATCGAATATCCGGGATTCATCTGGGGAACCTCGGATACTGACATTTACGTCGCCGGGTCGGCGCATTACGACGGCTCGATGTGGTCGCAGGTGCTGACCGGGGTCGAGGGTGGTATTTTGGCTATTCGAGGCGCTGGCCCTGGCGACGTATTCGCGGTCGGCGACGGCGGCAGAATCTTGCATTACGCCGGCCCGCCCGCGGAGAGGTGAGGCAAGCGGTCGCCGTGTGGCTCTTGCCGCGGGCCGAATCCGAAAAATCCGGCTTCAACCGGGTGCCAACCGGCAGACACTGCGTCGGGCTCCGCGTTCCGGGATGACGGATGGCGAAGTCCGCGTGACGAATGTGAGGCCGGTGAAGCGCGGGCGAAAAGCACGGCGGCGCTAGCAACGGCATTGTTTCCGAATTTCTCGCGCGGTAGGATTGGCCCATGAAAAAGACTTGGCTGTTGCTTCTTGCCATTCGGGACAGTCACCGGTTTTCTTGGCAGCCCTTCCCGTTTTGTTATTTGCCGGGCATGCGGCGTGTTGCGCGCATCGCTGTCCCGGGTTGTCGGCGTCATATCATTCACCGCGGGAAC
>Ga0181520_10005802_pt1 | contig 19342 bp, 18 predicted proteins | sample PEATcosm2014_Bin_29_FD_132451 | JGI IMG/M metagenome (GOLD analysis project Ga0181520, IMG submission 132451) | Peatland microbial communities from MTU Mesocosm Facility, Houghton, MI, USA - PEATcosm2014_Bin02_30_metaG | ecosystem: Environmental > Terrestrial > Soil > Wetlands > Peat | place...
TTCGGCGACCATCTTCAAGTCTCTCAGCCCGAAGGAAGAGCGCTTCGCCCATTCCCACGCGGTAGAAACCTTCAGCCAAGGCAAAAAGATGGGTCACGTAGAACACTCTGATACCCATTTGCAGTAGGGCTTTCACAATCTGCGACGAAATTTCAGCGCCTTCGCGTTCGTTCGTCGATGCGAACGATTCGTTCAAAAGGACGACGCTGCCGGGCACTATTGCGTCTACGATTGTGCTCATTCTGCTCAACTCCTCATCGAGCTTTCCGCTTTTCATACCTGCATCTTCTTCGCGCTTGAAGTGGCTGAAAATTCCCTTGGACAAATCGGCGCGGAAGGACTCGGCTGGTACGACCATGCCGCACTGCATCATGAGGTACGCAAGGCCGATACTGCGAAGGAAGGTCGATTTTCCGCCGCGATTGGCGCCGGTAATCATCACAAGCGGTCTTCCCTCGCTGTCTACGTCACTACCAACAGCCCTTTCAGGAAGCTTAAGGCTGAGGCAAATGTCGTATAGCCCTTTGCACTGAAGCTCTGAGTTACCATGCGGCACCGGCTCCGGAAAGCAGACCGGCTCACCTTTCTGGATCATCTGTTCACGCAGATTTAAGCAACCGACGTAGAAACCCAACTCCATTCTGAGAACCCTGAAAAAGCTCAGAATGTGATCCGTTGACTGGGTTAGCGCAATGGCAACATGGCGGATTCCTTGTCCTCTCAGGTCTCCCAGTGTCCGAAATCCAGCTTCATCGCGCTCGTCCACCTCATATGCAAACGTCGCATCGGCGGTGCCAGCCAGCCCGGCTACCCACTGCTGTACCCGCTCCAGCCAGCTCTGTTTAGTCTCTGGCGCTTTGCGAAGAACAAAGTTGTTGCTCTTCCCGTCGATTCCGATTCCAGCACTCATCAATACGCCATTGGCGAATTCAAGGCTTTCGATATGCTCTTCTATGCACCGCAGGTATTCCTCATCCAGTTCGGTGGTGATCATGGAAAAGAATCGTTGGAATCCTTGCGAATTGAAACGGGCAATATCATTTGTGGCAATCTTTTGGAGGCTGCGAAGTGGCCTCACGCAAAGTCGAAGAACTTCGGTTGAGCGGTGAAGAGCGGACTGCGCATCTCTCTCCCACATCAAGCTCCACACCTTCTTTTCGCTTTCAATCGCTTCAACAGCTGCTGCATAGATCTCCCGAGTGATGTTTGGAGAGTCCAAGCAGTCAGCCAGCACATGCTGTCGATATAGAATCGCCGCCGGATCATGAACACTTGCGAGGACAGCATTGGATACAATCTCCCGCAGGAAGCTCTCTCCGGCCGACATAGCGTCGAACAGAATGTCCAACTCCAGATCCTGAGTCAATCCTGCTGCATTCGGCGGCAGGCCCTCTCCAAGCCGGAAGTCTTGATCCGGGTACATTAGGAAGACTCTCATGATCGATTGCCCCCAGGCGCGCTCGCGACTATGCGCTCCGTGATGGCATTCTGGGTGAGACGATATTTCTGAGCAATGGCCGCGGCGTAAGCATGTCCATCCGCCGGCCTGCGGACGATCTTGAACGTGCGCAGTACAGGGTCTTTCGCGTCCACTGTGCTGACCATACTGACGGCTGAATCACTTAGACTCGTCAGTTCATCCAGGAACGTGACAGTCACACAGAGCATGTCCAACCGAACGATGCGATGCATGATCTCTTTTGAAAGGAACAGCGCATCGTTCAACGTCGTGGACAGGAAGCTCTCATTCATGATGAGGATGCTGTTGCCCGTCGCTTGTCCCAGAATTCTGTAGATTCTCTTCAATTCATCTTCAAGCTTGCTACTCAGGTTCTGGAGATCTTCCTGCCGTTCGAAGTGGGTATACATCTTGTCGAATAGAAACAGCTTGGCATCAGTCCCTGGAATGGGGCAGCCAAGACAGCCCAGATGGTGAAGTTGACCAAAGGTACGGGCAAACGTAGTCTTGCCGCCCTGGTTCGGCCCTGATACCACGACGATGCGTTCCTGACCCTTCAAAAAGAAGCTATTCGTCACAACCGGTTGGTACCTATCGACGAGCGTGTTTGCAAGGGCCAGATCGAATGTGTTGTCGGTGTGGATTTCCTTAGACGCCGTGACGGCGGGATAACAAAAGGGCAGACCAGCTTTTTCGAACCGTCTCTTGAATTCGATGTAGGCAAGATAGAACTGTACTTCGCGGTCGAATGTTGCAAACACCTGGTCTAGATAGCCCCTATGCCGCTCTGGGTATTGTTCGAGACGAGAAAAAGTCTCAGGAAAAAGTCGAGCAACCCGATCCATGATCGCAGCCTCGACGTGATTCATCTCAGGCCAGGACGAGATTCTAAATTGGTATTCCTTCGATGCTCCCTGTCTGAATCTCTCAAAGGTCTGCAACACCTTCGCGCTGAAGTCTTGCCCACCGTCGAATTTCCCGACTATGACACGCCTGCCGTCGATGTGGACGGAATAGTGGATGGAGCTGAGATCGGATTGAAGCTGCGCAGTTTCTTCGGCGAGTGCGCGGAATTCTCCGGATTCAGCATAGTCAATCAGATATTCCCGCAGAGTTTGGCAGCCACGCGACTCTAACCGGACCGAAGACAAATCGCCAGTGAGACGGGACACGGCCGAACAATAGGTCTCAACTGCACTCAGGTACAGAGCATGTTTCTGATATCTGTAATAGTACTTTTCAGATAGTGCAATGCGGGTTCGCATCTCTCGCATGGCTATGGCAAAGGACCGAATGCATTCGAAGAGGGGTGGAACCTCAAGATCATGAAACACAGCATGGCGATAGCGAATCTCATCGCTGTTGGTGAGCGGCAAATGGAAAAATGACTCCAGATCATATTCCTCCCGGCCAGCCACTATTGAATCAATAATCTGGTCAAGATTCAGATCGGAAAAATAGTCGGGGGCACCCTGACTTCCTGCGCCCAAGTGATTCTGGACTTCGGCAAAGAGGACGCTATGGAACCCAGCCGAAGGGACGGTCGCCTGGCAGCCATCCTCCCACGGCTTCCGATTTGATCGTTCAAGGGTCTCTGTAGACAATGTGGCTCCCCCGAGTTCTAACCTCGTAGGAGTCATCTTCCCCTCGGACGGAGGGGCGATTAAGAGTGGACTCCAACACTCATTCGGCTGAACGGGATTGCACGAGTGCCAAAACTTCCCGTTCTAATCCGCTGAGCCGTTCAACTGCCGACTGCACGGCGGGCGTCCCTTCCTCTTTGACTTTCCGCGCCCGATCAAGCGCCTGTTGTGCAATGCGGCTAATCTCATGCAGAAGCCTACGAATCTCGGCTTCCAGGCGCCCCCGGCTATCCTGGATGCGATTGAGAACATCGTTTTGTACGCGTGAGCTGTTCACCTCCAAGAGATGCTTCAGAAATTCTCGGGACTCCTTCGTGATTACTCTGCGTGCGCCCACCAACGGCAACAAAACGTCAGCGAGCCAGCGCAGCGGAGAAGGCGGTTCCGCCGTGCCGATGAAGTCTTCGAAATAGAAGCTGGAACGCACGCGGAAGCCTTTCTCCGGATCGAGCGCATGAGGCATACGCGCGAGTTCGCTGAGACCTGTATCGGCCAGCTTCTTCAGGAAGTTGTTTCCCATCTCCACAAATCGAGTGGCCACAGCCCGATATTGGCGCTCACCCTCCTCCTGCTCAGGTTTGAGCCACGGCGTAACCTTGCGGCGCGAAATCTCCTGGGCGAGGTGCATCACCCGGCGCCGATAATGTGGGCCAAAGCCGAGGGGTACGGTTAGTAGACCATGATTGAACTCCGCCTCAGATTCGGTCCATGTGGAACCGAAGAACTGTTCGTGCCTGTCACCGAAGAGGTCTGAAATCCGGTTCTGTTCCGCCATGAACAGGAAATTCAGCTCGCGCATCGAGCGTTCAGCATCATCGACGGTTTCCTTCATTAGCTCGATACGCCGTTCCGATTCTTCCACTGGACGGAGAAGCGCGTCACGGTCCTCACTGATAATAGCGAGCAGTTGTTCGCTTAAGCGCTGGATGCCCCGGTCGCAGGCGGCGCGAACGAGATTCCTCCCCGAGTCATCAACGAGGAGATGCAAACTCGCCAGGAGTTTTTCCCAATCCCGCAACGGGCCGCGGTTTTCCATACGCTCAGAGGCACTCACCTCAAAAACATCGCCCATCGGACGATGCAGCCGCTTTTCCAGAACGTCGCGAGTGAACTTCGCCGCTGCTGCGCGCTCCGGGTCGCTTGTGCGATCGGATTTATTGATGACCAGAATCAAATCCTGAACTTGCTTGCCAACTGCCTCAACGAGCGCCAACTCTTCGCCCGCAATCGGCGGATCGGCTCCGACCACGACCAAGGCTGCATCAATGTGAGGAATGAATGCCTGCGTGGTTGCCGTATTTCCGGTGAAGACCGAACCCAAACCTGGCGTGTCCACGAAACACATACCAGAGGACAATAAAGCGCTGGGCACGAACACTTCTGCGCCGTCCACATGCTTTCTGTTTTCCGGGTTTAGTTCTTCGGTCACGTATTCCTTCAAGTCGGACATCGCAACGTCCCGCCACGAGCCATCTCTCATACGAATCCGTGCGTGAAGTACTTCACCAAACCGAATCACGGTAGGAACTGCCGTCACCGGAACATACCCGGTCGGGACTACTTCATGGCCGACCAGGGCGTTGAGCAGGGTGGATTTGCCTCGCTTGAACTGACCGACACAAGCCACATAAAATCGTCCTTCCGAAACTCTCGCTGCGAGCTCGCGTGCTTCGTCGGCAATAGGCTCTGCTCCAAGCTCCTGAGCCAGATCCGCAAGACGCAACAGACGCGAGGTCCCATCAATATTCGTTAACGTCTCAGTCGGAAGGCTAGCGTAATCCTGAATTGCTGATAGGTCGGATGTCATTGAGCTCTTCCTAAGGGCGCCTCGGACGCTTTTTCGGGATTGCGCGAATACCGGATTACCTCTACGCGGGACATCGCAATAAGTCCTTCTTCTACCATCGTGTCCAGGTGGGGAATCAGTTTCTCGATTTGCTCCTCCTTGTCGATGATGGTCAGCATGATCGGTGCGTCTTTGGAAAACGTCCAATGGCTGGCGTGGTGAATTCTGGTACTCGCCCCGTATCCTTCAATTCCTCGATACACGGTCGCGCCGGCCATTCTCAGTTCCATGCATTTGGATACAATCGCTTCATGCAGTGGCTTGCCCTGCCACTTGTCGCCTTCGCCGAAGTGAATGCGTAACATTCGAGCTTGAAATTGATCTTTCATGGTCGAGCCTCCACTCAAACAGAAGCGCTTCCCGACTGCGGCTCCGGCTGATCTACGTCAAGAGCGCGGTAGGAGTACTTGATGATGTCTACATCTGAGAAAACGACCAAACCCTCTTCTACCATCTGATCGACAAGAGGCAGAAAGGATCGGAGTTTGTCCTCGGTATCAACGGCCGAGAGCATGATGGAGCAATCGTGCGACAGGTGCAGGGCCTTGTCCTTGTGCAAGCGACGGTGTGCGCCATAGCCGAGAATGCCGCGATAGACGGTGACGCCGGCAATATCGTTGGCTCGCATGGCCTCGACCAAGGCTTGGTAAAGTGGCTTGTCTCTCCATTGATCGGCTTCGCCAATATAGATGCGCATCATCTTCGCTCTACCTTCCATCTTCAGATGCGCGGGAGGGGTGGCCGTTTTCGGTCTTGAGACTTGTGCCGGCTTTGCAATGGTCGTCTCTTGCACTTCGATCATGCCGGTGCCTGCCAGTTCTTCGAGTTTGCCGAGGATCTCATCCACCTTTTCGCGTGTTTCGATGAACTCAATTTTGAGCGGCATGTGATCTGAGATCTCGACAATGCTCGCGGAATGCATGTGATGATCCGCGCCGAAGCCGGCGACGCCCTTTACAACTGTCGCGCCGGATACACCCTTATAGAAGAGGAAGTCAAGAATGCTTGAGTACACCGGAATCCCGTGGTGTTTTGACCCCTCGCTGACGTAAATTGAAATCTTCAAAGCTTTTCCAGCTTTCAGCATTTATCCTCCCTCACACACGTAATCCGCGTTGCGAAACCAGAAACTCGGCAGCCCGTCCCAGCGCGCCCCATCCAATTCGGTCCAGACCTGGCTCATTGCGCAATTGATCCAGTTCTTCCTTTAGTTGTTGCCGATAACCCCGCACCATTGCATCTAGCCTCGACGCGAGAACCGGCGGCAGTTGGTGTCGAAGCTTCGTCGCGTGCGGAATGCACAGAGTGGCCTCCGTTCGCAGCCAGTCAGCCACGTCGGGCCTATGAAGGCAAGTAGCCAACTCCCGGATGCGCAAATCCTCTTCTGCCCTGACTTCCATGCAGACGTCGCATTCATGAGCTCCATTCGTGTTGGACACCGGCTCGTCCAAAATGCCAATGAAAGCTCGCGCCGCCGCAGGCGCATCCTGGACGGCAGCCAAGCCCCACGCATGGAAATTGCATAGACTGCGAGTCTCCAACTCCGAGCGGTTCTGCAAACGACCCGTCTGATACTCCTTCAGAAACTTGCAGAATGGACATCCAGGTTCATGCAAAACCTGGAGGATCGACTGGTACACAACGAGTTGTCTATGAGTTCTCACCCGAGTACCTCCGCGAGCAGAGAGCCGCCCCATACGGCAATCAGTCCAAGAAGAAGGCTGCCGACGGCGTAGAGCGTTGCGAGTAGGAAAGCGCCTGAGCGAAGATTTGAAAGCGTCTCCCACTCATACGTGGAAAATGTGCTGTAGGCGCCCACAAAACCAACTGGGATCAGAAACCGCCACGCCGGATTTAGTTCGGCGCGTTTGCCGAGATATGTGAGTGCAAATCCGATAATGACGCAGGCCGTAATGTTGATAACGAAGGTTCCGTAAGGGAACTTTGTTCCGACGCGCCCGGAGATCGTAGAACCGACCCAGTAACGAGCGATCGAGCCAAGCGAACCTCCAACCGCGATGAATAGGTATTTCTCCAACGTCCAACCTCCCTTTTCAGCTTCGTGTGTCTGCCGTCTCAGCGTTCATCTCTGTATTCACTCTCAGCAGCAATGAAAGATCGTTTGCGAGGTCGAGCGAAGTCGTCGCATCGGTCGATTGTCCACGCATCCGGCTGAGTTGTGCACGATAGGCGTCCGCGTAGGAGTTCACTAGGGCTTGCATTTTGCGAGACGTGTGCTCGCTCCATTGACTTAATGCTCGGCCATAGCGGTGCAGCTCATCCCTGAAGGATTCTCCGAATGCCTGCCGAAGGCTGTGCCGCGCAAGCGCAGCCGCAGTCTTTCGTCCGAACCATCGCCAGAACGCAGCACCAATTGGAGGCGGAACATAAGCCATTTCAAATCGTGGCGTATTTCGGAGGAGAGTTTTGGCTTCCTCGTCGGTAGGCATATCGGATCGCGCGATCTGCGTCGCAGTCTCTTGCAGGCCGACAATTGCGTCACTCAGCGCTTTCCTTGTGTTGGCGAGAGCACGATCTACACGTTTCTGAATCACGTCGTCCGCCCACTCCACCAGAGAGAATGAATCAATTCGGGAGCTTGCGCATGAGAAGATGCGGGCCGCCACCATCTCCGCCAGCTCAGAGAAGACAGCCTCCGGGCGTTCTCCCAATTCAAGAAACGCCTGATCTAAGCAGGTACGCTGTTCGCCAATCTCGCCGCTGATATGACGAAGCTTGGCTTCAATCTCGTTAGCATTGCCCTCTGGAAGAGCTTCTCGCTTGCCGCGCTGAAGCAGCGTCTCAAGCGCGGAGATGAGCGATTCACGCAGAGCGCCGATCTTCCGAGCAACGGATGCTTCACGCAAGCTCCGTGCCTGCTGAAACCGGGGAAGTAACTCCTTCTCAAAGAAGCGATCCAGCAATCTCACATGACCCGCTAGAGCACTGACGGGTTCGATATGGACCTTGAGTCCCAATTCGCTTTGAACTTGTGTTTCGATATAGCTAGCGGCCCGCCCAAGATCCGCGTCGGCCAGCAGGTCGGCTTTGCTCAAAAGGAGAATGGCCGGGATCCCTCCCTCGTAAAGAAGACGAAGGGTGCCGATGTCTTCTTCGTTGAGGGTTGCTCCTGCGTCAATCAGCAAGATTGCAAGGTCGCAAGCCGGTAAATAGGCCATCGTCTCCGCCGCGCCGCGCCGGGCAAGCGATCCGAGACCGGGTGTATCCACAAGCACGATGCCCTGGCTTAGACGAGGCGACGGAATCTCAACGGTTGCTCGTGCAACATTACGCTGATTTCCGGGGTTACCGGCCTCGCTTACCAGATTCCGGAATTCGTCGATTGTGATCTCTTCAATATGCCCGGTTGCGTATGTGACTTCAGCTCGAAGAACACTGCCATAGCGAAGCCTCGTCGGAACAGCGGTGATCGGGTTGACTCCGACGGGCAAGACGTCTGTCTCCAGGAGAGCATTAAGCAGCGAGGACTTTCCACTGCTGACCCTGCCGAACAACGCCACTTCAAGGTTGTTGTCCTCCAAGCGTGACGCAAGCGAAGCAATTCTTGGCCGAAACTCGATCAGGCCGTGGCGCGTAATCACGGTTTCGATCGTCTGCAGGAGCGCCATATCGTGGCCAGCGTGCTCCAGTTTCTTCAAGCGCGCTTCGAGATTGGTACCCAATTCCTGACGCAAGTAGCGTTCCATGCTCTGGGTGACAGAGCGAAGCTCATGAACGACTCCGTTGAGTTCTTCGGCCACGCCGTCCGGGACTGTGCCAGAGCCACGCATGTAGCTCGGCTTCAATTCCTCAATCGCGATATCAACGAATGCCAGGTGGGTGAGAGCGGCCCGAGTGGCGGGGATCTCCGGCGGATCGGGCACGATGTTCTGCCACGCCAGAGCGCGAAGAAGCTGCTCGCGGATGCGACGGATATGATCCTCCAACACTCGGGTCTGCGCAGGAGTGACATCCACAACATGTCGGGGAAACGGAGATTTTGACGCCGCCTCATGGAAAATCTCCTCTACTTCGCGCAAGAGCCTGTCGATATAGGAACAGGTCACGCTCAAGCGTCTGCGGTGGGCTTCATTGAGTTCCCCGTGTCGTCGCGACTGCATGTTCATTGTGTGAATCTCGGGCATGACTCCTCCAAGTCTTCGCTTCGAGGAGTCATCTGCCCAGATGAGCCATTTCGGTGGACTCCAACACCGCTCGCTTTCCGTTATGCCTTCACAGGCTTCTTCCAGCGGTCGTAGATACTTGCACCTGCATAGCGCGCCTTGCTGCCGAGTTCGCGTTCGATTTCAAGCAAGCGGTTATATTTTGCGATTCGTTCACCGCGACATGCGGAGCCGGTCTTGATCTGCCCCATTCCGGCTGCGACCGCGAGATCGGCGATGCTCGTATCGTCCGTCTCTCCGGAGCGGTGCGAGATGACAGCGCCATAGCCGTGCGCCCGGGCCATCTCGATGCATTCGAGCGTCTCGGTCACCGTGCCAATCTGGTTCAACTTGATCAGGATGGAATTTGCAATCCCGTCCTTGATTCCCTGCCGGAAGAGGGCCGGGTTCGTCACGAAATTGTCGTCGCCTACAAGCTGTATCTGGTTGCCAAGTTCTTTGGTAATTTGTTTCCAGCCAATGTGATCGTCCTCGGCCACGCCATCTTCAATGGACCAGATCTCGGGGTATTTCTTGAGCCAGCTTTTCCAGAGATCGACGATCTCTGCGGGCGACTTCTTACTCTTATCCGACTTGGCGAAAACGTAGTTGCCCTCGTCAAAGAATTCACTGGCCGCAGGATCGAGCATGACTACGATGTCCTTGCCCGGTTTGTAGCCCGCCTTCTGGATTGCTTCGAGAATCAGCTCGACAGGCTCCTCATTGGATTTCAATTGAGGGGCGAATCCACCTTCATCACCGACCCCGGTGCTGTAGCCCTTCTTATGGAGTACTGACCGCAGCGCATGGAAGGTCTCAGAGGATGCACGCAGAGCTTCGCTGAAAGATGGAAGGCCAACGGGCGAAATCATGAACTCCTGGAAGTCCACATTGCTGTCGGCGTGCTTACCGCCATTCAGAACATTGAGGCCGGGTGTGGGTAAAAGATTGGCCGGTTTGTCGACCATGGTCGCGTACAGCGGGAGACCATGATCTTTGGCTGCCGCATGAGCCACTGCCAGAGAAACGCCTAGAATTGCGTTAGCGCCGAGCCGGCCCTTGTTCGGAGTCCCGTCCAACTCACAGAGCTTCTTGTCCAGTCCCTGCTGATCGTTTGCGTCGAATCCGTGGACGGCACTCTGAATTTCACCTTCCACATGGCCCGTTGCCTTCAACACACCTTTCCCGCCATAGCGGGCCTTATCTCCGTCGCGGAGTTCCACCGCCTCACGTTTGCCGGTAGATGCTCCTGAAGGGACCTTGGCGGTCGCAGTTACGCCGTTTGCCAGAGTCACAGTGACCGCCAATGTGGGGTTGCCGCGTGAATCCAAAATCTCAAGTGCTTGGAGTTTCGTAATTTCAGACATGGTGATTCCGCTTTCCCGGCCGCAGGGCCGTCGGTTGTGATGAATTCGATGGAATGAAGGTGAATGGCGTTTGAGGTCGCCATTCGCACTTGTGACCCTTCGTGCTTACGTTCACTCGATTCGCGGTTCTCATTGTTAAAGCTCCCCTCAATGAACGATCATGACCGGGCAGTGCGCGTACCTTAGCACGCGTTCCGAATTCGACCCGATCATCCAGCGGTGCAGGATTGTATGGCTGCGTTTGCCCATGACAATGAGGCTGGCCTGGACAACGTCGGCCTTGTGGATAATCTGCTCGGCCGGGTGACCCAGGACAATGTCGGTTTCGAACTCAACGCCCTTTTGGTTCGCCTGTTCGCGCAACGGGATGAAACATTTCTCGTAGCGTTCTTGCCCGTCTTCAAGCACAGCGTGGAACTCCGCGCTCTCGGCGGGTTCGGGCGGCCGAATGACCGAGATGACGAAGAGCTTGGCTTTCATATCGCCAGCCATTGACAGGGCCACATCCAAAGCGTGCTCGGCGTGCGGAGACGCGTCGAACGCAACCAGTATTCTTTGAATACCAACAAAAACCGGACTTCCCATAGCCATCACCTAACCTTCTTCTGCGGGAACTGGCCGCATAACTTCCTTCTCTGCCTTCTTGCCTACTTGCGATTGGGGAAGAAGATGCCGGGGAAGAAAGAACGAGTTCGCAATCATGGTAGGTATTACTGCGCTGGCAATAACAGTGCCCACGATGTAGGAGTACTGAGCCTGCGTGATGATCTGATGATTGAGACCGAACAGTGCTGAAATGGTTCCGAAGGTGAGGCCGGTTGACATCATCAACGTGTAGTAGGCTCCAGCCTTACCGTCGTATTTGTGTGCTCTAACCGCCGGATACACCGCAACCGCCTTGAACAGCGACTTCGCTCCAAAAAGGACAAGCAGCGTGACGGGTGCAGCCATCAACGCTGGTACAGAAACAAACGATCCGGCGCGGATGAAGTAGAACGGTGTGAGTAATCCAAACGTGAGTGTCCGCAGACGGCGAATCAGCGAATGGTCTTTTCCGACCGTCCCGGCCAGCACCATGCCGATCATGTAAGCCGGCAGCACCGCTTCGCTTCCAGCCCAGACGGCCAGTCCACCCATAGCGAACAGGAAAAAGAGAATGTACTTGGCTTCGAGTTCGGAGACGCGGCCGCCGTATTTCTTGAAGAACCGTGGTGTAAGGAAGGGAAGCACCACGAAGACCACAATTGAGACCACCACAAAGATCATTGTCTTGATGGTGAACGGGGAGAAGATCAGACCAAGCGCAATCACGGTTCCGAGATCATTAATGAAGCAGGCGGCGAGAATTGCCTTGCCGTATTCCGTGACGTTGAAACCAAGTTCCAACATCACCGCGTATACAACCGCGACGGACGTTGTCGAAAGAGCGACGCCGACGAGCCAACTCGGCATGATCGCCCAATGCAGTACGTAATGCGCGATCGCGGCGCAGCCGAGAAAGGGACCGAAGAACCCCGCGAGGCCAATGACCGACGCTTCACGCCACTTGGTTTTGAAAATGGTCGGATCGAGTTCCGCACCGGCAAGGAACGTCAGGACGATTGCGCCCGTTCCAGCCAGGAATGTGATCCACTGCGTGTTCCCGGCTAGGCCGCCCTGCGCAAAGCCGAAGATCCCGGTAAGGAACACGCCAATGACTAGTTGGGCCACCGTGCCGACGACAATCTCAGAAAGCGCCGTCGAGATCTTGAACCAGATCGCCAACAGCGTTGCCGCCAACGCAAGCCCCACCCAGAGCGCACAAAGAGCCCAAGTGTTCGTCATGAATACGAACTCCTAGATTGTCGTTCAGGGAACTCGGCCGGGACATAACTCCGCAACAGGATTCCCTGTCAGGAGTCATCATCTGTCCGGCCTATTGGAATGGACAGCGGTTAAAGGTGAACTCCCTCACCTTAACATTGCTTGCATCGTAGGAGTTCCCGCCTCGAAAGTCAAGTGATCACAGACACACGACTTGTTGTTCGAATTGCTGTAGCGATGGGAGGCGGCGAAGAGGGTGGTTGCAGGGTTGTTCTGATTTCAAACGTTTGTGGTTGCAAAGATATGCAACGTCTCGAATTTAGTCGTTATCCCCTTCAGCAGGTTGCTGGCGGGGTTGATTGCGTGGCCGGATGTCCTTGCCGGGACCGGCTTACGCGACGACTTTGGCCGCGGTTCGAGCGACGATGATGGCCGCTATGCCGGGACCAGCATAACGGCCCGCCAGTCGAGCGATACACGTGGCCGGAAATGCTGTACTTTGGTTTGTATTTTTAGAGACATAGACGGCCGCCGTTCTGGGAAAAGAGGGGCCGCCATAGTTGTCGCGTAAACTTCGGAGGTTGGCTTGGCGTTTCGCCGGTCACGAGTCGATGCTGGCTTAGTCCGATGTAGGACCCGTTTACGGCGGCTTATCCTCTGAAACAATCTTCAAGTTGATGGGGCTGGACCAATTGCATTTCGGGCATGTTGCGATGCCGCTCGTGACGGCCTCCAGATCCGTCAGCTCGAGGTTGAGGGCATATCCGCACTTGGGGCACAGGTGGACGCTTTCCCACTGCTTGTCCTCTTCCGGTCCTGGCGGATGAGAGCTCATGGCAGAGTCTCGACGCGAACTGGGATTGTCAATCCCGGCCGCATGCCCAATGCCGAAATGAAATCGAGGTGGGGGGGGACAGCCGGTACCCACGACGGAGAATAATACGGTGAGCATCCAGCGAACTCGCGGCGGCCTTCGATGATCGGAGCGAGTTCGGCCAGCAGCAACTCCGCGAAGCCGGGCTTCGAAGGCAACGCAGTGACTAGAATCACCTTTCCATTCATGCCAGGACCTTACACATCACGGCTCGGTTTTGCGTTCGCGCAGGAGCCATCGACGCATTCCCCTGCCTCATCATTCAGCACAAGGTACCGCCCTGCAGTTCGCGCCGCCCTTCCCCGCGCTCCTGTCGGATTGTTCTTTTCGTCCTCACCCGTTCAATCACGCAGCGAGCCTCCGCACCCCTCGAAGATCCGCCGCGTGCTCAGGGTCGATGGACCTGAACACTAGAGTCCGCTCGCTCCGACAATTCTAAAGTTTGGCTCACGCACGATCCTCTTGTGAGCCGGTTTCAGTCGCCTTGATCTCAGCCTCGGCCTGAAGCCAGTCGTCGATATCGTGGCCTGCTCCCCCTCCGCGTGCTTCATACAACTCGAGGGCGCGCTGGCGAATCCTTTCCGTCTGATCGCCTGATCGTTCGTTGTTGGTCGACCCTTCGACATCGTGGTCTTTATCTACAGTCATGATATGGCTCCTTCTAATTACTTGGATTTGCTTACCTCAACGCGACTAGCCATTAAGTCCAGAGGGAATGGGCAGAATGCGGATTGATTGCGGTGGCGCGCGGAAGAATCCGCCCCTGGCCCCGCATCGCTTGCGAAAGCGATGTGTTCCCTTGTATCGGCCCGTGCGCCGCCTTGCGTATGTGATGCCCGTCACGCATACGCGATTTGCACTCCAGCATCTTGCGAGAGAAACGACACGAGGGGAGATTCCAGAACTGGAAGGAACACCAGTGAGGCCGACTAAGACCTAAGGTGCAACCTGGCTGGAGCACATGGTCAGATTCAAAACCAGAAATCGTGTTCTGGCACTTGAACCGAGTCCGTCGCGAATTGGGTTTCAGGGAATTGTGATGGCCATCACAGATGATAGGTATTTACTCAGCGACCTATAACATTATCAGCCGAACAAGAGTCTATTGTACTTAGAACTTAGAATTCTTCAATGCGGTGTGGGAGGAACGGTTCGACAAATTGTCAGCCCAGAACTCATTTGCGACGACTGTCAGCGCCGTGCAGACGTGCGTTCTCCAGACGAGAACACAGGAGCGGAGTCAGTATTGCTCATGGAAACTTTTATTTAAACCTCTCGCACTCGGCATTATCGGACTGGCAATTGCGATCGTTCTGTCGGCGATTGGTCACAAGCTTTCTCATTATGATCGTCATGCAGCCTCTTCGTTGCGGATCCAGGTTGTGAAATTGTGGAGTGAGCCGCGGAAGGCTTTAGTGACGACTACGGCCAGACTCGGGGCCACGGTCAGTCGTCTCGTCGGTTCTTACGCTTTTCTGCTACCCATTCAGCGGTTTCCCCGCCTCGGCCGCACTGTCGCCTGGATTCTCCCCGTCTCCAGGCGCGGTGTTGCATATTTCGATTTCCTGATCCCATTCCGCTCTCCACCCTTAGATGGTTTCTGCCCGGCTTAGTCGGCGCTGCGGTTCCGTGTCCAAGTAAGCGCCGTTGCAGCGCGTTCTCATACGAACTGTATCTCGAAGCGCTTTTTCAGTGGAAGAGTACGCTATGTATTTCCTTTGGTTTCTGCCCCTGATTCTGTTGGCGGCTTCGATGTATTTCCTCTGGAGGATCGGGCGTACTGCAAAACGCGAATTCCGCGATAAGATACCGCCCGTTTCCCAACCACCCGCTTTAGGAATTGATTCGAGCCTCGCGACGCAAACTCGATTAATGAAATGGATCTCAATCGGCGAATTCAAGGAAGTTCTCACAAAGTGTGGTGATCTCATCTTGATCGATCTCAGAACGGATGCTTCCGGGGACCCTTTTCCGATTTCGACCGTGTTTGTCCTTACCGTCACACCGAATGAGTTGAAAAGTGTACTTGACTGGCTTCCTACGGACCGAAGCATCGTGTTCTATGGCGCTTCCGACCGTTGCATTTCCATGATCGAGAAGAGCTCCTGCATGAAGGGTTCAGCACCTTTTTACGTTCTGTACGACAAAAGCAAAGTCGTGGAAATTGCATGAACGCATCCCGCAAAGTCGGTGCAGATGCCGGTCGGAGCGCTGAATCCTTGACGAAGACTTCCCGTCTGAGCCGTCGGTTCGACGATTGTTTACGTCACCATGTTTATATCGGCGGGTGCATGCGATTCACTTCGCTCGCTGCAACTCCAAAAAGATTCAAGGAAAGGAGGACCTTGTGCCTCAGTACAAAGGAAAGGTCAAGTGGTTTAACAACATGAAGGGCTACGGATTCATCGGCCGTGAAGATGGACCGGATGTATTCGTCCACTACTCAGCAATTCAGTTTAGTGGGTACAAAACGTTGAAAGAGGGCGATGAGGTCGAGTTCAGCATTATCCAAGGCCAGAAAGGTCCTCAGGCGGATGAAGTGAAGCACGTCAATGACGACACAGTGCGCCCCGAGGGTAAGAATTCGTCGCAGGGCGCCGGTGATTAAAGCGATACCACGCTGTCCTGAATGTGCGAGTCACCCGCTTCAAATCAGAGATGTGAAGCTTCACCCCTGATGTGGTTCCTATGCTGGTCACAGGTAAGACAAACATCGCCAATCAGAGGCTAACTTGGCTCAAACGGAACTCAACTACTTTTGGAGAGACGATGATGAGAATCCCTTGTGCGTGCAGAACAGCTTTTCTTATGACCGCGGTCACGCTGGCTGGCTGGTCAGCCTGTGCGCAGACCGACATCGCGGCCAGCCTCTACGGCGCATTCAGCGACCGAACGACGGCGGGGAGCACACCGAATGCATCGGGCGGCGCCCTTCAGATCCCGTCGAATGCGGCAGGCGCTCTGATTGAGTTGCGCCACATCCGGAATCCGCTCGTTGGCTACGAAGCCACCTACGCATACAACCGTGCCAACCAATTGGAAATCGTGGCAAGCAACACGCCGCCTGTTTGTCCTGTCGGCAGATGCATCAACTTCGACACTGTTGCGTCGGTCCCGGCCAATGCACACGCGCTTAGCGGAGACTGGGTCGCATCCGTGAAGCTCGCCAAGTTCAGGCCCTTTGCCCTGGCCGGTGGAGGCGTTCTCTTCCACGTGCCTGCGGCAGGCATTGTGCCTATACCCTACACCGCGTGCATCGGGACCAGCCCGACCTGCGAGCAGGGGATGGCAAACATTCCCACCAAGACCCAGATCACTGGCGTGTATACCTTTGGCGCCGGGCTCGACTGGAGTCTGCTGCCTCACCTGGGCTTGCGCCTGCAGTATCGTAGCGACGTGTATAAACGATCGAGCCTGCTGGAAGAATTCAGCGCCGAGAGCGCCTTCACGCACACATCGGAGCCCATGCTCGGCCTGTATTTCCGCTTCTAAAACGGAATCCGAGCTTGGACGCATCATCGGTTTCGTAGATCGGCGGTAAAGAGGTGTAGCCAGTGCAGAAGATATCAATTTCGTTCCTCGACCGAATTAAGGTTTTGCGATTTGCGAGCGCATTCTCAGGCCCGTTACGAACCGGCAAAGCGATCCCATGGTTCGCGCCGATATTGCTGGTATTTGTCGTGTTTATGTCATTGGCTTCGGCGCAGACGATCATCCACGTTCCCGCCGATGTCTCCACCATTCAGGGTGCCATCCAGTCTGCCTCCAACGGTGACACCATCGTGGTTGCGTCCGGTACTTACGCTGAGAATATCGACTTCCTTGGCAAATCGATTACCGTCGAAGGGACTTCCGCCGCCACCACTATCCTGCAGGGAGGGTCTGCTCCTGGCGCTGTTGTGAAATTTGTCTCCGGCGAGAGTCGGAGTTCGGTCCTCAGCAACTTCACCATTCAGGGCGGTGTCCCCGCCGCCGTGCCCGACGCCGGCGGTATATTCATCTACCGCGCGTCCCCGACCATCGAAAACAATATCATCCAGAAGAATATCGGTTGCGGCATTGGCGGCTTCGACTCTTCGCCTCTCATCGCCGGCAACCTTATCACCGGCACTACCGCATTGCAGGATGACGAGCCAGTCGCTGTGTGCCGCGATCCTCTGGGCGACAATTCGGAGCCCAATCAAGCCAACCCCGCTCAGGGCACACCTGCGAATGGTTCGGGGATCCTTCTCGCCGGTCTGCCCATTGACGGCCAGCAGGCCCAGATTATCGGCAACGCCATCGAGAATAACTTCTCCTACGGTAGCCCGGGTGGCATCTGGCTTGCAGATGCCGGCGGTCCACTGATCGAAAACAACATCATCGCCAACAATCGCAGCGACATACATGGCGCCATTGACGCCGAGGGAAACGTCGCACCTCTCATCATTCAGAATCTTATCTACGGGAACGTCGGCGACTCCACCCAGATTTTCAACCCAGTAGGCGTCGACAACTCGGCCATCTTGATGGTCGGCTATGCCAACGCCTTTGGTGGAATCACCGCCGTCTTCACCGAGAACACGGTTGTTGACAACCAGGCGCTTTACCAACCCTATTACGAGGAGTATCAGAGCGCCAGCCAGATCGTGATCGGACACGGCCCCAGCCCGGTCCCGATAGAGAACAACATCGTCATAGGAGATGAGGCACTCCCCGCGATCTACTGTAACGCCCTAGTTGATACACCCGAAGTCGCCCCCCAGCTCAGTCACAATGACATTCTTGTAACTGGCGGCGGCGCAGCACCTGTTGTAGGGTCCTGCGCCGGACAGATGGCCAGCAATGGCAACATCTCCGTCGATCCTCTTTTCGCCTCTATAAACACCTCTGCCGCTAATCCTTTTCAGCTCCAGCTCCTGTCTGCGGCCGTCGACACCGGAGATAACAACGCGCCCGATCTACCATCGGAGGACATCCTCGGACATCCGCGTATCCAAAACGCAAAGGGCCTTCCCTCGGCCATCATCGACATGGGGGTTTACGAATACCCAGGCGTTCCGGCCCAACTGCCGCCACCCGACTTTACGCTCCAGGTCACTCCCTCGTCTCTAAACCTCGGCTCCTCCGCTCAGGGTCAAGTCACTGTCACCCTCACACCCAACAACGCTTTCACCGGCACTGTTGCTCTCAGCTGCGGCTCACTGCCGGCAACGCTCTCATGTTCGTTCAGCCCGCAAAGCATTTACCTAATCGATGGAGTGCCGCAGACCGCCGCGCTCACCATAACAGCAAATGCTCAGGCGAAATCCTCCTCGCCCGGCACCACTAACAGAATTTCCGCAATCTCAAGCGGCATATTTTTCGCCGCAATTCTCGTCCTTCCGCCGCTTGGAATGAAGAAACGCGCACGCCGGTTCCTGTCTCTCTGCACCCTTGCGCTGCCGCCTTTGCTCCTTTCCTCTTGCGGCACCCTGATCCTGACCCCTCATAGTCAACCGACCAGCTACACCGTCATCGTCACCGCCTCTTCCAGCTCAGTTCCGTCAACGCATAGCGCGAATGTTCTTGTGACAGTTCAGTAAGGAAGGATCTCAATTATGAACCGGCGCATTCTTGCATCTGCGTTCCTCGCTACAACAATTCGTTCAATCGCCACGCTCCCCGCTTTCTCCCAAACCTCAATCGCCGTCAGCGCCTGTGGCGCTTTCAACAGAACTGAATCTTGCTATTTACGCTACATAAGTGTAGCGTAACTAGATGTCATAGGGGAATGGGCTTGGGAGTTGCGGTCGTCGGTAGGTGAGCACTGACGCTGAGACCGAAGTGTAAAGGAGAAGAGAGCGATGAATGACCCGACCGAAGTGAAGGCGAATCCAAATCCCGCCGTGATCGGCAAGAAGACGGCACGAGAATTAACTGCGTCCGCTTCCCAGTCGTTCTCGTTTCCGGTCGGGTATCACGATCTGCACCCGGACATAAGCATCAATTTTCAGCTAAACCGCTTCTATGGCTGGGTCGGCGATGACAGCATGCTGTCCGAAATGCGCGAGGCGACGGCCGGCGTGGCTGGCGTGGAGGACTATCCAACCTTCACCAAAGCCTTCGTCGACCTCGGCGACAAGGCGCTCGACCGTCACGAGACCCTCAAAGGCGCATACTATCTGCGCCTGGCCGAGTTCTTCATGCTCACCGGCGACGCGCGCAA
>Ga0181520_10005804_pt1 | contig 19341 bp, 15 predicted proteins | sample PEATcosm2014_Bin_29_FD_132451 | JGI IMG/M metagenome (GOLD analysis project Ga0181520, IMG submission 132451) | Peatland microbial communities from MTU Mesocosm Facility, Houghton, MI, USA - PEATcosm2014_Bin02_30_metaG | ecosystem: Environmental > Terrestrial > Soil > Wetlands > Peat | place...
AACCCCGAGGTGCTGCCCGTGCACATGCTGCTGGCGTTGGTCGAGGACCGGGAGGGTGTGATTCCGGCGGTGCTCGAAAAGATTGGCGTTCCCACCGAACGGCTGGAGCATGAGCTGCACCAGATCGAGGAAAAACTGCCTCGCGTGGCCGGTGCGGCGAGCCAGCCGAGCCTGAGCCAGGCTCTGAACAAGGTCTTCGATCAGGCCTTTCACGAGGCCCAGAACTTCAAAGACGAGTACGTATCGACGGAACATTTGCTGCTCGGCGTGGCCCACACCAAGGGCGAAGCCGCGCGCGAAGTTCTGGTGTCTTTGGGCGCGACACATGAGGCCATTCTGAAGGCGCTGACCGCCGTGCGCGGTACGCAGCGCGTGACGGACCAGAATCCTGAGGGCAAATTTCAGGCTCTCGAAAAATACGCAAAGGATCTCACCGAACTTGCGCGGCGCGGCAAGCTGGACCCTGTGATTGGGCGCGACGACGAGGTTCGGCGCGTGATCCAAGTGCTGAGCAGAAGGACAAAGAACAATCCAGTCTTGATTGGCGAGCCCGGCGTGGGCAAGACGGCGATTGTGGAGGGTCTGGCCCAGCGCATCATCAAAGGAGACGTGCCCGAAAGTCTGAAAGACAAGCGGGTGATCTCCCTCGATCTCGGATCGATGCTGGCTGGGGCGAAGTATCGCGGCGAGTTCGAAGACCGCCTCAAGGCCGTGCTGAAAGAGATCGAAGATGCGAATGGCGAGATCATTCTCTTCATCGACGAGTTGCACACGCTGGTAGGGGCAGGCGCTGCAGAGGGTGCGATCGACGCCAGCAATATGTTGAAGCCGGCGCTGGCCAGGGGCGAACTGCGGGCCATCGGCGCGACAACGCTGAACGAGTATCGCAAATACATTGAAAAGGACAAGGCGCTGGAGCGGCGCTTTCAGATTGTTTTTGTTGGCGAGCCCAATGTAGAAGACACAATCGCCATCTTGCGCGGTTTGAAGGAGCGCTACGAAGCGCACCACAACGTGCGCATCAAGGACGCCGCGATTGTGGCCGCGGCTACGCTCTCACATCGCTACATCAGCGACAGATTTTTACCGGATAAAGCCATCGATTTGGTCGATGAGGCTGCGGCTTCACTGGCCATTCAGATTGGCTCGGTGCCGACCGAGATCGATCAACTGGAGCGCGAGGCTACGTCGCTCGAGATCGAGCGGGCCGCCCTGAAGCGCGAGACGGACACGAACAGTGTCGAGCGTCGCAATGAGGTGGACCGCGAGCTGGGCACGCTGAAAGAGAAGATCACGGCGCTGCGTTCGCGATGGACGAAGGAACGCGAAGCGATCAGCCGCGTCAGCGAGTTGAAGAAGAAGATCGAGGCGCTGCGCTTCGAGGCCGAGGAGCAAACGCGCAAGGGCATGCTCGAGCGTGCCGCGCAGATTCAATATGGCGAACTGCCCAAGCTCGAAGCCGAACTGAAGAAGCTGAACGCTGTGCAGGACGGTGCGCAAAAAGGCGGGGGCGGTGTGGCTCCGATGTTGAAGGAAGAGGTGGACGAGGAAGACATCGCCAGCATCGTGAGCAAGTGGACGGGGATTCCTGTCTCGCGAATGCTAGAGGGCGAAGTGAAGAAGCTCGTCCAGATGGAGACGCGGCTGCGCGAGCGTGTTGTCGGGCAGGATGCGGCGCTGACCGTTGTAGCAAATGCGATTCGGCGTTCCCGTGCTGGGTTGAGCGATCCGAAGCGGCCGATTGGTTCGTTTATTTTTCTTGGGCCCACGGGCGTTGGTAAGACGGAGACTGCGCGAGCGCTGGCCGAGTTCATGTTCGACGATGAGCAATCGATGATTCGCATCGACATGAGCGAGTACATGGAGAAGCACGCCGTGGCGAGGCTGATCGGCGCGCCTCCAGGCTATGTGGGCTACGACGAGGGCGGGCAGTTAACCGAGGCTGTTCGGCGCAGGCCGTATGCGGTGATTCTTTTCGACGAGATCGAGAAGGCGCACCCGGATGTCTTCAATATTCTGCTGCAGGTGATGGACGATGGGCGGCTGACCGACGCCAAGGGACGCACAGTGGACTTCAAAAACACGGTGCTGATTATGACGTCGAATCTGGGCGCGGCAATGCTGGTGAGCGAAACGCTCAAGACCGAGCACGATTTCGACCAGGCGCGCGAATCGGTGATGCGCGTCTTGCGCGAGCACTTCAGGCCGGAGTTTTTGAACCGCGTGGACGATATCGTGATCTTCCGTTCGCTGGGTCAAGCGCAGATGAGCCAGATTCTGGATCTCAGGCTCAACGAGGTGAGCAAAATGCTGGAGGAGCGGCAGATTTCGCTGGAGTTGACCGAGCCTGCGCGGCAATTGATTCTGGCTGCCGGATCGGATGCGGCGTATGGCGCTCGTCCGCTGAAGAGGGCGTTGCAGCGGATGATTCAGGACCCACTGGCGATCAAGATCCTCAACGGCGAGGTGCTGCATGGCGAGCACGTGCGCATCGATGTGGATCTCAAATCGAACCAGTTGCGGTTTGAACCGATGAGCCGGGAGGCGATGGCTTAGCGACCATCGCCTGCCGTCTCTTAGGCGCTATCCGTTCAGTCGAATTTCATGCAGAAAGAGGAATCCTCCGCCTCAGCTGATCAATCAAAGAACTGCGATTGATTAGAGTTTGAGGTATGGAATCATGACTTTATCTGCTAGCGAAGTCAGCAAGTTGAAGAAGGCTCCCGCCGTTGATGGCGTGTTGCCAGTGGTGCTCGAGCGCTGGAGCCCGCGCTCGTTTTCAGACCGCGAAGTGAGCCCTGCCGACCTCAAACGAGTCTTTGAAGCCGCGCGCTGGGCGGCCTCTTCTTACAACGAACAGCCGTGGCGTTTCATCGTCGGAGTGCGTAACTCGCCGGCCTACAAGAAGATATTCTCCACTCTCATCGCGTTCAACCAGAGCTGGGCAGGCTCGGCGCCGGTCTTGATTTTGGGCTCGGCGAGCACCAAATTCGCTCATGACAGTTCGAATAATCGCGTCGCTCTCTACGATCTCGGGGCGGCAGCCTCGTATCTCACCTTGCAAGCAGCCGCGCTTGGGCTCTCAACCCATCAGATGGCTGGCTTCGACCCCGAAGCCGCCCGCAAGGCATTTGAGATTCCAGAAGATTACATCATTGGCGCTGTCATTGCTCTCGGTTACCAGGGCGAACCCTCCGCGCTTCACGATCAGCAACTAGTGGAGAGGGAAACTGCCCCACGCACGCGCAAGCCGCAGAGCGATTTTGTTTTCGCAGCTTGGGGCGAACCGGCCGAGCTGGGCTAGCCACAGGGGCCTTTTGCAAAATTACCTTCAGGCTATCGCTTGTGTCAGGGCACGACTTTAGTCGTGCTGCAAACGCAACAAAATAATGATGGGCTTCAGCCCCTGCGGTATGTCTTTCGTCGAGTTTCCTTGGGAACAGGAGTTTCTCAGCAGCCTGTAAAGTAGTGCACTGACACATTTTGCAGTCTCGATCGGATTTTACAAGTCGCTGATGGTTCTGCCACTATTTTTCCAACCCCGCCGGTTTAAAGTGGAGGGTGGGGTTTGAATTGACGACAAAGCACGCCACCCGCAGGACTTCGCCGCATCGGATAAGTCACAGGAAAACGTCCGCGCGGCGTTCCCGCCTCGGCTGGCGCGGACGGTCGATTCTCGGCGCCATTCTCCTGGTTTTGGGCCTTCTTTCCTGGGCAGAGCTGGCCAGGCTGCTCGCTCCCGCTTCAAATACCTCACGCACGCGCTTTGACGCCATTATTGTGTTGGGCTACAAGGCAGACAGCGATGGCAACCCTACACCAGAGTTGTTGGCACGCATAAATGAAGGTGTCCACGAATACGAGCGAGGGGTTGCTCCAAGGCTGATTCTGACCGGCGCGGCGGTTAACAACCAATTTGTGGAAGCGCAGGTGATGGCGCGAACCGCCGAGGCAGAGGGCATACCGAAGTCGGAAATCTTTGTCGAGCCGGATGCAAGGGACACGATCCAGAATGCCTGCTACTCCGTGAGGATGATGAAGGCGCACGGCTGGCGTTCCGCGGAAGTGGTGTCAAGAGCGAGCCATCTGCCACGTGCCGGCATGATCTTCAGCGAACTGCCAGTAGAGTGGCGCACTCAAGCCGCACCGCCGCTCCAGCCGAAATCGGCCGCAACCAGCGCAGCCGCTGAGTTGGTAGAGGTCCTCAAGACGACTCGCTATCTGATTTGGGCGCGCCAGACAGAGCGCTGCGAGCCTTGAGGAAAGCAAATGCGCTGCGGATCGCGTTGTCCCCTGTTGGCGTCGTCCTGTAAGCTGAATGGTGATGCGCCTCCATGTAAGTCTCTCCATTTCTCTCGTCGCCGTGGCCTCTCTGGCCGTGTGTTCTGGAACCCGCGCCCTGGGGCAAAGCACCGCAGCCCAGACCGCCGGCAATGGCACCTACATCGCGAGCGACCCGCTGTCCAGCGTGCGCTACGATAATCGATTCGATGTTTCGCTTGGCATGGCCTACGGCCACATCCATGCGGGACCGGTCGCTCTGCAAGGGGCCAATCTGGGCGGACTGGATCTGACCGGCTCTTATTGGTTCAGCAAGCATTGGGCTGTAGAGGGCACGGGCCGCAGCTACCTTGGCACAAGCGGCGTGGGAAGCGTGGGAGGCCTCAACTCTGGGCCGAACGCAATCACGGGGCCTTTTGTCAGCCAGTACATGTTTGCGGGCGGAGCCGAGTGGCTGGGTCCGCACAACAAACATGGCGCAATCCTGCTCCACGCGCTCGCCGGTGGCGCCCACTTTGATTCCCATCTCGGAATACACAACACCCCGCAAAGTGTGGAGTTCTACAACACGCAGTTCGCTCCAGCGGCAATCTTCGGCGGTCATATTGACCTGAACCGCTCGGCGCGCTGGGTTTTCCGCGTGACGCCCGACGCACTGTTCACACGTTACGGCTTTAACTACCCTGTCACGGCTCCGCGAACGTCAAGCCCGCAAGACAACTGGAACTTCGGCTTCTCCGCCGGAGTTGAGTACAAGTTCAAAAAGAAGCGGTAAAACGGCAGCGCCCTGGTTGGCAGGTCCGCAGGATTAACCACCACAGCTCTCAATCGGCAATCTTCCCAATACCGGAGATTGCAGTGAGCAGGGCATGTGAGACGCGGCTCCGGTCTTGCCTTTAGGGCAGCCTTTTTATATACAGTGAGATGGGCGACCAAGTTGCGCAGCGTGTGATATTCTCCATCGTTCGGCGACACCTGTGCAAGAGTGCCGCTTGAAGATATGCTGGATCGGGGTAGCAGTCTTTTTTGCCACGTGAGATAGCTCTTGTGGCAGCGATAATTGCGGAGGCGGGAACCAATGGACATGAGAGATACACTTGGCGTGCTGCTAGCGGGCGGCGCAGGAGAACGGCTCTTCCCACTCACCAGGGATCGCGCCAAACCGGCCGTGCCCTTTGGCGGGCACTATCGCATTATCGATGTCACGCTCTCCAATTGCATCAACTCCGGCTTGCGCAAGGTCTTCATCCTGACGCAGTACAAGGCGCTCTCGCTGAACCGGCACATCCGCGAAGGGTGGACGGGTATTGTGGCGCAGGAACTGGGCGAGTTCTTTGAGCTGTTGCCGCCAATGCAGCGCACCGGCTCGAACTGGTACATGGGGACCGCCGATGCGGTTTATCAGAATATCTATTCAATTGGCAGCGAGCAGCCCAAATACATGATCATCCTTTCCGGCGACCATATTTACAAAATGGATTACAGCAGGATGCTGGAGTATCACAAAGAAACTCACGCCGAGGTCACGCTGGCCACCTTGCCGATTCCGCCAGACGAAGTGAAGCCATTCGGCGTCGTAGAGGTGGGGAAGACAGGCGAGATTCTGGGATTCCAGGAGAAGGTGGCAACCACCAGCTTCCGGTCGCCATTCAACCCCAACGCGGTGGATGTCTCGATGGGCATTTACATCTTCAATACCGAGGTGCTGCTCAAGGCGCTGATTTCCGACGCCGAGGATCCCAATTCGAGACACGATTTCGGCCATGACATATTGCCAAATCTGCTCGGCAAGAAAAAGATGATGGCCTACAGCTTTGTGGATGAAAACAAGCAGCAGGCTCTCTATTGGCGGGATGTGGGCACGATGGACGCGTATTACGACGCCAACATGGATCTCTGCTCGGTGTCGCCGGTCTTTAACCTCTACGACAAGAACTGGCCGATCCGCACCCGTGCGCGCCAGTACCCTCCGGCCAAGTTCGTCTTTGGCGATCCCGGCCGCTCAGGCATGGCGGTCAACTCGGTGATCACCGCCGGCGTCATTATCTCGGGCGCGTCAGTTGCAAATTGTGTCGTCTCGCAGGATGTGCGCGTCAACTCCTACTCGACTGTCGACGCAAGCATTATCTTTTCGCATGTGAACATCGGCCGCCACTGCCGCATCCGGCGCGCGATTATCGATCGCCACGTGCATATTCCCGAGGGCACGGTGATCGGCTTTGACCCGGCCGAGGACAAGCGGCGCTATTTCGTGACCCCCTCAGGGCTGACCATCGTCACCCGCGACGCCTCTCTATTTGAGAATCCCGTCGAGCCAGAGTTCCAACTGCGGTATTGACGGGCCTCGTCTGCAGATAGCCGTAGCCTACTGCGGACCAACAACCAGAACCGTGCACCGGCCGACCCGTGATCTTGGAGGAGGCAGACAAGTGCAGCAATTAAGTGTCCACGACTATTACGAGCTCGGCAAAAAGATTAACCAGTTGGAGCGACTGATTGGAGCGGCCGATGGTCCAGTCGAGTCGCGCTTCCTAGTGTGGCCTTTGTTCGTAGCCCGTTGGTCTGTTTGGAGCGTTCTTAAGGAGCCTTGCGCCCTACTTCCAGGGGCTCAACGCGCGGCACAAGCCTTCATCGGCGTGATCGAGAATATGATCCCCCGCGAGATTGAGGACGTTTTAGAAAAGACGGCGTCACAGGATAAGCTTGAGCCTTATCAACTCTCTTCCGTCAAGGACGCGATTTCTAATTTTGAGACAATTTTGAAAAACGATATGCCCGAGATGGCCACGTTCGCAGTAGCCCAGATTGGTATGTATAGAACAGAAGATCTCATTAAGCGGTCCTTTTTGCAGGTTGAAGAAGAACTTCGTTCATTTCTCTTGCCCCTAGCTAAAGAGGACATTACTGAAGCTGGAAAATGTCTAGCATTCAGGGTTCCTACTGCGGCAGGTTTTCATATTTCTCGTGCAATTGAGACAGGTATGAACCAGTATTACGAAGCTCTGAGCGGAGAGCCGTTCAATCTGAAGGATGCGACTAAGAATTGGGCAGTTAAAACTGAAGCACTGAAGTCGGCTGGTGCAGACAAGAAAATCACCGAGTTCTTGGTTCACCTGAGAGTTGCATATCGCAACCCGATTACGCACCCGGACGCGATCCTCACTGCCCCGGAGGCGTTTGGATTCTTCAATCAGGCTCTAAGCGTGATCTCGATGATGCTCGCAGCGGTGAAAGAATTGACTGAGGATAAGCAACCACTCTTGACTGGTCTATACGAGACGTCACTTTCAAGCGCGATGCTGGGGGCCGGAATGGAAGCACACTCTCAAGAACAAGAGGGCTCCGCTGAATCCGCGGGAAAGGGAGTGGAATCCCAAAACTCCCGCCGCGGCTAAAATCGCAAGCGCAGTTTATCTTCAACCAAATGAGTGGGGATAAGCCCTCTAATCCCTTCGGGAACCTTTCAACAGCATGGGAGACTAGTTGTTTTTTGGGCTTTTGGCACAAGCGAAGTCGTGCCTTGACACAACGCGAGCAAGTTGGGAAATTACCGAACATTGCTTGTCCCCGTCGACATGCTTGAGAAACACCGCCACGCGCCCGTAAAAACGGGAACTATCCACACAAATCATTCGTACTAACGCAATATGCAATGCGTGGGTACATTAAGCTGGAACGGGATGGGGATGGGGCTGGCGTTGCCGGCTCAACCGTTGCGGCGCGAACGGGAAACCCCGAGACGGGAGGCCACCGCTCCCAGGCCGGACCGGAGTCGTGATGGCTACGGCCTTGGGACTGACGCCGTTCAGCCAGGCAAGACCGTTGCGCCCATTGCCCAACAGGCGCGCGGAGAGGGTTGCCCTCTGGAGATCGACTGGACTCAAATCGTCCGCCGCTGTATGGATGGAGATTCCGGCGCATGGGCCGAGTTGGTCCGCAGCCATCATCGGCGTGTCTATGGGCTTTGCTATCGCTTTACCGGCAACCCCACCGACGCTGAAGACCTCACGCAGGATGTTTTTCTCAAGATTTACTCGAATCTCTCAAGCTTCGACCTGGGACGCGGCTCCTTGCAAGTGTGGATCACGACCGTGACCCGCAACCTGCTGGTGGATAACTTCCGCAGGACCAAGAACCTGCGCGTTACCGGGTCGCTCGATCAAGGCTGGGAGAATACCGAAGAACTGAAGCCGGTGGACCGGCTGGTGGCCAACAATCTCTCGCCGCACGAGTCGGCGGCTAAAAAAGAACTGGCAAAGATGGTGCAGGAAGCCCTGGCGCGGGTCTCCGTTGAGCTGCGCGAGGCTGTGAACCTTCGCGATCTGCAGGATTTGGACTACAAGGAGATCGCCACAGTACTGGGCATTCCCGAGGGAACGGTGAAGTCCCGCGTCAGCAGGGGCCGCGCGGAACTTGCGAGGCTGCTGGAACGTAATAGACGGGAGGTGATGTAACCATGGCAGAGCGCACATTCATCCCGAACTCTCCAGCCTGCGGGCAGTGGGAGACACTTTTGGCGGACGCGCTGGACGGGCTTCTCAGGCCCGATGACGAGGCGACTTTCAGCTCTCACATGGCCGTCTGCCCGGCCTGCACGGCTCTCTTTGAAGAGGCGCGCCGGGGCCGCGAATGGCTGGAGTTCCTCTCGGCCGAGCCCGAGGTACCTTCCGGGCTTTTAGACAAGATACTTGCCACAACGGGTCCCGGACAGGTGGCCGGCTATGGCCTGGTGACGGGCAGCGGCAATGTTGTTCCGATGATCCCGGCCTGGCAGCGTCCGGGTCTTGTGGGCCACGTGCGCCGTTTTGCTGAGCCCCGCTTATTGATGACCGCCGCTATGGCCTTCTTTTCCATCGCCATGACACTGAATCTGACCGGCGTTCGCATCTTCGATCTGCGGCTCGCCGACCTCAAGCCCAGCACAATTCGCTCCTTCATGGAGCGGAGGCTGACGGCTGCCTCAACCCCTATCATCCGCTACTACGATCATTTGCGGCTGGTCTACGAGGTGCAGACCCGGATGCGTGAGTTGCGCCAGACGACCGAAGGCAACGGGAAGGGCGAGGGCGAAGACAGCCGGCCCAAGCCTCAAGATGTGGTGCCGGGTGAATCAAGACAAGCTCCCGCGCACAAGGACGGGGGCTCTCGCGTAGACCCTCCGCAACAGTCGGGCGGGCAAGACCTTGGGCCCAATCTTATCGATTCTGAGTATTTAGAAGCTTCCCTGAAATTTCAGGAAGAGCACGTGCATTCCGGCGGCTCCGCACAGGAAATACGGGAAAGGAGCACAGTATGGACTGCGTAAATCATGTGGGTGTCAATGCGACCGCCTATTGCCAGAACTGCGGCAAAGCACTCTGCACCGGCTGCGTGCGTAGCGCGGCTGGGGGCCAGCTACTCTGCGATCCCTGCCTGATGACATGGCAGAGCTATCAACAGCCGTTTGTAGCGCCACCGTCTAGCGGGCCGAACACGGCCGCTGCCGCCATCCTGGGACTGATCCCCGGCGTAGGCGCGATGTATAACGGCCAGTTTTTCAAGGGATTCATCCATGTGATCGTTTTCGCAGTGTTGATCTCGATCACCAGCAAGGTCAATGGGATCTTTGGCATCTTCATCGGAGCCTGGGTTATTTACCAGTCGTTCGAGGCCTTCCATACCGCCAAGGCCCTGCGCGACGGTCAGCCGGTTCCCGATCCCTTTGGACTCAACGAGGTGGGCAACTGGCTCAACATGGGTACGCGGCCAAGAAATCCTGGGCAGCCAGGCACAGCACAAACTCCAGTACAGCCGACTGCGGGATTTAATCAGGTTCCATATGCGCAGCAGACCACTAGCGCCTATCAGGCTCCCTTTGCACCGCCGCCATTTGCGCCACCGCAAGCCGGGTTTCCCGATCCTAACGCGCCTGTTCCGCCTTATTGGCGGCGCAGGGAGCCCGTTGGCGCTATCGTGCTGATTGCACTTGGTATATTGTTTCTGCTCGCACAGTTGGACATCTTTCACGGTCGTCTCCTGGAATTCACATGGCCGCTGTTTCTGATCGCGCTTGGCGTGTGGCTGGTTATTCGCCGTCTCGGAGAGTCCCAGGGAGGCCCTAAATGAACCACTACATCATGATTCGCCGATTGCGCGGTCCCGCTTTTCTCCTGCTAGTTGGCGCACTTGCGCTTCTCAATCAGGCTGACATCCTGAGTTGGGGTAAGAGCTGGCCCTTCTTTCTGATCCTGGCGGGGGTACTATCGCTGGCTGAGCGCGCGGCGCTGGCAACTGGAGGCGGTTATCCGCAAGGTCCGTATCCAGGTCAGCCCTTCACGAGCCCAATTGTCGGCTCCGGCCCAGCTTCGAATTTGGGCTCGAATCTGGAAGGCGCGCCGCAGGCTCCAACGGCGAGCGGTTCAGCCTCCGCTCAGGCATTTGAGCAAGACACCGTGAAGGAACCCGAGGGAAGACAATCATGAGCAGCATACCTCCGAACATGCCACCGAACACACCTCCGGGAGGGGGAGCACCACCTCCGTTTCCGCCTTACGATCCGAAGACGCAATACCGGGTCTACAAGGAACAGCAAAAGGCGGCATGGCGCGCGCAGCGCGATGCATGGAAGCGCTCAGTGAAGGCCAACTACGGGGGCGTTTACGGCCCGCAGGTTCCCTCGATCGTCGGCCCGATTCTCTTGATCGGCGTTGGCGTTGTAGCGCTGCTGGTACTCACTGGCCACTTGGCGGGCGGCGAGTTCTGGACCTGGTATGCCAAGTGGTGGCCGCTGCTGCTGATCGGAGCTGGACTAGCCTTGCTGGGCGAGTGGATGGTGGACATGCGCCGGGAGGTTCCGGTGCGGCGTGGCGGCAGCTTTGTGGGCATTATTATTGTCCTGGCCATTTTGGGCTTCTGCGCGGCTGGATGGACTCATATGGGACCTTGGTTCAATCATTGGGACGGTAATGATAGTGACTTTTTCAACTCATTTGGACGTCCAGAGCACGATAACGACCAGAAGTTCGTGAGCGCGACGATTCCCACGAATGGCGCCATCGAGATTGACAATCCGCGCGGCGACGTAAGCATCTCAGCAGGCGATGGTGAGACCGTTGAGGTGCAGGCTCAGGAAGTGGCTTATGCCGAATCGGATTCTGAGGCAAAGAAGATCTTCGACGCCGAGGCGCCGCATCTGACGGTGAGCGGCAGCGCAGTGCTGGTGAAGGCTGAAAGCAACTCGAGCGGGCGGTTGAACCTGATCGTCACCGTTCCCCGAAGCGCAAAAGTTACAGTGACCGCCGGCAAAGGCGACGTGACCGCGGCGGGGTTGGGCACGGGAATCAGCGTTAAAGCGCACGGAGATGTCCATCTGAGCTCAATTGCCGGCTCGGTCGAGGCACACTTTTCCAACGGCAAGCACGACTTCTCGGCCCATGATGTTCAGGGCGACGTGACTGCGGACGGTGATTTGAACGACCTGACCTTTTCCGAGATCAAGGGGAAGGTGACGCAAAGCGGTGAGATCCTCGGCGACGTGCATCTGGAGAGCATCTCCGGGCCGGTGCATATGCATACCTCGGTGACCGACCTGCAAGTGGGAGAGCTGCCCGGCGACCTGACGCTCAACTCCGACGATCTGCGCATCAACGAGGCCAAGGGGCAGGTTCGGGTGACGACGCACTCCAAGGACGTCGATCTGAGCCAGATCTATGGCGATAGCACTGTGGAGGACCGCGACGGGCGCATCTCGGTTGAGCCGGCGGGGAACTACGCAATCGACGCGAAGAACAGTAAGGGCGATGTCGAAGTGACGCTGCCGCCCAATGCCTCGGCCAACGTTGACGTGCGCACGCGCAACGGCGACATTGTCTCCGATTTCGAATCGCCCTCGTTTGATGGAGGCACAACCAAGTCCGCCCTTTTCCGCATCGGCTCCGGCGGACCGAAGATTGTGCTGAGCGCAGAAAACGGCGATGTGCGCATCAAAAAAGGCTCGGCAGTCCCGTCGGCGCCTCCCGTACCCGCTGCGCCAGCCTCACCCAAGGGACTTAAGCTGAATGTTCCGCCCTACCCCAAGACTCCGTCACTCTCTAACGCACCACACTTGAAGCCTTCAACAGATCTGCCGGCGCAGCCAGTCACGCAATAACAGCCAATTTGAGAATCGCAACCCGGCGCGGGAGGAGCCATCCTCTCGCGCCGGTTTTGTTTGTGGAGCTTTTATAGCATTTTCACTGATGCTATGAGGTCTGGGCGCCCCACCCTCGCTGCGTCTTTGTCTTTGCGGCTAGGGTGGGATACCTCGATCCCCTCACTACACGAACAGTGAAAATGGTCTAGACGGCAATCCGCGGCACACGCGCGCTGATTCGAGTGAAAACCTCCCAGGGAATCGTCTCCGTCGTCTGGGCATGGTCGAAGGCAGTGATGGTATCGATGCCTTCGCTTCCTTCTTGTTTTCCAAGAATCACAACCTCGTCGCCGGTAGAAACGCCTGGGATCTCGGTAACGTCCACGACTGCCTGGTCCATGCTGACGCGGCCAACAAGGGGGGCGCGCATGCCGCGAACAAGAAGGCAAAAGTGATTTCCCAGGTGGCGATCGAGGCCGTCAGCATAACCCACGGCGAGCAGAGCCAGCCTCATTGACTCAGTGGCGACGAAGGTTCCGTTATAACCGACCACAGCGCCTGCGGGAATCTGGCGTACGCCGACAACGCGAGTCTTCCACTCTAGAACCGGCTGTAAACGGGCGCGGGCCGCGGCCATGCACTCAGGCTCCGGTGAGTCAGGCGGCGCAAACTGGGGGTCGAATTGCGGAATCAGGCCGTAGAGCGCCAGACCTGGGCGGAGCAGCGCCTTCATTCCGTGGCTATCCGCGAGGGCGGCGATCCTGCCTGCCTGACCGGCCAGAAGCGCGGCAGTGTTGCCCACGTTGAGCCAATCCGGCAGATGTCCGGCGGCCCCGATCTGGCCCAGCACCGCATCGAGGCGATTGAGCTGATCCTCAGTGACCCTGCCGTTCGCCTCATCGGCGGCAAAGAGGTGGGTCATCACGCCCTCCAGCCGCAGCGGTGACCCTGGCGCAAAGCGCGCCAACACCGGGGCAAGCTGGGTGGGAAGGACTCCCTGACGACTCATTCCGGTATCGATCTCCAGATGGACGGGAACTGAGCCAGCCGCCGCACCCGCTGCACGGGCAGCACGCTCCAATTCGTCCAACTGCCAAAGCTCCCAGGCCACGGCGGTTAGTCCGTGGCGCACGAGCGCCTCTCCCTGGCCGGGAAATGGTCCGCAGATGATCAATACCCGTGCTTCCGGACAGAGTGCGCGGGCGGCCAAGCCCTCCTCTACGCAAGTCACGCCCAGCCAACGGGCGCCTGCGCGCACCACTGACGGAGCGCAGATGTTGAGCGAGTGGCCATAGGCGTCGGCCTTGACGATTGCCAGCAACTCCGCATGTGGAGCGGCCAGGGCGGATAGAAAGCGGAAGTTGTCTTCAAGGGCGCGGGCGCGAATTTCAACCCAGCAGGGGCGTGTTGGCATCAGGGGGTCCAAGCATTAGTTTAGCGCGGAGAGACGCCTGGTTCACTTGAGCAGGGCAAAAGCCACCACGGTCTCGCTCTTCAAGGGAACCTCGACGAGAATTTCCCCCTCGAGTTCAAAAGGAACCTCCATCTCGCAGGCTGCAACCTCGGCCTCGCTGGCGCCTTTGAAGCAGAGTTCGCAGTGGGCCAGAGCCTCGCCGTCGCCCATGCGCACCGGGGGACCGAAGAGGCGGCAGGTCAGCGGCCTCCAATTGTAGACGTCGCAGCGGCCTGTCTCGGTGTCGAGCGCCGGGCAGGGCGCTTCGTTGGCAAAACTCTCAAAACGCTCGCGGTCCTCTGCTGAAGTGCCTAGCTCGCCGGTTTGAAAATCGCCGGGAAAACCAGACTCATGCTCGACCATCCACATGGAAGCGCGATGCTCGATCTCTCTGGAAAGATTTGGCTCTGTGGACCGCAGCACCTCCATACCCGCTTGCAGCCGCAGCGCATCCAATGGGCTGAGAACAAAAGCACCATGGCAGCACTGCGAGCAGCCCGGCTTGCAAAGGAGATGTGCGCCTGCGCGCTCGGCCGCCTCGGCGAACGACGCGTTCATGATTTGCACCAGAAGAGAGTCACCCGAGGGCAGACACATATCTGTGAGAATAACCGATTGCCCTCATGTTCGGCTGCCCCTAATGTTGCATTGGAGGTTCCCTATGTGCAAAACAGGAAGCACAATCGTCACCGGCCACCGTTACAGGAATGCGCTGGTAGCAAATCTACTGCCAGGCTCCGAGGATGCGGCGAAGAAGAATCAATTGGCCTAAATGGTAAGAAGAATGATCTGCAACCACCAATGCCTCTCTCAAAATGGTTTGTCCATCGCCGTGCGGAATCGTGGCGAAGAGATCGGTCGATTCATTGCTGACCAAGTCGCAAAACGCCTGAAGATCGTTGCGAAAGGCTTCAGCGCTTTTGTCCCAAGCCTCTGCATCCGGAGGCGCCTGGGTCGACGGCCAATACCCGGCTGGAAATTCGGGCGATTGATGGCGTGGATTTCGCGAGAACTCAAGTATGTCCCATTGGGCGATGCGCAGGTGCTCCAACACCTCCCAGGGCGAATGCTCCGCATGTTCGGGCCTTTTGCCGCGCAGGCTCGCTGGGAAATTCCTGATCGCTGCGTCAAAGTCGGCGTGCGCGTCGCCGCCTTTGAGCAGTTTGACAATGTGTTGCCGCAGTTGCGGGTCGGTCTGCATGGCGAATCGCCCTCCTTTTATTGAGTGACCAAAATCTGTTTGATGCGGTGCGCTAACGACCCAGCGTATTCGCTGTTTGCCCGGAACTATGCTGTCCCTTCGCTACGCTGCCCTATCGCGCAACAGATTTGGACTAAGAAGAGTGTCGAAAGCTCCTATATCGACAACTCATTACATGATCGGTTTGTCCCAGCCCTCCAGCGCGCGCTGGAACTCAGCCATGAACTTGCCTGCGTCAGCGCCGTCAATGGTGCGGTGGTCGAATCCCAGGCAGAAGTGCTGCATCGAGCGAATAGCAATCGTGTCGTTGCCCTCGGGATCGGTGAGCACCACCGGCTCCTTCCGTAAGCCGCCGATGGCCAGAATCGCCGACTCGGGCTGGTTGATAATGGGCGTGCCAAACTCCCCGCCAAAGACGCCGGAGTTGGTAAGCGTAAAGGTGCCGCCCACCACCTCGTCGGGCAGCAGCTTCTTCGTTCGGGCGCGTGCGGCCAGGTCGGCAATGGTGCGGGCCAGGCTCGTGAAGCTCATTTTCTCGGCCTGCCTGACCACGGGCACGATCAGACCCCATTCAAGCGCTACGGCGATGCCGAGGTTGATGTTCGCGTGGTAGTGGATCGCGTCCTCTACCATCGAAGCGTTGACAATGGGAAATTTGCTCAGCGCCTGCACGGCTGCAGCGGCGATAAACGGCATGTAGGTGAGCTTGACGCCGTTCTGCTGCTCAAAGCGTGCTTTTTCGCGCTCGCGCAGCCGGGCGATGCGGGTCATGTCGATCTTGTAGACAGTGTGAACATGCGGGCTGATGCGTACGCTCTCAACCATGCGCTGGGCGATGATGGCGCGCATCTTGCTGAGTGGCTCCTGCCGCGGCACCTGCGGCGCGGAAGCCCCCGAACCGTGCGAGCTCAAATAAGCCAGCACATCATTCTTCGTGATGCGGCCATCGGTGCCAGTACCGGCGATCTGGCTGAGGTCGAGTTTGTTCTCTTTAGCGATGCGCCGCACCAAAGGTGAAGAGCGAACCGGCTGGCCGAGCACCTGCGATACGACTGACTGCGTCTGTAGCTCAGAAGTTGCCGTAACCACTGGGATGGGCACTTGCGGTGCGGGTGCGTCTTTTTTGGAATCAGGAACGACTGTAGCGCCGCCGATGACTGCGACCACTGTATTCACGACGACGGTTGCTCCGACTGGAATCTTGATCTCGGTGAGCACGCCAGCCACGGGCGAGGGAATCTCCGCGTCAACCTTGTCCGTGGAGATCTCAAATAACGGCTCATCCTTCTCGACTGCGTCGCCGGGCTTCTTGAGCCACTTGGTAATGGTGCCCTCGAAGATCGATTCGCCCATCTGGGGCATGATCACGTCGGTTGGCATGGAGACCTCTCCGCGATAGAGAACGCAATATCGCGTCCGCTTCCTGCCGGATTATAAATCGCGGGACATGGGACGACGATTGCTGCACGGCAGGCTCGCCAGGCTGCGAAGAATTTTGATCTGGAGGGAGGCGGGGGTTTTAACCCCCGCATTCGGTCAGTGAGATCGAGGCGGCTTTAGCCGCGGAGGTACGCTCTCTCTCCCGCAACTCCAACTGAGGCCCTTCTGTGTTTTCTCAACCTCTCGAAGCCGGCCAGAATGAAACTCTCAGGCGCGAACAGGCCGGTCGGGCGTCCCTAGCAGCCGCTCAACCTCGGAAGGGATTTGAAGCGGTGTATCTTCAGCAGGGAATTGCCGCGACGCTACAGCCTGCCCACGCAAAGCCTCAAGGCTCTCGACCGCCAGCACCTCTTCGCCAAAGACTTGCCCAAACTGCCGCGCTACCTGGTGGGCAATCGATTCGAGCGAAGGCAGTTCTGTTGGCGGCTGGATCTCTTTTTCGAGACTCGTCACCGCATGATCGGGAATGCCGCACGGGACGATGAACGCGAAGTCGGCGAGATTTGTCGTCACATTGAAGGCGAATCCGTGGGAAGTAATGCCGCGTGCCACGTGAATCCCGATGGCGGCGATCTTGCGCTCGTCTCCCGCGGGTTTGCCCGCTTTAGCTTGGCGACTCTCATCTGAATCTCCGCCATGGCGCAGGTTGCACCACACGCCGGTCAGGCCGCGGATGCGCCCGGCCTCCACGCCAAAGTCGCCGCAGAGGCGAATCAACGCCTCTTCCATCCCGCGCACAAAGTCTACCGGCCCTATGCGGCTGCCGCTCTGGTTGCGCAGAGTTCGCAGATCGAAGATGGGGTAGCCCACCAACTGGCCCGGCCCGTGATAGGTTACATCGCCGCCGCGGTTGATCTCGTGGACGGTGACGCCACGGCTGGCCAGCAGCTCATCGGAGGCGAGAATGTTGGAGCGGTGTGCGTTGCGCCCCAGTGTTAGTACCGGCGGATGTTCGAGCAGCAGCAACACGTTCTGTGTGCGGCCCTCGCCGACCAGTCCGGCGATCTCCGCCTGGATATGCAGCCCGTCGTCATAGTCCACACGCCCGAGATAGAGGTACTGAATCATCCAAGTCTTCTGTCTGAGAACGGTGGAAGACCACAAACCCTGGGTGCCCATCCATTTCGCGCACTCTGCGAAATGGGTGGGAAGCTACGAACCCCAAGCGCCTGCCTACCCGAGCAACTCTCCGACAATTCCCACCACTGCCTTCAGTGCTGCATCGATTCCGGCCTGATCTTTACCACCGGCCTCGGCGATCTCCGGCTTCCCGCCGCCTGAGCCACCAACGAGCTTAGCGACGCCGCCAACCAGCTTGCCCGCCTGGATGCGCTTGGTCAACCCCGGCGTGACTCCGGCGATCAGCGCGACTTTGCCTTCAGGTTGAGCCGAGGCCAGCACCACCACGCCCTCGCCCAGCTTTTGTTTTAGATTGTCGACGAGCGTCCGCAACTGCCCGCGCTCCAGCGAATCGGCGCGGAGCGTCACAAGCCGCACACCCTTCACATCGACAGCCTTGCCAAGCGCCTCATCGAGCGCACCTGCGGCGGACTTCATGCGAGCCTCTTCCAACTCCCGCCGCAACCGCTTCAGTTCGTCTTCCTGGCTGGCCAATTTCGCGCGGAAGGAATCCGAGAGGCTGCTCCCCTCTGCGGGCGGAGCCAGTTGCGTCACGATCTGCGAAACGGCGAAATCCTGCCGGAAAGCATCGAGTGCGCCCATACCGGTGATCGCCTCAAGCCGCCTGACGCCCGATGAAACGGAGCCCTCGCTGACGATCTTGATCAACCCAATTTCGCCCGTGGCCCGCGTGTGCGTGCCGCCGCAGAGCTCCGTCGAAAATCCATCGGAGAGCTTGACCACCCGCACCTTGTCGCCGTACTTCTCGCCGAAGAGCGCCATGGCGTGGTACTCATTCACGGCAACGTCGATCGGCACGTCTTCGATGGTGTCGACCTTGGCATCGGCCAGCACTTCGCGATTCACAATGGACTCGATCTCTTCCAGCTCTTCATCGGCCACCTGCGCAAAGTGAGAAAAGTCAAAGCGAAGCCGGTCAGGATGAACCGCCGAGCCAGCCTGCTTTACGTGCGTCCCGAGAACCTGCCGCAATGCCGCGTGCAGCAGATGCGTGCCGGTATGGTTGCGCCGGATCGCATCGCGCCGCTCGCCATCCACCACTGTGCGAACGTGATCGCCAACCGCAAGCGGCTCTTTGAGCAGAGCCTTATGGGCCCGCACTCCCTGCACCGGCAGCACGCAGCCCTCGATCTCGGCCACGGTCGTGTTTCCATCCGCCGAGGTAAACCAGCCTGTGTCGCCCGTCTGCCCACCCGAATCGCTGTAAAAGCTGGTCTGATCGAGCACAACATCAACCAGATCGCCAGCCGCCGCCGCCGGAACGCCGACTCCATCCTTAACAATCGCCAAAACCTCAGCGCCTTGAGCGGTGAGTTGCTTGTAGCCTAGGAAGTCTGTTTTCGGCAATTCGCGATAAGCCGGGCTAGCCGATTTCTGGCTTCCGCCCTTCCAACTGGCGCGGGCGCGGGCCTGTTCCTCGGCACGAGCCGCCTCAAAGCCAGTCTCGTCGAACTTCACTCCGGCGTCTCGAGCCGCGTCGACCATGAAGTCCAACGGTAACCCGAATGTCTCGTAGAGATGAAATGCCTTATCGCCTGTGAAGCTGTCTTGTAATTCCTCGTTGAGCCGTGCAACGCCGATCTTCAGCACCCGATCAAACTGCTTCTCCTCCGCCTCGACGACCTTGGCCACCCGCGCAGCAGAATCAATCAGCTCCGGATAAGCACCCTGCATCAGGTCGCGCACGGCATAGACCATCTGATAGAGAAACGGCTG
>Ga0181520_10005806_pt1 | contig 19338 bp, 9 predicted proteins | sample PEATcosm2014_Bin_29_FD_132451 | JGI IMG/M metagenome (GOLD analysis project Ga0181520, IMG submission 132451) | Peatland microbial communities from MTU Mesocosm Facility, Houghton, MI, USA - PEATcosm2014_Bin02_30_metaG | ecosystem: Environmental > Terrestrial > Soil > Wetlands > Peat | place...
GATTGGAAGCCGGAGGAGTTCAAGGGACAAACCATCGACCTGGGTGTTCCCGCGGCGCGCGATTATGCTGCCGGAGAAGTGAAGCGCATTGTCGAGGATTACCGCTTGGACATGTTGGAGCACGACGGCTATCTGGTAGCGCAAGGCTGCATTCGCGAGGACCATCCGCATGCGCCGCCCAACCACAGCACGATGAAGATTGTGCACGACTGGGCTTCGGATTTTGTGATGGCATCGAACTCCACCGATGTGAGCTACCATGCCGTGCGGGCCTACTACGAGATATACGAGAAGCTGCGGCGCGAGCATCCGGGGCTGCTATTTGAAATTTGCAACGACGGGGGCAGGATGGTGGACTTCGGCTCCGCCGCGCACGGCGACTACTTCTCCATCACCGACACCTACGATCCGCTGTCAAATCGCCGCGCCTTCTACGACGCCAGCCATCTATTGCCGGCGGCCATGCTGGAGAGCTACGTGGAGAAATGGCCGGCGCCGCGCATGGAGAACTTTCTTTATATGCTGCGCAGCGGCATGATGGGCTGGGTGACGATTATGCAAGACACCACGGCCTGGACACCGGAAGAGCACGAAGCGGCGCGCAAGGCCATTGCGCTTTACAAGCAGAAGCTGCGGCCGCTGATCCGCGATGCCCAGCTCTATCATGTCTCTGAGCGGCCAGACGGCGTGCATTGGGACGGCGTGGAGTACTGGGATCGAAAGCGCGGGCAGGGAGTCCTGTTTGCATTTCGCGGCTCGGTTGCGGACAAGACGGAGCATCGTTTTGTGCTGGCCGGGCTGGAAGCTTCTCGCCGTTACAAGCTGCACTTTGAGGATGGCAGCGCGCCTGACTGCGAGGTTCTGGGAAGCGAGTTGATGGGTGCGGGAGTGGACCTACATCTGCCCGATCCATTGAGCTCAGAGCTGGTGTTTCTTGAGGCGGCAGCGAGCAGCGGCGGAGCATAGGGACAAGAGGAATGCATACCCTAGTGACAGCTGCGATGCAACTCAGCGATGGATGCTTAACAAGCCTTGAGCGATTTAGGACCGGGGTGCAAGCGTAATTCGCGGATTCCAAATGATCGGTTCGGAGCGATTCTCCTCAATGCGCTTTACGACAAAACGAATCGAATCGCCTCGGCTGACAGCAAGGTCCTTGATTTCGTAGTCCATGGGAGAACCGAATGCCGGCACCGCCGCCCATCCTGCCGCCGGCCAGATTTGCGCCTGATTCTTCTCGATCCGCACATAAACCGGGAATGTGGATTCGGCGCTTGGGTCCTTTTGCAACTCACCCGAGATGGTGGCCGAGCTATCCTGCGAAAAAACGAACGTTCTCCCAATCTCCGCCTGGGCAGCGGGCTGCGCCCAGATCCTGCCGATGCGTCCTAACCCCGATCCCGACCAATACCCTTCATATCCGCCGCTATGCCAGCTCATATCTTCGTACTTATGTTCGTCAAACGATTGTTCATAGCGCCAACCGTCCTGGCCTTGCGCAGACCAGAATTCTCCCAGGGGCTGATGTATCTCACGCTCGCCGGGAATCTCTGCAGCAGAAACAAGCGAGCTACGGTTGCCATCGCCATCGACTGTCCTGACTTCATACCGCGCCGCAATATCGTGACGCGCGCCAAGCGAATGGTCGAAGAAGAACGTGCCTTTCGCGCACTTTCCAAGTGTGCTGCCATTCTTGATCACTTCGTAGTAAGAGACCCAGTTATCGTCTCGACCCTCGGACCAGGCGATCTCAATGCCCTGCGTTCCCAGGTTGGTGCCCACCCGCTTGGTGACGTGCGAGGGCGGCTCCGGCGCAACCTGATCGGTTCCGGATCCTGGAACATGGGGCAGATTCAGAAAGATCAATTCACCGGCAGGCATGGCAGACAAAGCGATTCCCTCCGCCATAAGTTTTGCGCCCGTCTGTTTCAGATGCAATTTGGAGTGACATGCCTGAACATCGTACATCGTCTCGGCCTGCAACCCGCCTGGAAAGACGACGACTGGGCGGTCGAGCCCTGCCTCGAGCCGGATCGGCTTGTCCAGCTTGGCATACTTGAAGCCGAGCGAGTCCACATGAGCCTGGCTCAGGTCCAGCGTAGCCGAAGCAAGAATAGCCTTGTCCACGGCCCTCACCAGCATGAGTGAATAGGTGCCCCCTTGAGCACCCGTGCCGAGGGAGCCTGAATGAAACTGACCTAATTCGGTGATTTCAATCGGCTCCGATCCGGCCTGAAATGACATCCCGAAGAAGTGCGTATCCACGGGGCGATCCATGCCACGCTGCGCAATACGGGTAACATACGACTCTTCGCCGTGTGCTGTCCGATAGCGGAAATTCAGAGGGCCGAAGACCTCACCGGGGTTCCCGTAGTATCGATATTCGCCGTCAGTAGGATCTTGATAAATTCCGGTATCCAGGTTGACCGCATCCGTCGTGAGCACTTTGAGTATGCCATTCGCGTGCCCTTCGTAATGATCGCCGGAGGTATTCGCCAGCGGCTTGCTGATAAGGAAATATCCCGCCCCCGTCTTGGCGTGTTTTGCGATGATCACTCCGCGGCTGCCGTCTGCATTCATGCGCTGGTGATACCAGATCGCATCGTCGCCCGTGACCCGCGGCCGGAAGACATGGCTCCAACGCCCGGCGACTCCCTGCGAAATGAGATAGTGGTAAATCTCCCAATCCTTACGGATCGACTCAACATCTTCGCCGTCTCCAGGATCGCGATACCAGGTCGGATCCATTGCCAGGTGGGTGCGGGCGGACGAAGGGTCGTAATATGTGCGGTCGAAATCAACGACGTTGTGAAGCTTGTCCGGGGGAACCAGTAATGACGTGTAATAGCCGCTATAGGGTCCCACGCCGCCATCCGTATACTCTCCCGAATCCGCGAACCGGGCTATGTCGTAACTAATCAATCTGCCGCCGCCCGCGCACTGGTCGATTCCACTCTTTCGATGCGATGTTTTAAAGTATTGCAACAAGTCGCGGAATTCCCGATCGGCAGCCAGCATTTTCGTGTCGTTCGCGGCGCTCGCCGGCCAGCCGTCAAAGCGCCATTGGAAATCGTTCCAAGCGGCGACATCCCTGTCGAGCAATTTCTTCTGCCACTCCGTCGTTGCGGCGATCGATTGGTCGAGTACCATTGAACCTGGGATGAGCCAGTCCGGGTGTTCCTGTGCGACCTTGCTCTCAGCCGTAGCCAGATAAGTGGGCTGCCACAGCGCCCACCGCATTCCATATTTGCTGAGATAGTCGGTCGTCAGGCGCCATTCGGGACCAGTCCAGTCGCCCCAACGGTCGTACCAGCCGGCATCGTCCCAGAGGATGTCGCCGCCCGCCTCCCTCAGCAGATCGGCGTAACGCAAATCCAGCGACAGCCTGCGCCCCCAATTATCTGCGCTGGGTGTTCCTCCGTCGCCCACCCACGGGTCTGGCCAGTCCACCGCCCAGCGGGTCTTGCCGAAGTAATCCGGGTTCGTAAATTCCCATAAATATCGATATTGCCAATCGAGAATCTGGTTGCCGATGGCGTCGAGATCGCCGGAAAAGGCCGCGGCAAAAGCCTTGGGAGTTATGACCTGGCCGCCCGGCGGTATGCGGTCGTCGTAGCCTGCAACCTGAAGCGACACGCCAACCTGATCGCCTGTTTCATTGCCAACCTGCAGTTTCCAATGACCAAGATAGTCCCAACCTACCGCAATGGAATCGCTCGAGTGCAGGTCGCGAAGCAGAAGCAGTGGCAGATAGGCGCTATAGTATCCAGTCTGAATACCGGCCGCGGAATCGAAAGTCCGGGTGTAACCCGGATCCAGGTGTTCCTTCTTGAGCAACTGGCTCCCGTTGTAGTTTCCCCCTCCCGTCAGGTAAGCGAGCTCCAGGTTTTCCAGCCCTTGCGGGTTATCCACACCACCGCCCAGAACCCTGGTATTGAAGAAGAACAGATCTTGTAGCCGCACATCCTTGGCAGATACATTCTCGATAGTTAGCCACTCACGGATGATGGCACACCCCGGATAGAGTACCCAGTGCTTGGTCACTTCAACAGGACCTCCGCGGAGCCGGATGTCAAGTTGCAACTCTCCCTGGCCAAGATGCTCTGCATGCTCACTTACAAACTCCCAGTGCCACAAGGTCGAGCTAACGCCGTCGGTTGTCATGCGAATCTCGTCCGGATGGGCGCCGCGATCTCTCAACTCTCTTCCAGTTATCTTGTTACGAAAAGAAGTGAGCAGGAAGTGCCCATCCTGGAGACCAACCCTTCGCTCTACCTTCTCTGTCCCCATAATCCAAGCCGTTCCCTCCCGGCGGACATAGGCGTCAGTGGACTCCTCATTGCCAGCGCCGGGCTCACCGACTTTCGCCGGCAATGCCGAGCCATCAAGGACCACACCAGTAATGACCGCGGATGCGCAGATTTTTGAAAAATCGCGTCGATTCACTTTCATCTCTGCCTCTTTGATAACTTATGCAACAAAACATGCTACCAGATCATCCCGGAGCGGGGAGCCTCGCCGGGCAACGCAAACCACCAATATTCAAACATTTCGGCCAGACGCCGGAGGCTGTGGAGCGGGTTAACGCCGCGTCTCCTCGCTTATAAGTGCAAGCCCAGCGGCTACCATCAGCGTGATCGCCGAGTAGGAGACGACGGCGGCACGTCCTGAGGCCGGAACCGTGAACAAGAGGAGCAACGTAAGCAGGCCGATAGCCGCGGTGGCGCGACTTAGAAACCGGAATACAGGCGTGGTTTGATCTACCGAGCCGGCCAGTTCGCGATTCACGTCGATGGGAGTTGCGAGGCGCAAGAACAGCCTGTCGCGGCGTGCGGCATAAAGTGGTTCAGCGCGATCAAACCGGCGCGTGGCAAGAAACGTGGCAGCAGCTGCCGGGGCTGCTATCTCGAAGGTCATTACAAGGCCCCATCCGAGAACGAAGGTGCCCACCGCACCCAGTGCGAGGCCAACCACAAACGAAGCCATGCCCGACCAGTGCGGCGTCTTCTTGATGAGGAGCCCGAGCAGCGCAGCGGGGCCATAAGCAATGGCCATTAAGGAGCTGAATGTAACCAGGACGGAGAAGATGCTCTTTCCCGCGCAGGCAAGAGCAATTGCGAGCAGCGTGACGGTGGTGGCCACGCAGACCGTCATCACCCTTCCAACACGGAGCATAGCGCGCTCGCCGGCGCTGGGCACAAAGAGAGTCTGGATGACATCTTTAGACAATATGGCCGCGTGCAGATTGAACATGCCGGAGAGGTTGGCCATTGCTGAACTGAACATGGCTGCCAGCATAATTCCGATGAGGCCGTTGGGAAGCAAAGTGAGGGCAGCGGCGGCAAATGCAGCCTCGTGGGGATTGGCGAAGCCCGGAAAGACTCTGGCCAGATCGGGGTAAACGACGCGCATCGCCATGGGCGGAATAAACCAGATGAAGGACCCAACAAGAAAAAGGAAAGCGCAGAGCAAGGCGACCTTCTTCGCAGAGCGCTCGTTATCTACACTGAAATATCGCTGGGCCATCACACCAGAGTTATAGCCAACCATGTTCATCAGTGTCCAACAAGCTACGAAGCTCCAGCCAAACTCTCCGTGCAGGTGGAGCGAAAGCATTTGCGGCGGAAGCGAATGGTAGAGGCCGGCCAATCCGCCCACGCGGATGAGCGCCGCTCCCATGAGTACGAGACAGAATGGCATGAGGATGACGGCTTGAAGAAAATCCGCCGCCACCACGGCCCAAAGCCCGCCTAACATGCAGTAGACGAGGACCATGAATCCTGAAGCGGCGATGGTCCAGACGATGGGAAAACCGCAGGTGGACGCGACCATCAGGCTCAAGCCATAGAGCATGCTGGCTCCCATGAAGAGTTGAAAGAAGACGGTGGCGATTGAGAAGGTCTGGCGGGTGGTCTCGTCGAAGCGATCGACCAAGTATGCCATGGTGGTAGTAATGCGGGTGCGCCGCCAACGCGAAGCGAAGACGAAGTATCCAACCAGAAACGTGACTCCGTTGCCAATGTAAAGAAGGGCGATGACGATACCGTTGCGATAGGCAATGCCGGCAGCGCCGGTGAAGGTCCATGCGCTGAAACCGCTCATGAAGCAGCTTAGGCCGGCCACAAGCCATGGAATGCGATTGCCGCCCTTGAAGTAGTCTGAAGCGCCCTTGTTGAAGCGCATGAAGATGAAACCTATGCTAACCATGGCCAACATGTAGATGGCGATGATAGCGAGATCGAGCTGATTGGCGGTCTTCATGGGCTCCCTGTTACGGCTTAGTCGGATAGCGTGGCGCGAAACCATGCCATAAAGCGCGGCAAGGCGATTTCGGGAGCGGGAATTTCTAGATGCCAGTGCTTCTCCCATTCCAGGGAGATGAACCGCTGGTAGCCGTGGCGGCGCAGCAGTTCAACCAGCGCCGATGCGGGAAAAATTCCATCGCCGACAAAGACCGGATCCCACGGCTTGGATGGCGGGGCATTTTGCAGCCGAGTGCCGTCTTTAATATGTACGTGGCGAACGGCTGCGCCAAGCTCCCGCCAGCCTTCGGCAGGCTCCTCTGCAAATTCGGCGTAAGCATTGAGCGGGTCCCATAGCACTCCTGTGTTTGGCTTTCCGGCGAGTTGCAACACGCGCATGGTCTCCGAGGCGCTGGCGAAATCGCCATGACTCTCAAGCCAAACCTCGACACCGGCGGGCTGCGCGAACTGGGCAAGCTGACGAATACCATCCGCGATCCACGCAGTGGTCGAGCTTAGATCCGCGCCTGGCTGCACACGATCACCGAATACACGAATCCCCGGCGCACCAAGCGCGAAGGCCAAGTCGATCATGTGACGGCCCATTTCAATAGACTGAGCGCGTTGGGCTGCATTGGTCGAGTGAAAGAAGCAACTGGTGTCGACACAGGGAATGGCAAGGCCTGCCGATGCGAAGCGATCGAGGCTCTCGTGGAGTCCAGCGCCGGTGAACTCAGGCAACTCCCACAGCCGATCGCTGCCTGAGACAAATCGCAATTCGATGCCGTCGAAGCCGAGACCGTGCGCCCGCTCGATGGCGGCAGCAAGGCTCCACGATGGACAAGCGAGAGTGGAGAAGCTTACTTTCATGGCTAGGTCATTCTGTCGAGCGTGGCTGCGGTGACGCGATTCTCCACCGGCTGAGATGAGAAGAAACGCTCCAGATCGGAGAGCACTACAGAGGCGATGGCGCGCCGTACCGATCTGGAGTTGGCGCCGATATGCGGAGTAAGAATTGCGCCTGCGGCCCGGCGCAATTTGTGGTTCAAGGGCAATGGCTCCAACGGGTCGGTTACATCTAAAGCACAGCGCAAGCGTCCGCGATGCACCATCGCAGTGAGGGATTCGAGGTCGATGATTCCCCCGCGCGCCACGTTAATGATTGCGGCTCCCTTCGGCATCAAGCGCAAGCGCTTCTGGTTGAGCAGGCCCTCGGTTTCGGGCGTCAATCCGGCGGCGACGATTAGAAAACGAGAGGTGGAGAGAACTTCATCGAGCGGCGCAAGACAGACCGTCGGCGGGAGACTGGCTGGATCGATGTAAGGGTCGTGCACCAGCAGCCGCACGCCGAATGGAGAAAGAAGATCGGCAACAGCGCGGCCGATTCGGCCAAATCCGAGCATGCCCACCTCGCTGCCAAGGATTGTCTCTTCGCCGCTGCCGGAGAGATGCAGCTCGTGGTAGATTGTGGTTGATTTTCCCCGCAGCAGCGAGCGATGCCGATCCACATCGCGCGCCATATAGAGCAGAAAGGTCACAGCCAGTTCCGCAACGTGGCGAGCCATCGGATCGGCGGCATTGGTGATCACTAGACGGTCAAAGAGCGGCCGGGCAAAGCGCGTTCCTACAGTCCCGCCGCAGTGCGCAACAATGCGCAACGAGGGAGCCCATTCCAGAAGTTCTTCAGGGAAGTGCGAGGGGCTGTCCCAGGTAGTGATGAGCGCCGCGGCGTTTTGCAGCGAACGGCGCAAGCCAGGTGTGATCGACTTGGCAGGATTGCGTTCCCACCTGGCCAAACGGGAGAGCCTGAGGGCAAGGCCGGAATCGAAGAACGAATTGAAGAGCTTCTTATTTGAAGAGACAAGAACAACCGGTTTTCGCGGCTTTGAAATCATTGCAGCACTCGCCTCTCCTCTTCTTGACTCCAGAACTCTTTCTCTTGCGTCTACACGGCATCGCGATAAGATTGCCGCACATGTTGAATCAGTTCCCGGATGGGTGTCCGCCAGAGTTCTTCGTTGAAGATTTCCACTTCAATGGGGCCGTTGTAACCAGCTTCTTCTACGGCGTGGCGCAGTCGCTGGATCTCGATCACGCCCTGGCCCATCATGCCGCGGCTCATCAGTAAGGTGTTGGTGGGGACCATCCAGTCAGAGACGTGGAAGCCTACGATGCGCCTGCCTGCCCGCGCAATCTCGGCGTAGATCTGCGGATCCCACCAGACGTGATAGACATCGACCACAACGCCTACAACCTCGGGATCGAACTTGAGAGCGATGCTGGTTGCCTGGCTCATGGTGACAATCACAGAGCGCTCGGCGGCATACATGGGATGGAGCGGCTCAATGCCGAGTCGCACTCCGCACGCACGCGCGTGATCGACAATTTGAGCTATGCCATCCTCGACCATGGCTCGGGCAGCCTCCAGGTCGCGGTTCGGGGCGGGCCCGCACACCAGCACAAGAGTCTCAGCGCCGAGAGTGGCGGCATCGTCCACGGCGCGCAGATTATCTTCGATTCGCTGCTTGCGCTCTTCGGCGGTAGCCGCAGGAAAGAATCCGCCGCGGCAAAGGCTGGAGACACGCAGACCGCAGCCGCGAATGATTGCGGCTGCGGCTGCGGCGGACTGAATCTTGTGCCGCCAGGGAGCAATCCAGCCCACGCCTTCCGCTGCACAGGCCTCAACCGTCTCCTGCAACGAATAGTTCTCAGTCGTCATCTGATTCAGGCTGAGGCGGGCAAGATCGGGGGCATTCATCGGGCTGCACCTCCGGAAACGAAATACGGGGCCAGAAAGCTCTCCATGCGTGCAACCGCAAGTTCGGGATCGCTGAGTAGTCGCGCACGGTCAGCCAGGACAAACAGCTCTGAAAGATGTTCGACTGAACGAGAGCGCTCCAGCCCACCCAACATTTGAAAATGGCTCTGATGCCCGTTGAGCCAGGCCAGGAAGACCAGCCCGGCCTTGTAGTGATATGTAGGCGCTTGAAAGATGTGCCGGGAAAGCGGAAGGGTGGATGACATCAACTCGTCATAGGCCTTCAAGTCTCCGGCATCGAGAGCCAGCAACGCGCGGGAGGCAGCCGGAGCGATCGCATCGAGTATTCCCAGCAGCGCGTGACTGAAGCGGCTTCCGTCGCCGCGGATCAACTCCGGATAATGAAAGTCGTCGCCTGTATACATGCGAATGCCTGAAGGCAGACGCCGGCGCATTTCGATTTCCTGCTGCGCATCCAACAGGGAAATCTTGATTCCATCCACCTTGTCTCGATTGTCGGCGATTAGGGCGAGCACGGCCTCCATATTCTCGCTTGTATCGTTCGTGCCCCAATAGCCTTTTAGTTCGGGATCGAACGCTTCGCCAAGCCAATGGAGAATTGCCGGCCGCTTCAACTGCGAAAGCAAACGACCGTAGATGAAATGGTAATCGTCCGGGCCGGTTGCGCATTGGACCAAAGCGCGGCTGGCCATGATGATGACCTGTGCGCCACACTGCTCAATAAAGGCGGACTGCTGCTCATACGCAGCAAGAACGCTTTCGAGCGTGGGCGTTGCATCGGGCGCGAGCTGGTCGGTGTTTGCGCCGCACGCAATCGCTCCATTGGCGGCCTTGGCTTCGCTTGCGGATTGGCGAATCAATTCTCTGGCCAGGTTCCAATCGAGTCCCATGCCGCGCTGAGCCGTGTCCATGGCTTCGGCAACGCCAAGGCCCATCGACCAGAGGTGGCGCCTGAAGGCCAGTGTTGCGTCCATGTCAAGCGTGAGCCTGGGCTGACCGGTCGACGCGCGATCGAGGACAACGTGGGCCGCGGCAAATACTTTGCGGGTGCTGGCTGGGCGCATGGGAACGATCGGCAGCGGGCCTGCGGGATTCATCTTGTGAACTACCGTGCCGCTCAATAATGGAAGGCGAATTTCCATTTAGCTCTCTCGCGATTGAATTGTCAGCGGAGTTAGCTTTTGCCAGTTCCGCCGCTGGGAAGAACGCAGGCCCGCCTCCACGAATTGAACACCACGCGCCGCCTGAAGAAAGTCATGCGGAAAGGGCGCATCTTCCAACACATGGCGAAGAAACATCTCCCATTGAATCTTGAAGGCATTCTCATACGTTGTGGCTGGCTGAATGCGTTGCCAGCATGCAAGGTAGTGGATGGAATCCTCAGCATCTGGGTTCCACACGGCGCGCGGCGTTGTTGACCGATGCTGTACCTCGCACTCCCGCAGCCCGGCGACCGCGCTTCCCTCTTCGCCGTCAACATGCAAAATCAGGAGGTCGTCGCGATGCACCCTCGTACACCAGGACGAATTCATCTGCACGATCACGCCGCTCTCGAGTTCGAATGTTGCATAGACTGAATCGTCGGCGGTAGCGGCATACGCTACTCCCGACTCATCGAATCGCTCAGGAATATGCGTGGCCGCGAGACAGGAGACAGCGGTCACCGCGCCAAATAGGTTCTCTAGCAGGTACTGCCAGTGAGGGAACATGTCGAGGATGATGCCGCCGCCATCCTGCTTGCGATAGTTCCACGATGGACGTTGCGCGGGCTGCGACCCGCCTTCAAATACCCAATAGCCGAATTCGCCTCGAACGGAAAGTATCCTGCCCAGGAAGCCGCTCTCGATGACCTGTTTCAGTTTGAGGAAGCCCGGAAGGAAAAGCTTGTCTTGCACGATTCCGTGCTTGACTCCGGCCGCGGCTGCCAATCGAGCCAGTTCCAATGCTTCATCAAGGTCGCCGGTGAGAGGCTTTTCGCAGTAGACATGCTTACCGGCGGCAAGCGCCGCGCGAACCGATGCTGCCCGCTGAGAAGTTGCCTGGGCGTCGAAGTAGATGAGATTTCGCGGGTCACTGAGGCAATCATCGAGGCTCGTGCTCCAGCGCTCCAGCGCGTACTTCTGCGCCAACGCATCCAGCTTGCCGGGGTTGCGCCCAAGCAGGATGGGGTCTGGCAAAACCCTGCGTCCGTCGCTGAGAAGAACCCCGCCCTGACGGCGAATGGCGGCAATGGAGCGCTCAAGATGCTGATTGGTTCCCATGCGCCCAGTAACGCCATTCATGATGATGCCAACTGTTTCCACTTGAGTTCCCTTTCTATTAAGCTGCACGCGCGCCATTCTTCATCACGAATGCCGGAATTCGGTTACGGTGAATGTGCCTTGCAGTATCTGTCCGCTCAACAGATCGTGAGCTTGCACTGTCCAGTTGCCCGAAGAATCGTTGAAGGCGACCGGAACTCGCACAACGTGAGGCATGGAAGAAACCATGATGTTTTTCGCGTAATGCTCGCAGGGCTCTCCTGAAGGCCTGATGAATTCGAAATGGACAACGCGAGTGGTTCCCTCGGATTGCGTCTCATCGGACGTTAGAGTCAACTCCATCGGCGATCCCGCCATGCAATTGGCAGGAAGATCGAGATGCAGCTTGGGCAGTGGGCGAGCGGCTCGCGTATAAATCAATGGCTCCCACGGAGTCAGCGTTGCTTTGCACACGCCAGTGGAACCCAGATCTTTGCGGCCTCGGACATCGTAGGTATAAGCCGCGGCGTCCCACTCGATGGTGACCTCTGCATCGCTTTCGAGAGCCGAGTTGTCAACGCTTGTTGTCCAGTCGCGCCAGTTCGCTTTCCTAGCCGCATAGCTTCCCCATCCTGCGGTATCGAACTGCGGGTTGCGAAAAATTGCGATCAATTCGCACGCGCCGTTCTTGAGGAACACAACTTCTGTTCCCAGCAGGCGTTTGCCGTCCGGTCCGCTGACGCGAACTCGCGGCCGAACTTGAGCCGTACTCAACAAGTTCTCGATCAAGCCGGGAATGGTCGTGGCAGCATTCGGATTCAGGCGGTCAAACGCGTATCCCGAGATATCCATATTCAGAAAGATAGCCCGCCCTTTGCCGAATTCATTGACAACAACCATGGGCACATCGCCGTTATGCGCAAGCGGCTTTCCGGTTGTGACGGCCAAGGTCTTGTGCGCGGGCTCCATCGGCCCAAGATTTCTCCCGGTGAGTTGAAGCGATCCATAGCCTGCCTCGCCCTTGGCCGCTGTACCGGCACTCCTCACTTCGCCTTCTGCGATTCCGAAGAGGTCGTTCAGGTGTCCATAGCCCAGATCGCGGCATCGTTCATTCAAGAGCGCAACACGGCAATCAGCCGCGACGGTTCCTCCGTTCTGCACAAACTCCCGAATCTCCGCGGCTTCTGCCTGGCTTACAGCGATTGACTCCGGCAGGATGAAGAGCCGGTATTTACCGGAATTGAGTCCGCCCATTGCGACCTGCGAAGCCGAAACAAACTCATACTGAACCTGCAGATCCTCAATCAGCTTGGTCCAACTATTGCGCACCGCAATGAAGCGACTTTCATCGGGAGCATCGATGGTGTTCACCATCCACTGCCTGGCCTTCTTCACATTCTCAAGCAACCAGTGGGCCTGAACCGATGGATGCGAATAATGGATGGCGATTCCATCATGGGTACGAATGGAATCGATCACCTGCATTCCCAAACCGCTTCTCAGCTCGCGAAAGACATCAGTGAATGTATCCGCGGAAGGAGTAAGTTGGCCGGTCTTCAGATCAACAAAAGTGCCACCTTCCTCCTGGTTATCCCAAATGATGGTTCCCTGATGGTTATGAAAGAGTTCCCACCATACGGGCCGAACGGCGCGGCGCTGCTCTATTCGGTCTGCGGCGGTCATGGGCGTGCCTGGCTTGTGATCGAAGCCGACCGTCGAAAGGAGAATCGCATCGGGCTTAAGCGACCTTGCCACTTCAACGTTATTGCCGATGTTATAGGGTTCAATAACATCTACTACACGCATAACCTGCTCGTAGTTATACCAACCAAACGCAAATGGCGACTGGCCGCCCTCGGTGGCGCAAAGCGCATGCGGGTCTTCTTCTTTGCAGGTTGCGGCTGCGCGCAGAACAGCATCGGCAAAGGTCGCATCCATGAAGTTGCGGAAGTCAGACCACGCGGAAACGTTCCATCCTCTCGTGGACGTGACCTCACCCAGTTCCTTGTCGTACCGGATGAGGAATGTCTTGACCTCTGACCAGCTCTTGAACCGGGTGGGCTCATGTGAAGCATTCCAACCGGCGCGGTTGCCGCAGCGCACGTTGAACTGGTCCAGGGGCCCCAGAGTCTTTTCGATGGCTTGTTCGGTAAGCTCTGGAACGGAGAGCGATTCTCTCACGACCCATAGAACCGGCTCCCATATTTCCTGCGGCCCCATTCCTCCGCGTGATTCAGGGAAGGTAGTTCCCCACTCCTTATTGAACCGGCCAATGGTTCCGTATCTGCCCACGAGTCCCGCAAGTGCGATTGCCTCGAATGCTTTGTCTGTCGTGGTGCCGCTGATCATCAGGTGCGTCTGCAACCAATCCTCGCCCGATTGAATCGCTTCGTCGTCCCAGCGCAGCACCTCGCTCAACCCCCACTCGGCGCGCACATCCTGAAGTGTGCCGTAGGAATTGCGGAGGTAATTGGAAAATGCAATCGCACAATGCCGCGAATGGCAGAAATCGTTAGCGCTGAGCTGATCTCCTTGCCCAAGTTCGTCGGCGATGGTGTAGTAGAGCGGCCGGAAGGCGCGGTGCTGGCGCACGTAACGCTGCAAATGCTCGCGCACATATTTCTGTGTCTCGGGATCGTTGAGGCACGGCTTCCTTACCCAATGATCGAGGTTAGCGCGGTCGGCTCGCACATTGGCGAGAGTCTCTCTCCACAACGGTTGATCTTTGTGGTAATTTGCATAGACTTCCCAAGCCATCTGCTCCACATAGAAGTTGAAGTTATTATCCAGAACATTGGAGAAATCGCCATCGCGGTATGCAATGGTTGCATTAACGCCGGCAGAACGCAGTTGATTGTAGTATCCATCCGGATAATGCGCCCAGCTAATCACCTGGTAATCGTTCCAGGGCGCAGGCTCGGGAGAGCGCATGAAGCGGCGCGAAACTGCCTGCGGTACGCCGTTCACCTTCACGCGGATGGAATTCATGCAGGTGAGGCCTGTTCTCAGATCGAAGAAGAACAGCATGGGCTCGGCGAGAGAGGACGGCGCCGGAAATACCTTCTCTCCCGCGACCCTGCCGAAGCTGTCGATCCATTGAATGACCACCGGCGACTTGGGCTGACGCAAGAAGCGGAGCGATCCCCTTACGATCTGGTCGTGATTGTAGATTTCGCTGTCAGTTGTAATTTGACCCAGAATGCCAATGTCTTCGGCGTCATTCGCGCTTTGCTGTGCCACGGCATTTGTCTCGCGTAAACATGGGGCAACGATTGCAGCCACAACGGCTCCGCGGAGGAAACTCCTGCGGCTTGAACTATGCTTCGGTTGTTCCTTCATTTCAAGTCTCCGATGGTTGCCACTGCAACGCCGATTCCAGAGGGAACGTTTCCCGGCTCAACGGCTCTGCCGGTTCTCCTCTGCTCCAATCAGCGGATCGATTGCGTCGCCGCGAAGTTCGAATCGCGGTTGAACGAAGTCGGGCAAAGCTTGAAGCGAATCGCTTAACAGTCTGAGTGCCTGCTCGCGCTGGCCATCGTGCTTGGCAATCAACGCAAGCAGGTAACGCGCCTGGCCTCGGTGGACAGGATTGGTCTCGTCCATCTCTGTGCGCGCGAATCCCTCGAAATGCGGGATCAACGATTTCGCTTTTTCTTGGAGGTTCAGTTTCTCAAGCGCAAGAACGGAGTAGAAATTATCGGCGTTCCAACTATCGCGGTCTCCCGACAGCAAATCGACTCCGCTCATGCTCTGCCTGTAGGCCGCGGCAGCCTCGTCCTTGCGTCCCAGGGCTTCGAGGGTCCGGCCAATGCAGTAGTACGCGCGAGGCGTTGACTCGAATTGGAATGTATCCAAACCGAGCGAGACAGGCGGCTTGAGCACGGATTGGAAGAGCGAAAGAGCCCCAATGTAGTCGCCCTTATTGAAGGCATGCGCTCCCGATCCATAGCGAAGATTTCGATACTCATCGCGAAGGGTTGTTGCCCTGTGGCGGGGCGCGAAGGTATGCGTGTTGACAATCGCTTCTGCATCCTGGTAACGGCCTTTGGTCAGGAATGCATTGAGCAAAGCCATGACCAGGTCGTCATCCTCCGGGGAACGCCGCAAGGCCTTCTGCAGCAAGGCGATTTGTTCATCGAATCGGCCAGCCCGCGCATAGATCGAACTCAGATCGTTGAGCGTACGAAGATGATCGGGCTTGAGTTCGATGGCCTTCTCAAGCTGCTCCGCTGCCGCATCAATTTTGTCTTGAGCGGCATAAGCCATGCCCAGTGCGCGCCGTACGCTGAAGTTGCCTGGCTCGATGGCTGCGGCTGCCTGCCATTGCGCAATCGCTTCGTCAGGACGCTCAAGAAAGTAAAGAAGGCAACCATAATTCAAACGAGCAACAGCATCGTGCTGATCCGCCTGAACTGCCGCTTTGAGCGGCGATTCGCTCTCTCTGCGATAGGGGAAGCGATCGACGACTCCTGCGGCAGCCTGGGCCTTCTTCCGATAATCGGCTGCCGGCGCCTCGTCTCTCGATTGGCTCAAATAGTAAGCCAATGTGTAATAGAAGAGTGGCGATGTGCCCCATGGATCCTTGTTATCCTGCTCGGCCATGCGTAGGATGTCGGCTGCCTCGCGCCAGCGATGAGCGCTCTCGTAGAAGATGGCAACGTCGAGAGCCTCTTGGCTTTGATTGCCCATGAGCCTGAGCAGCTCGCGACGGGCATTGGCGTCTCCGTGGAGGAAGAATCGCTCGGCATAGACGAGGCGGTCGGCAGGATCGATGCGCAGCAACTCGGCCAACTGCCGCTGCGCTTCCTCCTGTTTTCCCTGGCAGCGCAAAGTGAGCGCGTACAGCGAGCGCGCGTTCAAGTTGTAACCGTTGGCGACGATGGCGCGATCGAGGTGAGCCGCGGCACCCTGAAACTCGCCGGCCAGCAGATCGAGCTTTCCAAGCTGATACTCACGGTCATCGAAGTAGGCGCTTCCCGGTTCAACATGGAAGAAGTTGCGCACTGCGCCACTGTTGTCACCCAACACCAACTGGCTGATGGCCAGATAGTACCAGCCTTCGTCCAGGTAAGGATCGCGGTCAGTGGCTTTCGATAGTTCATCCGCGGCCTGCACGTATCGGCCGTGGCCGTAGTGATCGATGCCGAGCAGAAGATGGGCTCGCGAGTAACCAGGATCGAGATTCAGTGCACGCGCAACGAGGCCCTGCATCGCCGCAGGATTCATCTCCTTGAGCTTGAACTCAGCCGCCTCCGTCAGTTCCTCCGCGCTCATCTGTTCCAACGGCTTCTGCGGATTTTCCAGCGCCTTGGCAAATGGAGAATACTCCTTGCGCCCAGGATTTTCGTTCGGGCGCGTGTAGGTGATGATTTCCGTTCCAAACGAATCGACGACTCGAATCGTCAGGCCGTTCAATCCATCGGCATCGGACTTGATGCCCGATATTGTCTTGGAGACTGGCGCACCTGGAACCATGTCAATGGTGGTGGTCAGGAGATTTCCAGCCTTCGCTGTGACTGCCAACTTTGCATTCTTGAGAACGCGAGTGGACGAGAGTACGAGATGAACATCCGAGTCATTTCCGGATGGACTGGGATTGACGCTCAATTTAAGGGCGATGTCGCGAGTCATGGTTGTGACACCGCCCATGCCGGCAACAGGAACCCACCACTCGCTCCAGTCCTCAACCTTGCTGGGCGCCACATATTCATAGTGACCGTCCCAGACATGGCGGCCGCTCTGCACTTCGACATACGGGCCGGCGCCGTCAGTGTAGACCTTCTGCATCTGGTCCGCTTCGGGGCCGTAACCGAAGGTCCACATCTTCATACCTTGGACCACACGCCGGTCGGCATAACGAAAGACGCCATAGTCGCTGTCGAAACGGTATGCACCGGCAAAGTTATCGTAGGCGTCAATGCCGAAGACGCCGAGCATATGCCGGTTGTTGCGGTCCCAACTGTAGTCGATTCCGTTGTAAAGCGGCCAGTCGGAGACCTCGCCTGTGGTATGTCCGATCGTGCGTGTCATGGGATAGATGAATCGAGTTTTCTCAGTGGACGGTAAGCCCGCATTCATCCAGAACATTTGCGGCATCCGGCTATCGTTCCGGTTGTAGCAGAATACTTCGATCCGCATGGCGGCTATGCCCGGATACAGAGTTGCAGTGAGATTCACCTTCATGTGAAAGACAGGGTCAAACTCCCCAAGCACAAGAGAGACGCTGCCGTCTGGATGATGGACGATGGTGTGCGACCAGAACGGCTCCCCATGTAGCGTGAGCATGTGGGCGTCATAAGGACCGGTAAGTTCTATTCCCGAGGTGGGCCAACTATTGCGGGCATTGAACATAGCCGGCTTGATCACGTCGTTTCTGTAGAAGACTTCGCGATTGCGAATCTTGTCGTAGAGAGAAAAGAAACGGCCACCGAGATCGGGTATATACGTCAGCTTCAAATACTCGTTTTCGACGAGAACCGTTTGGTATGTCCTGGGCTTGGGGTCGCCCTCTTGATAAGCCGGCAAGTACGACGTGAATGGATAGAGCCCGGTGACGGTAGAAGTTGGGAACAATGGCGGCTCAGACTCGCGACCGACGTGCTCATACGTCGGGATGACGAGAGTTCCTTCGGAGACAGTGACGGAAGAATGGGGCGCCTGCGCGTGAGAGCCGATGGCGCTGGGCAAACAGAAAAGGATGCCGAGGGCGACATAGAGCGAGATCGATTGTCCAGGTGTTCTCATCATGGCGTACCGTTCTACCTCATAGCTGGCGGAGATGCAGATGCCGGAGTCGCTGTTACTTGTTTTCGCTGGAGAGCGCCAACCGGCTCAGGTGATAGGCCAGTCGTGTATCCGGCAGAATAAGCGCATTGCGGAGATCAGCCTTGGCCGCGGCCTTGTTTCCCAATTCCAGATGGAGCATGGCCGTGTTGTATGCTGCCAGGCTGGTCTGCTCGTCGCTCTGCTCCTCTGCCAGCGCCGAGAGCAAACGGGGGCGCCAGGCTGTGTCATCGAATCGGCCGATCTTCCTTGCCGCCTTCGCTGCCCAAACGATTTGAGAGGGATTGGTAGCGCTGGCCGTGCGTGCGAATCGAGCCTGGGATTCTTCATGGCGTCCGCAACTTTCATCCAATTCGCCCAACAGAAAATCGGTGCGGGCAGAGTCCACGATGCCCTCCATGCCGTCGTTGGTGAAGTCCAATCCAGGGATGGCATCGCCCAAATGCGATGCAAGCTGAAGCGCGGCGTCGCACTGGCCGTTCCGGCTAAATGCGATGGCCTGCTGCAAGCGGACTTCAAGCCAGACCTGGCGCACATTTGTTCCGCCTTCGGCACGCTGAAAGAACCGCCCGCGGAACAACGCAGCCGCTTTGTCGAAGTCGCCCTCTTCGGCAAGATTCAGGGCAAGCTCGTAAACGAGGGCTGTGGGCATATTGTCCTTGTCCGGGAAGAGGCTGATGGCGGTTGCGCGCTCAGCCGCGGGCCGATTAAGCAGGCTAAGGGCCTGGTCCATCCCGAAATAGTTCTCCAAGTTAGCCGGATCGTCGGCTGTGGCTCCTCGCTTGAATGCGACAAGAGCTGCCTCAGTGTCTCCCTTGAGATGAAGCTCTGCGCGGCCGATCGATGCGTCGAGCGCCGGAATCTTCGCATCGGCACTCACAGCTTGCAACCACTTCGCCAGCCCTGCGTCTGTCAGTCCGATCGAAAATTCCAGGGTTCCCACAAGATAGTTGGCGATGGCATCGTGGGGATTGGCTTGCAATGCAGATTGCAAGACCTTGTAGGTCATCGGCCCGCTGGGAAAGACGTAGCGCGTGGAGAGTTTAGCTGCGGCGACATAATCCGCATCCGGCGACAAGCCCATCTGCTGCTTGCAATAACCGCGGTAATACGCGACCAGGGGATGGCTTTGCGCGGTTGCTTCACCGGGCTCACGCTGATCTGCGGGGACTGCGGGATAGTCTCTGGATAGTATGGCAAGCGCTTTCTCATACAATCCCAGACGCATGTATTCAGCAGCAGTGTTCAGAACGCGGTCAATATCCGCGCCCAGGTGCGCGTTGTCCTGTTTACC
>Ga0181520_10005807_pt1 | contig 19338 bp, 18 predicted proteins | sample PEATcosm2014_Bin_29_FD_132451 | JGI IMG/M metagenome (GOLD analysis project Ga0181520, IMG submission 132451) | Peatland microbial communities from MTU Mesocosm Facility, Houghton, MI, USA - PEATcosm2014_Bin02_30_metaG | ecosystem: Environmental > Terrestrial > Soil > Wetlands > Peat | place...
ACCCCGCGATGCCACACCGCCCCCCAAGAAGCCGCACCTCGCGCCCACCGCAACGTCCCGTCGCCTTGCCACCAACGCAGGCACGTGACAAACTCATGGGTTGGGAAGCTATACTGTTACAAATCTTCGGCAGCGGGGCGGCGATGACGGGGGCCGAGAAGTCGGCGTCGGGCGCTGGCCACACCCGGCCCGTAGGCGCCGACGTTGGCCCCCGTGGGCCGTTGGGGGCCGGTCGGACGAGAATGGTCCAACCCTAAGACGGGAGCCCGCCGTGGGGCCCGTGGGCGACGTGGGCGGCCAACCGTTCAGATACCAGCGGTCGTCACCACGTTGAACTCGGCCCTGTGTAGTGCTCGGGCGTGGGCAACACATCGAGAGACTGGTTGAGACCTGGCTCAAGACTCCCTTCGAGGGCGGTCGGCATGCGGAGAGGATTGCGAGAATCTCCGCGATTGAGCGGGGAGACCGCCGGTAGCCCCTGCTTTTGCCAGCGAGGGGGGAGGTTGGGCAACTCCTGTTCCGACGCCGTCCCCTTTTTTGTATGATACTGCTCAAGCTACGGAGGGTCATATGGCTGTCACGCGGATTCCCATTCCTGCATGGGCGACGGTCCAGAACACGGACGACCGACTTGAACTGAGCCTGTCCGAGATCGGTCTCATCGTTCGCACCGTAAATATCCTGGAGGAGGAGGGCATCTTCACCGTCCGGGATCTTCTCGACTGCACGCCGGAGCGGCTTCTCAGAATCTCGAATCTGGGAGAGAAGACCCTCGGCACGATCTACGAGGCTTTGGCGAAGATCGGCTTCCAGCGAACCGCGAAACCGGAGGGACCGCTTTGCCCTTCTACGGGAGTGAGGAGCATGGCTTTCCGAGGTTCCCCAGGATCAGGTACAAAGCCATCACGATTCCCAGCATGGCGAGAATGACGGCGACAACGACCGCCCCGGCGATGCGCCTCAGAGTGGTGGTGCGGTGCTTTCTCTTCGCAGCCTGACGACGATCTTACCGTCGCCACTGTCTATCTCGAAGTTCTGGCTTTCCATGCCGCACTTCTTCAGGATCGCAGGGGTGACGCGAATGCGACAATCCTTCGCCACGGCATAGTCTACCACCAACTTGGGTGGCTACTCCTTCAGCAGCACCAGACAGGGCTTTGGGACGGCACCGGCGGCGTCTTCGTCCGCCACGAATGCCTTGTCGCCCGGCGCGAAGCCTGAATCGCGGACGATAGAGGACGGAATGTTCAGGCGGTCGGCGGCACGCCTCTTGCCATTCGGTGTGTCCTCGGCATCGAGAGGGGGGTCGTTGGAGCGTGCGGGGTTGGTGAACGACCTTAGTCACTTTCTAAGGGGCTGGCACGTCCTGGCAGGGAACTATACCGGCTTGACGTTCTCGGCACACGGGCCTTTCTTTCCCCGGCCTTCCGTGTAGGACACTTTTTGGCCTTCATGCAGGTCGTCGAAACTGCAACCTTGGACGCTCGAAGAGTGGAAGAACAAGTCTTTTGCCCCGCCCGTGCTGATGAACCCGAATCCCTTGTCCGTCAACCTTTTGATAGTGCCTTCCGCCATTTGTGCATTCCCGTAGTGATTGCTTGAACTGACGCCGGCCAGCTTACGTTCCCGACCGGTCGCCGTCCGTTGGTTGCAAGTGTAGCCGGTCAGGTTGCCATCACACAAGTGGGGTGCCCCGCCCGTTCATGATCCGTGCCCTTCCGGCAAGCTTGCAAAATCTTTGGCGGTGGGGTGGCGATGACGGGGGCCGACCGGCCGGGGATCAGCGGGCGGCAGTGGGGGCGCGGCCTGCTGCCGAGAAGTCGGCGTCGGGGGCTCGCCACCGTCGTCTCGTGGGTGCCGACGTTGGCTCACATGGGGCCGTTGGAGGCGGTCGGACGGAAGACGGGAGCCCGCCGTGGGGCCCGTGGGCGACCCGGGCGGCCAGATACCAGAGGTCGTCACCACCGCGAACTCGCCCCCGTGTAGTGCTCGGGCAGCGGCCCCGTCGAGCTGTCGAGATGACGTTGGTGGCCGGCGAAATGGACCAATCGCTGGCCCCAGCTAACAGCCTCACCCAACCTGGAGAAGCTGTTGAATCCGCGGCTTTCCGTACTCCGCCGGACCGGTCAGAACGCGAAGGTTTTCCAATACCTGGACCTCGCCGCCGCCGTGCGTGTGACCGCACAGCACCAACAGCTGGCACGCCGGGTGAGACTTCGCCACGGTTATCAGGACATCGCCTACGGCTTTGCAAGCGAAAAAGGGAAGGAAATCGTCGCTGGACGGCCGCCCTTGATGCCAAGCCGCCTCACGAAATGGTGGAACGTGAGTGGCGACGATGACATTCGGATACTGCTCTGCCGCCGGTACCAAGACTCCCTTCAAGTATCCGGCCGCCTCGTCCCCCAGGATTTCAAGCGCCCGTCGCAGCGCAGGCTTATCCAAAGTGTGGGCGTCCCGCCAGCATCGCAGTTCGTCGATCAACAGAAAATCATTGAGAATCTCCTCCGATCGATCGAAATCGCCCAGCCGACCATCGGCCCAGCCGTCATGGCCGACCAGGGCCGTGTTGGGCGTCAGCTTGATGACGCCGGCCTGGCTCAGGTAAACAAGGCCCTCGCCGACGACATTGGCAACCTGGCGGCGAGTACCGACGATCGAACCCCGGTAAAAATCGTGGTTGCCCAACACGAAGTAGACCGGCCGTTCCGTCAGAGTCGCCAGCGTCGTCAGGGTGGAAGCCAAGATAGGGCTCTCGGCAACGTCACCGGTGACGATCAGCACATCGGCCTGTTCCTTGACAGACTGACAGAACTTGCGCCGCGCAGACTCGCTGGCATGATCCAGATGGATGTCGGTCGCCCAAGCCAATCTCATGGATTCCCTCGAAAGTCCGTCGCTCCCACATCTGGCTCGTCGGCAAACCCGGTTGGCGCTGTCCCGGACAGCCCGAGATCATGGACAGCTCTCGATCCTCGCCTTGATGCTGCTCAGCTCGGCCATCGGCTCCTGATCAACGCACTCCATCTTGCCCGCCCGGCGATACCAATATCGGCTGTTAGCGAGGTCACCCTCGATCTTGTGCAACACCGCGTGAATCCAGGCGGCCGTGGGATCGCTGTCGTACTTCTGCACGATGCGATGGGCTGCATCCCATTGATCGTTACGTGCCAGGTCGATCGCCTGGAGCAGATCGTTGGTCATCGTTGGTTCTCCATTAGCCTGGCAGCGGCTCGACGATTACACCCAGGGAAAAGTCCACCTTCTTTGTCCCGTAGAAATCCGGGCCGGCCGAACGAATCTGATCCCGTTTGAGTTCGGCCACCTCCCGGCTGCCCGACCACACAATGCCCCTGCCCTCGTGGTGGATTTGCAGCGTGAGCGAGAAACTTTTCTCGTGGGGATAGCCAAAGATCTTCATCAACGTCTCGATGACGTACTGAAAGGTATGTTCCTCGTCATTGAGCAAGACCACGGCGTAGGGCGGTTGCTGTTTCGGCTTGACAGCGTCGGCAGACTTCTTGTTCCGCCGCTGTTTGGGCGTCGGCAGGCCTTCCACGGCCGGCGGACTTTCTACGGCTATACTGGCATCATTGCTCATTCGGTGCTCCTGCGTCCGCGCTGCTCCCGACCTGCTCGCCGCCAAATCCAGTCGACACCCAAGTCAGCACCTCCCGATGGACCACACTGCCTTTTCTCATCACGATCCGGGGTACCGCTCGGCCATGCCCGGTCCAAACCAACGCCGGGTGCGGGCGGCGGTAGTGGGGCATCACCTCAATCTGCTGGCCCACGTTCCAGCCCACCTTGCCGCGACGGTGAGCCCGATCGACGTACTTCTGGTCACCGCCACTGACCTCATACTTCTGCCGGTGTATTTCCAATCGCCGAGGACGGCGTGCGGCACCCTTACTGCGGCACGACGCGCTGCGTGGCGTGCAGCGTCACCGGCCCGAGCAGCCCCGATTCTTGCAACGGAGCGCCCTTTTTCCAGAGCCGCCAGGAGGTGAACGTCTGCCGACCGGTGGGGCTCGATTTGCCTTCCAGTAGCCACTTCGGCCAGCCCTTCAACGTGCCGTTGCCGTTGCGATCGGAATCCTCCGGCAGATTCTCGTCGCCGATCATACGGTTGATCCAAAGATTCGTGACTTCGATCTTCAACGTATTTTCGCCGGCCTTGGCAAACTGGTCCATCTCCACGCGATACGGGGCCTTCCAGAGCACGCCGAGGTCATTGCCATTAAGTTTCACGCGGGCCATGACCGCCACGCGACCGAGATCCAGGTAAAGACCACGATCCTTGCCCAGCAGTTTGGCGGAAATGGTGATGACCTTCGCATAGGTCGCCGTTCCGGAAAAGTACTTCACGGCGTCGTCCGGATGAAGGTTCCAGGCAACGAGTGCGTCCAAGGTCTGCTGGGGTACAGCAGAACCGGCCGGAAACTTCAATTGCCACGGCCCCGCCACAGTCTGGGTGGATGGAAGACCCTGCACGGTGCCGGCCAGTTTGCGGCCAGACGCCTTGGTGAGCTCGAATCGCCCGTTCTGCCAGGCTTCCAGCAACACGCTGCCGTCGGCAGCCCCGGTAAGCATGGCCGGACGGTTTGCGTTGGTCATCGCGTCAGGCACGAGGTAAATCGTGTCGGGATCCTCGCCGCTGGCCTTGTGCGGCTTGCCATCGACGGTGTACTCGACCGTGAGTGTCTTCGCGATGCCGTAGGCCGGATCGCCGCCGCCAGCCAAGCTCGCGACCTCGAACGACGTGACGCCGTCGTCCAAGAGAGCCTGCACGGCGGTCTTGACATCGCGGGTCCGCGCGGCGTCGCCGGGTACACCGTAAGTCGCGCTTTGCACCACATAGGTCTTGCCGCTCAGCGCGATCGGCAAGTGGATAACCTCCGTATCCTTTCCGCTAACATGACACGGCTTGCCGTTGACCGTGTAGTCAATGTCCAGAGTCTTCACAACATTCAAAGCCGGATCATCACCTTGGGCCATCTCGGTGACGGCAAAACTTGTCTTATCGGCGTCGATCAGCTTCTGGACCTTGGCCCTTACGTCGCGGGTCCGTTGGACGTCGCCGGACACGCCGTAGACGGCCTTCACCACGACAACCTTCGGCGGCGGGGGAGGCGCGGGCGGGAACGGTTTGCCGTCGTGCATCATGGCTACGACCGGGTCGAGACCGCCCTGCTCGGGACGGAAAACGACGAAGACCGATTCGGCCGATTCAAAATAGACCGGCACGTGGGTCACGCCGTCCTTTTCCTGCCAGGCAGCCGCGAGCTGCACGCGACCGGTTTGCGGCCACCAGAACTCGGGCCGCTTGCCCTGTACGCGGAAGCTGCACGTGCCGGCGACGGATGCCTCTCGCTTGTTGGCGACGAAGTAAAGATCAGTGCCGTCTTCCAGCGTGCGGTGGATATAGCGGAGTTTGCCGGCCAAACCGCCGTCGCAACCAAAATCGACGGGCACTTTCATGCCGGAAACAACCTGCTCAGGGGTTTCGCCCCAGACGACGCGGCCCTTGCCCAGGGTATGCTGCTTGATCTTCTCGCCGTCGCAATCGCCCCAGAGGTGATCGGCCAGCTTCTTGACCTCGTCGTCGCATGCAGGAAAATTCTCCAGGGCCGGCGACTTCTGCGGCCGGGGACCGACGACCGTGGCGCCCGCCTCGACGAGTTCGACGATTTTGGCCAGCAAGCGCGGCGTCATGGTTTGCGAATTGGGCAGCGACAAGAGTCGATAGCTCATGCCGTCGGGCAGGACAATGCGGCCGTCTTTGACCGACATCCGCGTCAGCACGACGTCGGGGGAGCAGCCGTCGAAGTTATAGGCCGGGCGGTCGGGCGGATTGCCTTTTCGGGCGACCGGCGGACCAAAGCTGCGCGGCGCTCCTTCGGGCTGCAAGTAACAAATATCGGCCACGAACAGGCCCTGCCGCAAAAGATGCTGGCAGCGGGCCAGGTATTGATGCCATGCGATGGACTGTTCCCACCAGGTCTGGGTGCGTTCGTAGTGCAGACCCCAGGGGCCCATCGACATACCAGGCCGGCCGTTGAGCCAAGGCTGCAAGGCGTAGCGATGGAAGACAAAGCGATTGATGCCTTCGCAAAAGGCCCAGTCGCCCAGCGTCTTGATGTTGGCTGGATGGCCTTGCCACTTCTCCGCGTCGGTGGCGGTGAAGGACTCGGCGCCGATGATCCGCTTGCCATAGACGTGCCCGGCGGAGGTCATCTCCGTGACTGATTCCGCTGCGCCGCCGTAGGCCCATGACCAGAACTCGCCCATCGGCTCGTCGCAGTGGCCGGCATAGGTCACGTCGTCAAAAGCCCCGTCGCCGTAAGCTTCGATCGAGAGTTTGAGTCCGTTCTTCCGAGCGAGTTCGCGGAAATGGCCGGCATAGTTTTCCACGAGCAGGTCGGAAATCGTCTGCCGCAGGTCCCAGAGGAATCGCTCGGAGACCTCCACGCTATCGACGATGCGGCCGGTGTAGACGGGAAAGTAGCGGTAAAGGTCGTAGCCGTGGCGTTTCTGGAACTCCTCACGCAGCCGCGGCGTCCAGTTTTGCGAGTGGACTTCCCAACTGTCGATGTGCGTGGTGACGAGCGTCTTGCCGGCCAGCGCGGGGCTGTCGGCGATGATCTTGCCCATCAACCCGGCGTACATGGCGTCGACGGCTTCCTTGCTCAGCTTGTCGCATTCCAGGCCACGGCCCGACTCGGGGGCAGGGTGGTTGTCTTTGCCGGTCGACGTGTGGCCAATCCGTAGCACGGTCCACTTGCCTGTCGGTGCGTCCCAACTCAAGCGGCCGTTTTGGAAATGCGCGGAGAGATCAATGATGGACTCGGCCTTGATGACCTGGTCGGCCGGCAGTTCCGGATACTTGACCGGGGCCGACGGTTGATCCTGGCGATCGTGGCCGGACTTGCCGTTGATGTTCTTGATCCGGGCGTTGCCGGCCGGCGTGGGGAAGGCCAGCACGGTGATGTCGCGATAGTAATTCGCGGTCCGCCGTGGCTCCGGCAAGGCGGCGTCGACATGCTTGCCACCCTCCACGCTGGTTTTCGTCCAGACGACGTACTGCATCGACAGTTCGGGCGTGATCCAGGGGCCGCCGCTACCGCACCATCCGGCGTCGTTGCACATGTTGACTTCAAGCCCCAGCCGGTCGGCCTCGCTGAGCATGTGCTTGAAAAGTTCCCGCCACTTCGGTCCCGCGAAACTGACTGGGCCTTGCGGCGTGCCTTGATCGACCTCCATGATCAGCACGCCGCCGATGCCAACGCGCTTCATGGCCTCCAAGTCGGCCGTCATGCCTTCCTTGGTGATGTTGCTGTTGAGCCAGAACCAGTAAACCCACGGCCGGGCCGAAGCCGGCGGGGTGATGAATTCCCTTTCCAATGCGGAAGGTTCCGCAGACCGTGCGGTGGTACAAGCGGCAATCGCCAGAAGAATCGCAAAGAACAGGCGTTTCATGAAGATGACTCCCAGAGTGAGCGGATGGTGGTTGGAAGGTTAGCCGGGATTTCCCATATAGGCTCCGCTCGGATACCTCCGAGCGATAACTTCCCCCCATGTTAGCCAATCGTTACGTGGAATTCCATCGCCCGCTGATTGTCCCGTCCCGGGCGTCACCCCATCCACGCCGTGAACGCTGCCCGCGACCATGGATCGGACAGCCACGACCTATCGGTTCGGGGAGCTGTTTCGCCAGATCTACCGGCCGCTATCTCTCGGGCAATGCCATCAATCGCAGCTTGCCGCTGCGGGCGAGCTGGCAAAACATGCCAGAGGTAGCCTCATCGGCCCGCCGCATGCTCCCGGCCGGCGGCACCGGCTTGGCCTCCAGGTACTCCACGACCTGCTGGAACATAGGGACCGCCGGAGGGCTGATCTGCGCGGTCGGTGCCCCATGCCGATCCGTCGTCAGATTCCAGACACCACCGTCCAGCCTGCAGTCTTCCGCGACTTGCACGTGGAGCATCCCGCTGGCAGGCAAATCAGGTGCGTCGCTCACCGCAGCGCCGCGCAGGGAGAGCGGGTAGAATGCAGGCTGAAAGAGTCCAAGGTGGAACTGCGTTGCCGTTTGCCGTCGGGCCGATATGCGCGGAGGCGGCCATACCAGGGCTTCGGCCCCGGCGTGACCAATACGCAGACCGGGCAGCTTTACGGCATCCCGTCGCTGGTCCTCATCCTGGTGGTCCTGTTGCTGGGGCTCCTGATCGGAATTGCGGTCGGGTTCGTCGGCTTGGCCTTCCACCACGAGCGGCGGCACCGCGAGCGGCTGCGGGAGTTGCGCGAGCACGAAGCGAAGGGGCTGGCCGCGCCGCCTGTCGGCTGAGAATCGGCCGCGGAACGTGGCACGGCCGCCCTCGGCCGTGGGGACAACCGCCGTCCGCTTTGAGGACCGCGTGGACCGGCCGCCCGTCGGCTGTGAAGATCGCTCGGCACCGCCGGGGGCGGCTGTGCGCCACAGGTTTGTCGCGACAGGGCTTGGCAGACTACCCGACAATAGTACAGTGCGAGTTAATCGATGTCGCCGCCTTTCTTTCAGCCGCCAGATCAGGTCTGGAGGGCCCGCTGGCGGATCGCCTGCCATCATCGTAACAAGTTTCGTCGTTTCCGCTAAGCGAGGTGTGAGCGAAACTGGATCGCCGATAACGACTTACGATATTCCGCCCCCTTAGCTCAATTGGTCAGAGCATCTGACTCTTAACGCGATAATGGGCATTTTGGGTAAAATGGGAATTGCCCGTGAATTTGCGGTAAATCGCTTGCAGCAAACGACTTAGCTGCGTTCTATTTCGACACCGCAAAGCCCCGCAAAGCCCCCTCTACGGGATTAAACGGGTGTCAGTGACACCCGCTCTCATCGAGCTGAAAATTTCTTTTGGAACCCCCGGCGCGGACCTCTTTTCGGCCGCTAAGCCGACTCTGGGTTAAGTAGGACGGATTAGTGATTGTAGACGCTATGGCTTGCTGCCCCGATTATGAAAGGGGTAGGATGTTCGGTGTGGTTTCTGGACGCGCCCTGGTAACATAGTTCGCCGCGCGTCTTTCTGCGCAGAGGAGACACGGCGATGTGGGCGACAATAATTGAGGCCGTGAGGCGCAACCTATTGCTTTTCGGTGACGTGAGGCAATATGCCTTGGTGACGGGTTGTAGGCTGCTGGCGCTCGCTGGCCTCGTGCTGCTCATCAAGCTGGCCATCTTCTGGGACGGAGCTTTCCCGAAGATGGACACGCTTTATGTCACCAGCCTCGTACTGGCGTTGTTCTCTGTTGGCCTGTCTTGCGGCTTCTATGTGGCCGCAACTGCTGTCGGCTGCTGGTTGGGATGCAGCGGCTCCCACAGGAAGACCTCCGCGACGCCTTGAGCATAGCCAAGTCGCCGAACGGGATTGACAACCAGACGGCTCTTCGGTTGAAGAAGAAGCTCGCTGAGGAGTTCCGCGACCAGCTTACGGTCGGCGTTCCCACAAATGAAGACGAGGCCGGGCTGCGCCGGCTCGCGGAGCAACTTCGGGCCAAAAAAGTTGTCGTCAAGTTGTTTGTTCGGCATCCCCTCCACGCGAAGCTCTACCTGCTTTTCAGGCCCGATCCAATCAGTCCCAAGGTTGGATACCTGGGGAGCAGCAACCTCACCTTCGCCGGGCTTTCCCGGCAGGGCGAACTGAATATCGACGTGCTCGACCAGGACGCCTGCCAGAAACTCGCGCTGTGGTTCGAGGATCGCTGGGACGATCGTTTCTGCTGGGACATCTCGAAGGAACTGGTCGAGATCATCGAAGAGAGTTGGGCGCGGACGGAGTTGCCGCCGCCGTACTACATCTATCTCAAGATGGCCTACCATCTGTCCCAGGAAGCCCGAATGGGTCTCAGTGAATTCCGGCTGCCCCGCAATTTCGCCAACATGCTATTCGAGTTCCAGGTGGCGGCAGTGAAGATCGCCGCCCATCACCTGAACAAGCGGCGGGGAGTTTTAATCGGGGATGTGGTGGGACTCGGCAAGACCCTAATGGCGACCGCCGTTGCCAAAATCTTTGAAATTGACCACGATCTGGAAACGCTCATTATTTGCCCGAAGAACCTGGTCCCGATGTGGGAAGACTACCGCGAGAAGTATCAGCTTCGCGGTCGGGTTCTTTCCATCAGCCGCGCAATTAGGGAACTACCCGAAAAGGTTCGCCGTTACCGGCTGGTGCTGATCGACGAAAGCCACAACCTGCGAAACCGAGAGGGCAAACGTTATCGGGCGATCCAGGAGTACATTCGGGAGAACGAAAGTCGCGTCATCCTGTTGACGGCGACACCGTACAACAAGTCGTACATCGACCTTTCCAATCAGCTTCGGCTCTTCGTCAACGAAGAGAAGGATGATGTTGGCATCCGCCCTGAGAATTACTTGCGGGAAATCGGAGAAACCGAGTTCATCCGCCGCCATCAATGCTCCGTCAGGTCGTTGGCGGCCTTCGAGAAAAGCGAATACGCCGACGACTGGCGCGAGTTGATGCGTCTCTACCTCGTCCGTCGCACGCGGAGCTTCATCCAGGACAACTATGCCGAAACCGACCCGGCCAACGGCCGCAAGTTCCTCACGTTCCCGGATGGCCGCCGCTCATACTTTCCGGCACGTTGCCCGAAGACGGTCAAGTTCAAGATCGACGACAAAGACCCCAACGACCAGTACGCGCGGCTCTACTCTACCCCCGTGGTCGATGCCATCAATCGGCTGACGCTCCCGCGCTACGGACTGGGCAACTACGTCCAGGAGCGGCCCCACGCGCCACCGACAGCGGCCGAGGCCAGGATCATCGGCGACCTGTCCCGTGCCGGCAAGCGGCTCATGGGCTTCTGCCGCACGAACCTGTTCAAGCGATTGGAGAGCACCGGGCAGGCTTTCATCCAATCGGTGGAACGGCACATCCTTCGCAACTACGTCTACCTCCACGCCCTGGAAAACGGCCTGCCGGTGCCGATCGGCACCCAGGACGCCGCCGCACTGGATGCCCGCTTCACGGATGCCGACGCTGACTACGACTTGTTCGGGAACGACGATGACGACGAGAACGGCGGCGACGAAGCGGCCCGAAATCAGCTTCGCACGGAGGCAGATTTCCAGCAGCAGGCGGAACTCGTCTACGACCAGTACCAGGGATCGCTCAAGCGGCGGTTCCGCTGGCTGCCGGCCGACTACTTCCAGCCCCAACTGGCTCAAGACCTTACGGGCGACATCAAAATCTTGCTCGGCGTCCTGAAAAAATGCGGAGACTGGCAGCCGGATCGTGACGCCAAACTCGCCAAGCTCTACGACCTGATCCAGCGCAAGCACCCCGGCGAGAAGGTCATTGTTTTTACGCAGTTCGCCGACAGCGTTGTTTACCTTGCCCAGCAACTTCGCTGTCGCGGCGTGCCCAAGGTGGCTGCTGTGACGGGCGACACGGAGAACCCAACGCGGGTGGCATGGCAGTTCAGTCCCGAGTCGAACGAAAAACGGGCGGAGGTTTCCCCGGACGACGAAGTGAACGTCCTGGTGGCGACCGACGTGCTCTCCGAAGGCCAGAACCTCCAGGACGGAGCGATCGTGGTCAACTTCGACCTGCCCTGGGCGATCATCCGGCTGATCCAGCGGGCCGGTCGTGTGGATCGCATCGGCCAGAAATCGGACAACATCCTCTGCTATAGCTTCCTTCCGGCCGATGGCGTGGAGCGCATCATCCGGCTTCGTGCCCGTGTGCGTCAGCGGCTCAAGGAAAACCAGGAAGTCGTTGGCAGCGACGAAGCCTTCTTCGAGGATGCCGTGAGCGAGCAATCCGTGCGTGACCTGTTCACGGAAAAGGCTGGAATTCTCGATGGCGAGGCCGACAAGGAAGTCGATCTCGGCTCCTTCGCCTTCCAAATCTGGAAGAACGCCATCGACCGCGACCCGTCGCTTGCCAAGATCATCCCCGATCTACCCAACGTGGTCTACGCCACGAAACCCCATACTCCTTTGCCGGGGCAGCCCGAGGGCGTGTTGGCCTATGTCCGCACAGCCGAGGGGAACGATGCCCTGGCATGGCTCGACAAGTCGGGCAATGCGGCTACCGAATCCCAGTTCACCATCCTCAAGGCGGCGGAGTGCGAACCGGACACACCCGAAATGCCGCGCCATCCGAATCACCACGATCTGGTGCGCAAGGCCGTCCAGATGATTGCGACCGAAGAGAAGGCCGTGGGCGGTCAACTCGGGCGGCCCTCGGGCGCTCGTTTCCGAACCTACGAGCGCCTCAAGCGCTATGCCGACGAGATCAAGGGGACGTTGTTCGACACGGCCCAGCTTCGCCGTGCAATCGAGGACATCTACAACTATCCCTTGCGGCAAGTGGCCACCGACACGCTCAACCGCCAACTCCGCAGCGGGATCAGCGACGAGGACTTGGCCGCCCGCGCTATTCGCGCACCCTCCGCTCAGCGATCAAATGCCGCAAAGCGGCGGTAGAACAATACTGGTCCACCGAATCGCGCACTATTACATCAAGTGCTTTGATTTCGTGCCGTATTTCCGCAGCGACCGAGACGGCAAAAAGAAGTCCGAAGACTACAAGGAGTACAGGTTTCGCCCCCCAGCCGATTCATTTGTGTCACTCATCAATAGTTCTCTCTTCTACTTCTACTGGCAAGTCTTCTTCGACGGCTTCAAGGCGGGCAAGGCGTGCGTCGAGGGCTTCCGATGCCGGCAGTTCACACCGGAGTTACAGCGCCGGTTGGGTGTTCTGTGCCAAGAGCTTATGGAGGACATCCGGCGCAATTCCAAGAGACTTCGGGCAAGTTATGCTGCAACCGGAATTAGACAATGCGCCAATGCTAATACCGGGAAAGGTGCTCCCGACCTTTCTTACGCTGGAACATCAACTGATGGCCTTTGTTTGGTGCGTCAGACAACGGAGCCAGCAGCCGACAGGGCAACAGCCAACGGAGCCACAAAGCCAAGGATGACATCGCGGAGCGGACCTTCGGCCTTTCCTGGGGAAAGACCGGGGGCGACGAGGAATCGTGAGGGAGCAAAAAGGCCGAAAGATATGACTCTTGCTGTTGCCGAATTGCAGATGCCGGTTGCTGGCCACGGAAAAGCGGGTCGCAAGGGGGCCGCAGCGAATCGGAGTTGGGCCATCGGCGATCAGCAAATCCTCCAGCGGCCACTTTTGGCGCTTTTCACCACAACGCGCTGTCCCGGCGACGTGATCCTCCGCCTGTACGACGCGGTCCGCAGCCTCCGCGACGCGGGAATCCCGGTCATCAGCGGGTTTCACACGCCGATGGAAAAGGAGTGCCTCGATCTGCTCCTCCGGGGCACCCAACCCGTGGTGATCTGCCCGGCCCGAAGCCTCCACAGAATGCGCATCCCCGCCGCTTGGAAGCCGGCGATCCTGGCCGGCCGCCTGCTGCTGGTGTCCCCGTTTGCCGAGCGGCATCGACGTAACACCGCCGAGCTTGCCGCGATGCGGAACCGATTCGTGGCCGAGATCGCCAGCGAAATCTTCGTCGCCCACGCCCCACCTGGCAGCAAGACCGTGGCATTGTGCCGCGACCTTCTGGCCCAAGGCCGACACATCTGCACCTTCGACCTTCCGACCAACGCGGGCCTAGTCGCCCTCGGAGCACAGCCCGTAGCTCCAGAGGCCATGCTTAGGACGTTTTCAGATGGCCGACCATCCGCCTGCAAACCGCCAGATGGTTAATAGGAGCGAATACCTTGCCTTCATCATTTCCACACCCACGGCCCCTTCTCGAAGTGCGGATTCATCAAGAAACCCCGCTGCCGGGCCTAACAGCGCTGTGTGCGGGCTACGAATGCGGCGAATGGCGAGCAGAACAGTTGGCCGCCCATCTCATTGAATGGCTTCCCGAGTTCGCCCTGAGTCACAAGGAAATCGAATCTCTTGGCCCGCATAACCTTGTCCGTTTGTTGTCCCGCGCGGCCAGAGTGATCTACGATACCCGTACCGCCTCGCCCGACGACCGTGACAAACGCGGAGAAATCGGCGAACTTCTGCTGCACGTAGCGATCCGTCAGGTGTTCAAGAGCGTCCCGGCGATCTCTAAGTTCTATTTCAAGGACGCCGCCAACAACACAGTGAAGGGATTTGACGCCGTTCATATTGTCGCCACCGATGACGCATTGGAATTGTGGCTCGGTGAAGTCAAGTTCTACAAGAGTATCTCCGCTGCCATCTCGGATGTTGTTGACGAGATCAAGAAAGACACGACAGATCGCTACCTGCGTAACGAATTTGCGTTGATTGCCAACAAGATCGACGACTCGTGGCCTCATGCCGAGCGGCTGAAGTCCATCCTCGATCCTAACACGCCCCTCGACCGTGTTTTCGATTGCATGGCAATACCTGTCTTTCTCACGTTCGAGAGTCCCGTAATGAAGAACCATGTAGAAGTCTCCGCTGAGTTTCTTGCAGCCTTTGACAAGGAACTACGCAAGCACCACAAGACGTTCTCGGCCAAAGACCTACCCAAGAACATGCGAGTACATTTGTTCCTTTTGCCAATGAAGTGCAAGAAGGCACTGGTGGACGCCTTCGATAGGAGGTTGGAGTCATGCCAGTCAATCGGCAGCTAGTCACAAGCCTTTTCCAACGTTTGTCGTCGCCGGGCCGAATTGCGGAAGATTCCTTCGGCGTTGCCCGCGATCTTTGTCGCGTCATTAGCGACGACGATGAGGCACCACAGTCACATGAGCTTGTGCTCCGGGCAATGGAGTACCGAGATGCTTTCGGTTCCGCCGGCATCATCCTCGATGGTTTGCTTCGGCAGATTGGACTGTTTCCTTACCTTGATCCGGCACATTTGTCCCTTGCCGATTTCTTGGCGTATGAGGCACATCGGCCCGAACGGCTGGGCGATGACATAGTGTTCCATCGCGCGCAGGCGCACGTTTATCAACTTCTCATGGCTGGTGAAAACATCGCATTGAGCGCGCCCACCAGCTTCGGTAAGAGCCTGGTCATTGACGCCGTTATTGCCAGTGGGAAGTATAAGAATATCGTGATCGTCGTGCCGACGCTCGCGCTGATTGATGAGACACGACGACGACTGACCGAAAGGTTTCGCGGTGAGTTCAAAATAATCACTCATCCATCACAGGAGCGCGCCGAAAAGAACCTTTATGTTCTGACCCAGGAACGAGTATTGGAGCGAGACGACTGGACGGACATCGACTTCTTCGTCATCGACGAATTCTATAAGCTCGCGCCTCAGCGAGGAGACAACGAACGAAGCGCAGCATTGAATCATGCCTTCTACAAATTGGTGAAGACTGGTGCCCAGTTCTACATGCTTGGCCCCAATATCAGCGGCATTACCGACCAGAACCATCTTCGCATCGAGTTGCGATTCATCAAGGAACCACATTTTCACACCGTTGCCACCCATGTCCACCGGTTGCGCTTGGAGGCGGACGAGTTCGAGACGCTTACTGAACTGTGTCGCACACTTGATGAGCCTACGATTATCTTCTGTAGTTCCCCGGCCCGTGCCTCCGAGGTTGCGAGGCGACTCGTTGCTGCGGGCCTCGGCAGTGACAACGAACGCCTGAGAGCCGCTGCGGATTGGATCAGTGCGACGTACCACGTTGAATGGCATTTTGGGAAAGCGCTGGCGCGTGGGATCGGCATTCATCACGGACGTATTCCGCGTTCACTTGCTCAATTCGCAGTCAGGCGCTTTAACGAGGGGGACATTCGTTTTCTGGCGTGTACTTCCACTCTCATTGAGGGGGTCAACACGAGGGCAAGGAATATCATCGTCTTTGACAACAGAATAAATCGAGAGGAGATTGACCTCTTCACCTTCAACAATATCAAAGGCCGTTCAGGCAGGATGTTTCAATACTTTGTCGGCCATGTATATGTATACCCCGCCCGCTTGCCGTCCATCTATCGAGCCGATGCCGACCAACGCGAGTTGCATTCCATTAGGTACTTTGGCGTCGCATCTGATTTGTGGGACCTCGTGGTGCGACGGAAAGTCTCTATCTCGTATGGCATTCCGTTCTATTCGCAACGTTTTTTTGGAGACTATGATCTATGTGGGTGGGCGGAAGGGGATCCATCGACGACTCAGATACATTGGCAGATTATCGGCTTATTGCAGCATTATGGATATACCACGCCATGTCTCGACGTTACTTCCAGTCCGCTCACGGCCCTGTTCTTCGCGTGTTACGACGCCAAGACAAACACGATTCTGAGAGATGGCATTGGTTATATCTATAGCTGGAAGCGTCACGCAATTTGCTCAAACGCTTGCTTGGCATCGCATGTCAATGTTCGCACACTCTCGATATTGGCCGGATTCATCAACAGGGAGAATATATCTCCGACGAGCAGGCCAGAATCGCAAGATGCTGGAGTCATGCAAATTGGACGTGGAACGGAACCTGAAGAATTGATCCAGTGGTGGTTGAGTCACCTCGAAAAGGCGGCAGCGATATACGCTATTGACAGAACTCATGTTCCCGACGAACTTCTGTGTGTTCAAGACTATTATCCGAGGGACGCCATACCGGACTTGCTTTCTCAGGTCGAAGAGTTCTGGGTGGCACGAATCGAGGATGCTCTTTCAGAGGGATTGATATCTGACAATGGGATTGAGAGTTTCAAGAAGGCTGTTCGTATGTCAAAGCGCCATTAAGAAATGGCTTACGGAAGGACGATCATGGCAAACCGCGAGCAAAGAGGTCCCAGCGGGACAATAGAACTCTATTACGACTGGTGGGAGAGTGGCAGCGGCCACCGGGAGATCACGAAGGAGGCAACGCTGGAGATCGACAAGAAGGGAAGAGTAGTTCTTGTAGTATCAAACACGGATGCGAATTTCATCAAGGGTGGCACTGACGACTCGCGCGGCAAATGGGTAATCGGTGTGGAGGAGCTGATGCAGTTGATTAAGGAGCATGGCCAGCAGGTGTCGAGCCGATAATCGGATGTATCAATCCTACCGGTCGCAGATCGAGGATCACGATCCCGTATTGAGCGACGGCGAGCCGACCTGCCGCCTGTTTTGGCAGCGACGCTTGCCAATTAGTTAGCCTGCCCCTGTCAGATGCCGCTCACAAGCACTCCCGCTTCAACCGCTCAATCAGCCGTCGCTGTTTCATCGTTCGCTCCATCTTCTTCTCGCGCGTACATTCCCGGATTGCCTCAGCCTTTGCTTCCAGAACGTCTGCCTGCGCCAGTGTTTCTGCCGCTTCCGCGATAATCTTCTCCGCGGTAGCCGCCCTGATTTCATAGTTTGTGAGTCTGTCCCGCAGCCACGTAACGAAAGAGATCAGTGCCTTCAAACCGTGTGTCGGAACGAGGGTGATCGTTCTGCGCGCCACAGGCGAATCTCTCTCGATACGGACTTCATAGACCGCCAGTTGTTGACCGATTGGCTCGGTTCCGTTGGCATTACCGTCGCGTGCCAAGGCTCCGTTTGGCGTTGGGATACCTGGAGGATGGCCGGCCATCAGTTGCCTCTTTTCTATCACACCAGGCACAGAAGACGAGCGTTTCCTCACGATACGCTCCTTTCGTCTTTGAGATGCCAACTCAGTAGCCCACACTCGGCTCCGATTCTAACAAAACGTCTAGCGGACTCCGTCTTCGACACAAGTGATTAACTCATCGAATACTTCGGCGATCTTACCTTTGTTCAAAGCCGTGTATCTTAGCCGGATGGATCGGAGGACCACTACCTCCTCTCTTACTTTCAAAGCTGCGGCAAGGCGAGCTAAGACCTCAATTGGAGTGGCCTTTTGATTCAACTCATACTTGCTAAGCGAGCTTTTGCTGCACCCGGCAAGACGCGCCAATTCGGAGAGGCTGACGTGCCGAGCCTCTCGTAGGTCTCTGAGTACATTGCCTGCGGTAATAGCATCCATATATCTCCTCCTCTCGTCCAAAGCCGCGCCCTCACTTCTGTCCCAAGCCTAATGTAATCGGTAGGCCCATGAAGCAACACTTAATTGCTCTGGTCTGCCTCTGCTATTTGCCCGCTTGCCATATCCCCGCCCGAAGGCGACAACCTCGAAACCGTCGCCCTCCAACGGTGTGCCCAGTTGGGTGGCATTCCAGCGTTCGATGGCGATTTCGTGGATCTCGTGCCGCTGGCCGAGCTCGTTGATCTTCTGACCGCGTGACGCACGGAACGGCGGCCGTGACGCAAAACCCGCTCCAATTCCCGCGAAATCTGGACTGCGAACCCGTTACATAACAGTTACAAGAATCTGGCCGAACTCGGGGCGGATTCCGCTTGAGCTTTCTCCGAAACCATGGCTCATGTGTGGATGTAGGAACGAACATTCGATGCCAAGAACCACGAGGAGAACGAAGATGACGACGAACCCGGAACGAAACAGCGAAGACGACATGATGATCGACGCCTTGGAGATTGGCGACGACCTGCGAAGCACCAAGACGACCCGCCGCGCGGCGCGCAACGGCACCTGGGTGATCGGAATGATTGCCGGCCATCGCTTCGAGGCGCTCGTGTTTCCGGAGCATGCGGAATGCCCCGACTACGAGCTGGACCAGAGCCGCATCTCGAAGTTGTGGCTGCAGCGGACAGCCGACAAGACCTGCGTGGCCAACTTCGACCGTGGCTGGGACCTCCGCCCCATCACCAAGACCGCCCAGGCGATCGTGGATTTCCTGGCGGCCGGATTGGCCGGGCACATCTACCACCAATAACGCCAAACGCCAAGGAGTCCCAAGATGAACCAATCCTCGCTGCCCAGCGAAACCCGCGTGCTCAACATCCGCGACGGTGAGCCCGGCACGATCCTCAACGGGTTTACCCACGACCCGAGCACAGACGAATGGACCGAGTACGAAGTTGTAACGCAGTACGGGATCGAACGCTGGCAACGCCGCGATTTCATCCTGTTTTCTGAGTTCGAAGACGCCAAGTGAGGGAGAACGACCATGCAGGTCAAGGACATTACTGTCGAGGCCACTGAACACCCCAGCGCCCACGAGGCCATCCAGCACATGGACGTCTCGGGCGACGACCGCGCCATCCTGGTTGGCGGCAAGTGTCTGACCGCCACCCAGGGCGAGATCGACAAGATCGCCGAGGCGGAAATCGAGTTCTCCTACCTCGTCGACCACCACGGCAAGATCATGACCATTCCGGTAAACGACCGGTAACCTTTGTTTCCCTTTTTTCCAAGGAAAAGTGCGATGAAGAAGAACGAAGTGCAGATCGGCGGTACCTATACCGCCAAGGTAACCAACAAGGTCGTCCAGGTGCGGATCGACGCCGAAAGCCGCTATGGCGGCTGGGATGCCACCAACATGG
>Ga0181520_10005808_pt1 | contig 19337 bp, 13 predicted proteins | sample PEATcosm2014_Bin_29_FD_132451 | JGI IMG/M metagenome (GOLD analysis project Ga0181520, IMG submission 132451) | Peatland microbial communities from MTU Mesocosm Facility, Houghton, MI, USA - PEATcosm2014_Bin02_30_metaG | ecosystem: Environmental > Terrestrial > Soil > Wetlands > Peat | place...
GATTCCCCCGTCACAACCCCGAGAAAACCTTGACGGGCCTCCCATTCTGCGGCTCAACGGCAATGGCCGGCCACGCTTTCGCATTGCTCGGAGATCCTAAATCGACTTTGCCGTTGCCCTGGCCCACACGGTTGTTTCGCTTGCGCTGCCCCTTTGAATAGGATAGAAGGCTCTCTTCGTCGTGCGAGAATTGCGAACGCGGCGAAGGCCCGGACCACCTGGTGTCCGGCGGAGGATGAAGAGTGTTTGGGCGCAACAAGGAACGTCGAATCGGAACCCAGCCGCTGCCGACGGTGGCGTGCCCGGTCTGCAAGGGCGTCTCGACTGTCCGCATGTCGGCGCGCGAGGCGAATGTCTGGCATGAGCGAATCAAATCGAGCGAACACGGCGCCGCCGAATCCGTGGATCGTCCGTGTTGGGCGTGCGACGGGAAGGGCCAGATACCGGTCGAACGCCGCAAGTCGCAGATCGGCCACTTCAGCCGCTGACGGCCGAAAACATTCGCCGCCGCACCGGCATTTGGAGCCGCTTCGGGAGCGGGTAATAACTTTACAGCCGTAGACTGGACCACATATAAACGAGGATTATGTTTGGATTTTCAGACCGAGACCGGATGTTGATTTCAAACGGACTATCTCCAGTGGTCGCCGCGCCATGAAGAAAAAAAAGCACGCTTCGTTCGATGCCGTCGAGATGCGCCGCCGCGCCGAGGAGAAGCTGCGGGAGAAGCAGGCCGGCGCCGCCGCGCAGCCCGGCGAGGCGGACGTGAACATGCCGCTTCACGAATTGCAGGTCCGCCAGATCCAACTGGAGATGCAGAACGAGGAGTTGATTGCGTCGCGGGCTGAGATCGCGGCCGGGCGGAACGCCTACGCCGAACTCTACGATTTCGCTCCCGTGGGCTATTTCACTTTGGCGCCCGACGGCGCGATCCGCTAGGTAAATCTAACCGGGGCGGGCCTGCTGGGACGAGAACGCGCCCGGCTGGCCGAATGCTTTCTTTGAAGGGCTTGGGCTGCACTCTCTTGCCACAGCCTACGCCAAAGAATGTCACTCCTTGAAAAGGTACAACCACCAACCGGAGAGCCGTGGGCGGGAGATCCGCTCGCACGGTTCGGAGGCAGGGGGGGGGACCGACGCAAGTCGGTCCTTCCTACCCCCTAGCCATGACGCGGCGTCGTCACGCCCCGCCGAACGATTTGTTCATCTCGCCCCACATCTTTTCGATGGCGGCGGGATCGTCGTTCTTCATGATTTCGAAGGCCTTGGCGCGGGCGCCCTGTTTGATCGCGGCGAAGGTCGAGAGCTTGTAGCTGCCGAGCTTCTTCGCGGTCTCGACGGCGGCGGGGCGCAGCTCTTCGGCGGAGCAGACGCGGTCGACGAAGCCGCAGGCCTTGGCCATGTCGGCGGTGTATTTCTGCGGGTTGTAGGTCATGTCGCGGAAGGCCGGGGGCGGAGTGACTTCATGGAAGATGGCGACCATGCCGGGCAGGAACGGGATGTTGATTTCGATTTCCGGCAGGCGCAGGAAGCCGCGGTCGCCCTGCATGAAGCGGTAATCCATGCACAAGGTGATGATCGCGCCCATGCCCGTGGCGTGGCCGTTGATCGCCGCGATCATCGGTTTCGGGAACGCGGTGACTTTCAGCATGAACGTGTTGAGCGATTTGAGGAATTCGAGCACCTTGCCTTTGTCGGCCATCGCGGTCTGCATCATCCATTCGAGGTGCAGGCCGTTCGAGAAGAACTTCTCGACGCCCGAGGTGATGACGACGCCGCGCACTTCGCGATCGGCCGCGAGTTCGTCGAGCGCGGCGAAGATTTCCTGGTTGAAATCGAGCGTGAAGCGGTTCTGCGTTTCATGCCGCCAAACCATCACCGCGACCGGACCTTCTTTTTCGATTGCCAGATTTGCCATCGGCCTGTGCTCCTTGCTGAAAGTGAAAGACGCCGAGATATTCGCGGGTCGCGCAAAAAAAGACAAGCGGGCGCCGCGGCCCTCGCGCGCACGGCTTTTTGACAGAATCGACAGGATGGATTTCAGGTTTTTTTGACAGGATCAACGGGATCATTTCCGCAACCGCTGGTCTCGGGTCGGATCAACGCGAACGATGGTTTTCGCTGTTCACTGTTCACTGTTCGCTGATCCTGTTGATCCTGTCAAAAAAATCCTCAAGAAATCGCCGCAAAGTCTCACGCACCGCGAATCGCGCGGCGGATTTGGGGCGTCAGACGGGCGAACCACGCCGCGCCCAAAAGCATCGCCACGCCGCTGAGCAGCAGCGTCCGCGGCGCGCCGATCGTTGCGGCCAGCGAGCCGGCCAGCAGCGAGCCGAGCGGCGACATGCCGAGCAGCGCCATCGCGAAGAAGCCCATGATGCGCCCTCGTTTCTCGTCCGGCACGACCGTTTGCAGGACCGTATTGCACGCGGCCGTTTCGGTCATCACCGCGAATCCGACCAGCGTCAGGATCGGCAGCGACAACCAGAGACTGCGCGAGAAGGAAAAGGCGACCAGCGCCGCGCCGAAGCCGCCCATCGCCACGCCGATCGCGGTCGCCAAACCGACGACGTTGCGGCGCGCGGCCAGCGCCAGCGCGGCCGCGATCGCGCCAACGCCCACGGCGGCGGTCAGAAAACCGAACGTCTGCGCGTCGCCGTGGATGATTTGCTTCGTGACCACCGGCAACAGCACGTCGTAGGGAACGCCGACGAGGGCGGTCAGCGCCAGCACCAACAGAGCCGAGCGGATCGGCAGCGAGTGGAACGCGTAGGAAACGCCCGCTTGGAATTCGACGAAGGCCGGACTGGTTGCCGATGCGGCGGGGCGCGCCGCGATCCGCATCGCGCACAGCGACGCGAGCACGGCCACGTAGCTGAGGCCGTTCAGCAGGAAACACGCGCCTTCGCCCAGCGTCATAATCAGCAACCCGGCGACGGCCGGGCCGATCAGCGCGGCGGAGTTGAACATTAACGAATTGAGCGCAATCGCATTCGGCAGATCGTCGCGGTCGTCGACCATTTGCAAAACGAACGATTGGCGCGCCGGCGAATCGAAGCCGTGGATGAGGCCGAGCGCCAAGCTCAGCGCCAGCACGTGCCAGACATGCACGACGCCCGTCAGGGTAAGGGCCGCAAGGATCAGCGCCTGGATCATCGACGCGGCCTGCGTCACGATCAGCAACCGGCGGCGATCGACCCGGTCGGCCACGACGCCGGCGAACGGCGCCGCGAGAAAACCCGGAAATTGGCCGCAAAAGTTGACCAGGCCCAGCCAGAACGCCGAGCCGGTCATCCGGTACACCAGCCAATTGACCGCGATGCGCTGCATCATCGTGCCGATCAGCGACAGGCCCTGGCCGGCGAAAAACAGGCGATAATTTCGCGAACGCATCGCGCGCCAGGCGAATTTCAGCCTGGCAATAACACCTTCCGGCGGGTTGGCGGCGGCCATGTTTGAACTCGGCGCGGCCCGCTCGATCGTCGCAATCGAGCCGGTGCGCCAAGCGCTCCTTTTTGGTTGGCGAAGGCGGCAAATGCGCCGGTCAGATTTTGCACGCGCGCGCCGCGGAAGCAAGCCGAATTCGCTTTCGCTTGACACGCGGCCGACAAAGACCAAAATGAATTTTTGCCGTTCCGCAAATCTTGAGCGAAATTCACGAGCGACCCACGGAGGCGCAGCGCGCATGGCCCACGTCGTCAACGAAGCAGCCGAAAAGATTCTCGACCAAACGTTCCCCGTGCTCGACCACGGTTTCGTCCGCCTGGTGGATTACCTCGGCGGCGACCTGCGCATCGTGCAGGCCGCGCGCGTTTCCTACGGCCGCGGCTCGAAGGGCGAGGAAAAAGACCGCGAGTTGATCGACTTCCTGCTCCGCCACGACCACACCTCGCCGTTCGAGCAGGTCGTGTTCACCTTCGACGTGAAAATGCCGATCTTCGTCGCCCGGCAGTGGATTCGCCACCGCACCGCGCGCATCAACGAGGTGTCGGGGCGCTACCGCAAGATGCCCGACGAGTTTTACGTGCCCGAGGACGAGAAAATTCATCTGCAAAACAAGGACAACCGGCAGGGCCGCGACGAAAAGCTGCTGGCCCCGTTGGAAGTGCGCGCGACCGTTCGCAGCCGGATGGAAGAGCACAACAAGCAGGCGTACGAGCATTATCGCTTCATGCTGAAGAACGACATCTCGCGCGAAGTGGCGCGCATTGCGCTGCCGCTGTCGCTCTACACCGAGTTTTATTGGCAGATGGACTTGCACAATCTGTTTCACTTCCTGCGGCTGCGGCTCGACGACGAGGCGCAACTCGAAATCCGCGAGTACGCCAAAGCCTTGGCCGAAATCGTCAAAATCGTCACGCCGTGGGCGTGGGACTCGTTCGAAAATCACATCCTAAAGGGCGCGCGGATTTCGGCCGACGAGGCGGCGGCGATCAAGAAAATGATTGCCGGCCAGGAAACGGGCTTCAGCGAGGAGCGCACGCGCGAACTGCGGAAGAAGCTGCGCCTGGAAAGTTGATCATTAACCTTCGGTTTCCCGGTGATAGATTTCGACAGGACAGACAGGATCGGCAAGCGCCATATTCTGTGAATGCCGTGAATCCTGAACCTCTTGAAAAAAATACAGGCTCAGCAAGCGGCGCTATTCGACGCATCGCGGATGTTAAGGCAGCGCGAATGCGGGTACGCCCTTTGGTTCATCAGTCGCGCGACGGCGCGAATCACATATTGGGCGGCGTTTGCCGACCAATCGCGAGCCCCTCTCCGCGTCGGGGAGGGGCAGGCCACGCTCCGAGCGTGGCCGGGGAGGGGTCGCGCTTTGCAGCGAATTTCCCGACGCAGGCCCAGGCCGGGCCTTCGGCCTTGACTTTGCCCCGAGCCCGGGCGGATTATCCAAGCAATTCCGAAGCATTTGGCAAAGGGAGGGCAGGATGAAGGCGAGGGCTGTTTCACTGTGGGCGCTGGCGCTTCTTCTCGGGCTGGCCGTCGCCGTGGCGGCATCGTGCGGCACATTCGGCGGATCGAGCAGCAGCGCCGCCGCCGATGACGACGATAATGACGACGCCGCGCCGGACGACGACTCCTCGCCGAGCGACGACGACACGGCGACGGACGACGACGACGACACGTCGCCGGCGGATGACGACGACGACAACGACGACAACGACAACGACGGCGACGACAACGATAATGACGACAATGACGATAACGACGATGACAACGACGATAACGACAATGACAACGACGATTCCTCGCCGACCGACGACGATGACGACGACGATTCCGCCGCGGGGCTCAACTGCAACAACGACGGCAGCGTCTGCACGGATCCCAGCACGGGTTTGATCTGGCAAAACGGCGGGGGCGTCGGAGCCAATTCGTACAACTGGCTGGACGCGCAGAGTTACTGCGAGGGCCTGAGCTGGGGCGGGATGACCGGCTGGGCCTTGCCGGACATCGACGCGCTGCGCAGCCTGATCCGCGGGTGCGCCGCCACGTACACGGGCGGCACGTGCGGCGTGACCGACAGTTGCCTGAGCGATGCGAGTTGTTGGAACGACACGTGCACGGGTTGCAGCTATCTGGGCGGTCCGGGGTCGGACGGCGCCTACTGGCCGCCGGCGATCACGGGCGACCCCTTCGATTGGTATTGGTCGTCCTCGGCCGTCGCGGACCAAAGCGGCGACGCGTGGGGCATCGGCTTCACCACCGGCTACGTCTACGGCGGCATCACGCAGGGCTCCAGCCACTACGCGCGGTGCGTGATGCAGCCGGGGCGCCGCCCGAATACGCCGGGATAACCGATCTTTCGCCGACGCCGCACTCGACAATCCGTTCGACATTTGGTACAATCTTGTCACGGTATCTGGTTCGCGCAGCCTTGAGTCGCCGTCCTTAGTCAGCCGGCGAGAAGCGGAGGTCAGCCGATGCGTTCCTTCAGCAAATACGTTGCGTTCCTGGCTCTATGCACAGTGCTGGTGATTTTCCCCGGCGCCGCCAAGGTCCAGGCCGCCGTTCCGGACGGCGTTGCCGTTTCCGTGATCAATACGGATGCGATGTCGGCATTTGTGGAGAATTTTCCGGGAATTGCGCGAGTGATTCGGTTCAATAAACAGGCGCTCTTCATTCTGGAAGACGGCTTGGTGTGGGAATTTACGGATGTGACGGACGCCGGCATCGTCATTCGGCCCAACAGCCAAATCCTGGCGGTCGTGGCGGAGATGCGGCGCGGCGATTATTTGATCAGCCCGTATACGCAGTCGCGGCAGATCCGCAGCATCGAAATTTCCCCGGAAACCATCTATTTGGCCGCGCCGGTCATGGAAAAGCCGGCCGGGGCTCGCGGCGACAAGGACAAGGACCAGTTTGTCGGGAACGATTCCTGGCCTTTCGACGTGCCGATCATCAACGAGCAAAACATCACGCTGTTCGATTTGCCGATCGACGGCGTGCCCGTGACCCTCATCGCCAACAACCTGATCATCGAGTATTCGGGCAGCCTCGACCTCGGCTACAACTTCAATGTGCTGCCGCCCGACATCGATTACCTGCTCATGGAATTCGATTCGGATTTGGCGGTGACGATCGACTACACGGCGTTGGTGGGCGGAAAACTCAATTATGACTTCAATCTGATCAATATCAGCATCCCTGTTTTCTCGGTCGGTTATGCGACGGTCGACGTGACCGTGGCGCTGCCGACCACGCTGGTGACGGACGGCGCGGTGTGCCTGGGCGGCGGCGTCGCGTTCAATTACGGGTTCCAGGCGGGCGTCGAGATTCAGGAAGGGAATGTCGAGCCCATTTGGGCCTCGTCCCCCGGCAATTTCAACAACCTCGACCCGAGCTACGGCGCCGAAGCCGATGCGAATCTGAAGACGACCGTCAATATCGGCGTCTCCGCGGAAGTCGGGATCCCGGATGTGGTCACTCTGGTTTCCGCGGCCCTGACGCTGGGGCCCTATGTGGAAACGGTCGGCACGGAAACCCCGTGCAGTTGGCAGCTCAATACGGATATCAGCGCCGCCCTGGAGATCGTCGAGTTCACCGGCTTGCTTTGCCCCAAGGGCAAGTGCGACTGGACGTTGTTTGACGCCCAAGTGTATTCGAGCACGGTCGCCTGTAGCGACCTGACGGACAACTGCATTTGCGACTCCGAAGTTTGCAGCAAAGGGTGCTGCAACGGGAAAAGCTGCATGCCGGGAACGGCGGACGACGCCTGCGGCACGGCCGGCGCGGCCTGCGTGACCTGCGGGGCCATGCAGCATTGCGAAAGCGGCAAGTGCGTCGCCGCGTGCGACGCGGGTCTCTGTCCGACCGGGTGCTGCGACGGCACGACCTGCGAACCCGGGACGTCCGCCGGACAATGCGGCGACAAGGGCGCCACGTGCGCGCAGTGCGGCGCGAACGAGATCTGCGCCGGCCAGCAATGCACCGCGGTGTGCGACAAGACGCAGTGTCCGCTCGGTTGCTGCAATGGCACGCAGTGCGAGCCGGCGGGCGACACCAACGAAGCGTGCGGCACGGGCGGCGGCATCTGCAAGACCTGCGGCCCGGGCACGCATTGCTCGGGCGGCGACTGCGTGGCCGGCGCCGACGACGACGACAATTCGCCGGACGACGACACGTCGCCCGACGACGACACCATGGCCGACGACGACACGATGGCCGATGACGACACGGTTGACGACGACACGTCTCCCGTCGATGACGACGCCTCGCCGGCCCCTCGCCACGGCGGCACGAGTTCGAGCGGCGGCTGCGGCTGCTGACGCGATAGTAATTTCGTCTTGACAGGTGGGCGCATGCCTTCCGGAAATTATCGTTGGGGAGTCGACGTAGTCCCGCCCACGAAGGAGTGGTCGATGCACAACCGAGTTATTCGCACGTCCGTTCTCTTGGCGCTGGCCACGGTGCTGTTCCTGGCGCTGGCGAGCCCGCCCGCGGCGTCGGCCGCGCCGATCGATCGCCTCGCGTGGTCGACGGTGCAAGCGGGCGGCAAGAGTTGCGATTTCTTTTCCTGCCCGCTTGGCTGTTGCGACAACCAGGGCAATTGCCATACGGATGAGGACGCCCAATATTGCGGCATCGGCGGCACTTCCTGCAGCACGTGCACGCCGCCGAGCCCCAATTGCATCGAGGGATTTTGCGAGGGCTGCGGCGTGGTGGATTGCCCGACGGGCTGCTGCGACTCCAGCGGTTACTGCCACACCAACGACGACGCCCAATACTGCGGCATCGCCGGCACGTCGTGCGCCACGTGCAACCAGCCGACGCCCTATTGCGAAGCCGGCTTCTGCATCGGCTGCGACGCGGTCATCTGCCCGGTCGGCTGCTGCGACACGAACGGCGTTTGCCACACCGAGGAGTCTCCCCAGTATTGCGGGTATTATGGCGACGCCTGCTCCGCCTGCGCGCCGCCGAATCCCTATTGCTTCGACGAAGGCGTTTATTCCCAATGCACGCCCTGCAACACGCTCACGTGCCCGCTGGGGTGTTGCGGCTCCGACAGTTATTGCCACACCGACGAGGACGCCCAATATTGCGGAATTGGCGGACTCTCCTGCGACACTTGCACGGGGACGACGCCGAATTGCCTCGCCGGCGTATGCGTGGAGTGCGACCTCGTGACGTGCCCGACCGGGTGCTGCGACACGAACGGCGTTTGCCACACCGAGAACGACGCCCAGTATTGCGGCATCGCCGCCACGTCCTGCGGCGCCTGCACCGGGGCGACCCCCAATTGCGACAATGGCTTTTGCGTCGGCTGCAGCAACCAATATCCGTGCACCAACGGCTGTTGCGACACCGATAGCAGCGTCTGTTTCCCCGGCACGAGCAACAACGAGTGCGGCGGCGTCGGCGCCGCGTGCGCGGATTGCACGGGCAACAGCGACTTCTGCCAGAACAACGCGTGCGTGAGCTGCAGCCCGCAGACCTGCGCGAGCGGCTGCTGCGACACCACCGGCGCTTGCCAGGCCGGAACGGCCGGCGACGCTTGCGGCGCCGGCGGAACGCAGTGCGCAAATTGCGCCTTGCAGGACGAAGACTGCGTCAGCCAGGTCTGCGTAACGCCCACGGACGATGACGACGACGACAACGACGACAACGACGACGACAACGCCTGCGGCGCCGATAATTGCGCGGCCGGTTGCTGTTATCACGACCAGTGCTGGCCCGGGATCGCCGACGACAACTGCGGCGTGGGCGGAATCGCCTGCGTCGATTGCACGACGAGCGGCGAGATTTGCCAAGACAATAAGTGCGTCGCCGGCGACGACGACTCTTCGCCCGACGACGACACGTCGCCCGACGACGACTCTTCGCCCGACGACGACACCTCGCCGGCGGCGGACGACGACACTTCGCCGGCTCCGATTCACCACGGGAGCAAGAGTTCGAGCGGCGGCTGCGGCTGCTGACCCCATAGTTCTTCTGGCAACGCGGAAGGGCGCCGGCAACGGCGCCCTTTTTCTTGAATGGCGCCGCGAATTGAGCGCGCCGCAGCGTGAAAAATCAGCGCTTTCGCTGAAATATCCGCACAAGAAAGTTCATTTTTGCGCCCATGTTGCGACGCAGTCGCATCGTCGCCCGTCAAATCGACCAAAATGATAACTTTTTTGTCCGTGATTCACGGCGCGGGCGCGCGGCCGTGTTGGCAAGCTAATTGCTAAGTCAACATAGCGGTTCACCAGAGGGCTGCGATGTATTGCGTGGAATTGCTCAATGGCCGCGTTGTGGAGGTGAACGGCGCCGAATTGAAGCGCCGGCGGGCGGTGATTCGCTGCCTGCTGCTGGAAGAACTCGCCGAGGCGAGCGCCTCGGCTGAGAACGGGCGAGAGGGAAACGCCGGCCGCGCCGGCGCGTCGCGAAAACGCGTTCGCCGCTGAAAATGCGCTGAATCGGAATCATGGCAATCATGGGAATCATGAGACGTAGGCGACGTATGGCGCCAAGTCGCCACCGGCGAGTCGGCGAAGACGACCGATAAGTCCCCTAGGTCCTGCAGGTCCTATTGAGATTTTCGCCGTCGCCTACCGCGCCGTCACAAACCGCAGTACGGCCGCCGCGGCCTGATCGCCGGGTTGGGGCATCAGGACGAACACGGCGATGTGGCTGCGGCCGGGCGCGGTCACGGTGTTCGCCGAGCCGCCGGCCGCGCGGATCGCCGCGGCCATCGCCTCCGCCTCGGGCTGGGTTACGAACGGGTCCTCGGCGCCGCGAATGATGAGAAACGGCGGCAATCCCGGCCGCACATGGGCCAGTGGCGACATCGACCAGCGGAACGGCAGATCGCTGTCGAACGCGAAACCGATCGTCAGCCGCGTGGCCCAGCGCCGGGTCGACGAGATGTCGCGCAAGTCGAACGGCGCGGAAACGGGGACGACGCCGGCCGGGACGTTCGGCGGGGCGCCCAGCGCATCGAGATATTTGCGGTCGGCGGCGATCAGCGCGGCCAATTGCCCGCCCGCGCTATGGCCGAGCAGAAAGATCCGTTGCGGATCGCCGTGAATTTGCGCCGCGTGGCGATGCAGCCAGACGGTCGCCCGCGCCGCATCCCAGGGCAGGTCGGCCGCGGCGACGAACGGCCGGACGCGATAGTCGATCGCCGCCGCGATCACGCCGCGTTCGGCCAGCCACGCGGCCACCTCGCCGCACTGGCGGCGATCGCCCGACGCCCAGCCGCCGCCGTGCAGCAGGCCGACGATCGGCGCGGCCGTCTCGCCCAGGCCGAAGGGCACGTACAGATCGAGCCGCTGCCGTTGACTGGCCGGCGCCGCGCCGTCGAGGTAATCGATGTCGGTGCGGCGAACGTACCGGGCGTTTTTCGGCAGCGGCCGGCTGCCGTGGGGAAAATTGCCGCTCAGCCACCACGCAAACAGCCAGATCCCGAACGGGACGGCGGCGACAGCGAGAAGCGCGAACCAGCGCCGGCGGCGTTTTTTCGGGTTGGGCGAGGGCGTCGAGTTCGCGGTCAACGGCGGGCTCTAGAGAGTTACGGGATCACAGACAGACAAATGAAAACACTCCGTGTCCTCTGTGGCTCTGTGGTTCGTATTCATTTTCGTCCGCCGACTATATAACATGTTCGCCTGCGGGCGAAAGACGGCGCCCGCGCTCTTGTCGCGCCGCGCCGGGTTTGGCATACTTTTGCGGCCGGGTTGACGGCGAAAGCGTCCGCGAAATTACGAACAGCACGGCCGGCCGGCGACGGTCGGCGACGCCCGCACAGGTTGCAACGGAATGAGTGAACAGCGCGTCGCCTGGGTCGATGCCCTGCGCGGCATGGGCATCGTCTCCGTCATGTTGTGCCACAACCAGATCGAGCCGGCGCCTTTCAAGTTTCTGAAACTGATCCTCGTGCCGGTGTTCTTTTTTGCGTCCGGCCTCGTGTTCAATCCGGGGAAATACGACAGCTATCGCGCCTTCGTCCGGCGCCGGTTTCGCGCCCTGATCGTGCCGTATCTGTTCTATTCGGGCGTCGCCTGGGTCTTCTGGCTCCTTGTCGGGCTCTGGAGCAATTTTCACCTCCACACGCCGCAGCCGGCGATCGGCCTGACGCTCGCGATGGCCCTGATCGGCGTGCCGTACGGCATTGCGCCGCTCATGCCGTACAACATTCCGCTCTGGTTTCTCACCTGCCTGTTTTCGGCCGACAGCGTCCTTTTTCTCCTGCAACGGCGCGTGAAAACGCCGGGCAAACTGCTGTTCTGGATGGCGGCGCTGTCGGTCGTTGGTTTTCTTTACGGCGCGAACCCGCGCGATCTCCGGCTTCCGTGGAACTTCGACACGGCGCTTTCCGTCGTCTTTTACTACGGCGCCGGCTACCTGTTTCGCCGGCGCTTCGGGCTGAGCCTGACGTGGCCCTGGTGGGGCAAGCTGCCGATCGCCGCCGCTTTCCTGGCGCTGTCCGTTTATCTGAGCACGTTCAATCCGCAGACCTATCTGTTCCTCAACCAGCTCGGCAGTTGGCCGTGGTTTCACGCCACGTCGCTGACGTGCATCGTGGCGTTCGTGCTGATCGCGCAACTGATCGCGCCGACGCGCTTGTTCAGCTACCTCGGCCGCAATTCGCTGCCCCTGCTCGGTTTGCACGTCATGGGCATCGTCGTGTTTCGCACGATCGTCGGCGCCGCGACGCCGATCGCGTTCGACCAGAATGTGGCCACGACGATGTGGTCGTCCTATTGGACCGCGGGCGCCATTCTGGTGGTCATGCCCTTCATCGAAATTATGAACAAACATGCCCCGTGGACCGTTGGCCGGCCGAAGCCAAAAACGCCCGCCGGCCCGCCCGCGGCCGCAACGGGCGGCGACGCGGACCCATCCGGCGCGGTTTGAAATGGCGATGCAGTTCACTGCAACGTATCTCGCCTATTTTGTCTTTCTGGCGGCGAACTTCTATGCGGCCGGCGCCGCCGGCTTGCGCCTCATTCGCTGGCGCGAGGAGAACGCGGCGGCGCGCACCGTGTTGGCGTTCGCGTCGGGCATGATCTTTTGGATGTATTTCATCTTCCTGCTGAGCGCGGCCCAGATCTTGCGTTTCGGCGCGGTGGCCGCGGGCCTCGTCGCGGTCTTCGCGGCGTTCGCGCTGACGCACGCCGGCGCGGCGCGACAATGGATCGCGACGCTGCGCCGTCGGCCGGCGGCGGGGACGGCGCCGCCGGTGGGAACATCGCCGCCGCGCTTTCGGGGCCTGCGGTTGGCGCTGGCCGGCCTGGTCGCGGTCTATTTGGGACATCGATTTCTAGCGGCGTTGGCCCACGCGCCGGCGTGGGATGCGCTGACTTATCACCTTTTGGTCCCCAAACTCACCATCGCCCATCACGGCTTTCGGCCGATCGCTTTCAACGTTTATTCCCATTGGCCGATGAACGCGGAGCAGCTTTTCACGCTGGCGCTGACGATCAAGGATTATCGACTGGCGGCGTTGGTCCATTTCGGCTTCGGCCTGTTGTGCTTGTGGCTGATCCGGATCATGTGCCGCGAGGCCGGCCGGCCGGAGATGGCCTTGTTCGGCGTGCTGTGGTTCGTGCAAAACCCGGCGGTCGGCGACGAATTCAGCGTCGCGTACATCGACGTCGCCTGCGCCTTTTTCATGCTGGCGGCGTTCTGGCAAATCCGGCGCAGCCTGGCGGAGGCGGCGGCGCGGCGCCGGCATCTGCTCGCGGCCGGAGTGTTCGCCGGCGCGTTGGCCGGCTGCAAGTTCAATGGCTTTTTCGGCGCCGCGTGCCTGGCGGTCGTCTATGTCATCGAGCGCCGGCGCGAGGGCCGGCTGGCGCAGATCGCCGGCGAGACGTTGCTGTATTTTGCGGCGCCGGCCGTGCTGCTCTGGGCGCCGTGGGCGGTGAAGAGCGCGCTGGAAACCGGCAACCCGGTGTATCCGGAACTGTTCGGCTGGTTCGGCGGCATCGAATGGAACGCCGAATTGACGCGGCGTCTGCACCAGTGGCATTGGTCGATCGGCATGGGCCGCCGCTGGTTCGATTACCTGCTGCTGCCGTTCCGCGTATTTTTGCACAGCGACGTCGGCTTCGAGCGCTTCGCCGGCGCGCTGGGGCGGCACTGGGCGTTCTTCATTCCGTGGGCGCTGCTTGCTTCGCGGCGGCCGGTGGTCCGTTGGGGGCTGGCGACCGCCGGGCTTTATTTCGTGCTCTGGAGCGCGACCTCGCAGCAAACCCGCTTTCTCGCGCCGGCGCTGCCCCTGCTCAGCGTCGCCTGCGCCGTCGCGCTCGGCGACTGGTTCGCCCGGCCCGGCGCCAGCCGCCGTTGGGTCGAGGGCGTGCTGCTGGCGCTGTCCGGCGTGTGGCTCGCGCTGTCGATCGGCGGGCTGAGCAGCGCCCTCGGCGTCTGGAACGGCGATTACGCGCGCCAGATTGCCGCGGATCCGACGCCGCCGCTGTACCGGTACGTCAACGAGAACCTGCCCGCCACCGCGCGGCTGCTGTTCTTGCACACCAATCGCGGTTTCTTTTGCGACCGGGAATACATCGCCGACAGCTTTTTCCAGGCGTCGCAGATCGACGAGCTGCTGCTGCGCGGCGGCGGGCCGGCGATCGACGCGCGGCTGGCGGCCATGGGCGTCACCCATGTGCTGGATTGGCCGGCCGCGAAGGCCGGCTCGTATTCGCGCGAATTTCTGAACCTGCTGGCCGACCCTGCACGTTTTCGACTCGTGCGCCAGGACGAGGGCGCAAAGCTTTACGAGCGGCTCTGAGACAACGCCCGGGCCACGGGAATTCTGGGAATTCTGGGAGTTATGGGAATTCTGGGAGTTATGGGCAGGCCGCCTCGCGGCAAGGTCGTGGCTGCCATGATTCCCAGTCATCCCAGGACTCCCATGATTCCCGGAATTCCCATGATTCCCATTTTTTCGTGCGCTGGCTGATCTTCGCCACCGTTTTCCCGCCTTGACCGCCCTGCGAATTGCTGTTCAAATTCCCCCTGCGGCCAGGCGTCCGAGAAGGGTTTCTTTTCCCCGCCGCCGTCGTTCCGGGCGACCGGAAGAAAAACAGCGCAATGCGAAAAAAATTGCCGTTGGCGGCGGGCGTGGCGCTGCTCGGACTGCTGCTGGCGGCGACCGCCGGCGCCGCCGAGCCCGTGCATTTTCGCAATCTGCGCGGCGGGATCAATCTCGGCCCGCGAATGGACATCTTCGAAGACCGCACGGGCAAGGCGACGATCGGCGAGATCGTCGGCCCGGCGGCCGAGCGCTTCCAACCCAGCCAATCGGAAACACCCAATCGCGGCATCACGACCTCGGCCGTGTGGGTCCGGTTCACGCTGGTCAATGACGGTCCCGACCCGGTCCGGACGCTCCTGGCGTACGGCCTGCCGCTGATGGAAGACATCGACATTTATCTCTGGCGCGACGGCAAGCAGGTGGAGCGCGAAGTCGGCGGCATCGCGGTGCCGGTGTCGAAGCGCGCCTACAAGCACCGCAACCAGGCCTTCCCGCTGACGCTGCCGCCGCAGACGCCGACGACCGTGTACATCCGCTTCGAAACCACGGCGATGATGGTGCTGGACCTGTCGCTGTGGAACCCGTCGGATTTCGACCATGCCGACAAGGGTCTGCAATACCTGATGGGCGCGGACGTCGGTCTGCTCGCCGCGCTGGCGCTCTACAACTTCTGGCTGTTTTTGTCCCTGGGCGATCGGCGATATCTCTATTATTTGCTGTTTCTGGGAGCCTTCGGGCTGCACCAATTGTCGTTGATCGGCTTCGCCGGCGAGATTCTCTGGCCGGAGTCGCCGCGCTGGACGGTTTGGGCGCCGCTCTTTTTCGCCGGGCTGACGATCTTCACCGGCCTGCAATTCACGCGGTCGTTCCTCAACATCCGCAGCTACTCCCAGGCGCTGGACCGCATGTATCTCATCCTGATGGGCCTCGGGCTGGCGGCGGCCGGCTGGACGTTCATCGACGCGACCACGGCGAATTACTTCAGCGGCGTGACGCTGTTCCTGGCGATCTTCGCGATCTGCGAGAGCGCCGTCGTCAGTTGGATGCAAGGGAACACGGCCGCGCGGTTCTTGTTGTTCGCCTGGGGGCTGTTTTTCGTCTGCTCGGGGGTCACCGCGGCGACCGTGCTCGGCCTGCTGCCGTACAGCCGGTCGGCGATGGAGGGCGCGCAATACGGCTGGTGCCTGAGCGCGATCGCGCTGTCGTTTGCGGTCGGCGACCGCATCACGATGCTTAACCGCAAGCACCGGCGCGACATGGAAACGGTCATCGCCCGGCGGACGCGCGAACTCAACCAGATGGTCGACCGCCTGCAAATCGAAGTTCGCTCGCATGAAAAGACCGAGCAGGCCCTGCAAATCAGCGAACTGAAATATCGGCAACTCGTCGAGTCGGTCACGGACATCATTTTCGAGACGGATGCGCAAGGGAATTTTATTTACATCAATCCGGTCGCCGTGCGCACGATCGGCGCGCCGCACGAGCGGATCATCGGCACGCATTTTCTGGCCTTCGTGCGCGACGACTACCGCAAGAAAGTCGGCTATTTTTACCAACAACAGGCCAAAAACCGGCTCGCGGACACCTACCTCGAATTTCCGATCGTCACCCCGGTCGGGCGGGAAATCTGGGTCGGCCAAAATCTCCATCTGGTGACCGAAGCGGGCGAGGTGGTCGGCGGCCGGGGCGTCGCGCGCGACGTGACCGCGCGCGTCAAGGTCGAACAGGACCTGAGCCGCGAACGGGCGCTGTTCGAGTTGTTCATGGAGAACATCCCGGACCACATTTACTTCAAGGACCTCGATTCGAAGTTCCTGCGCGTCAACCGCGCGCAGGCGACGTGGCTGGGCCTCGACAACCCGCAAAAGGCCGTCGGCCGGACCGACGCCGACTTTTTCACCGACGAACACGCCGCCGCCGCGCGGCGCGACGAGCAGGCCGTCATTCGCAGCGGGCAGCCGGTCATTCGCGAGGCCGAAAAAGAGACCTGGCCGGGCCGCCGCGTCACCTGGGCGGCGACGGCCAAGTTTCCGCTGCTCGACGCGGAAGGGCGCGTGGCCGGCACGTTCGGCATCTCGCGCGACGTCACGGACCGGAAAGAGGCCGCCGACCGGCTGCGCGAGAGCGAGCAACGCTACCGGCTGCTCGCCGACAACTCGAACGACATCATCTGGACGATGGACATGGATTTCCGCTTTACCTACATCAGCCCGTCGGTCGAGCGGCTGCGGGGGTTCACCGTCGAGGAGGCGATGGCGCAATCGCTGGAGGAAGCGCTCGCGCCAGCGTCGGTCGAAGTCGCGTTGAACGTCTTCGCCGAGGAACTGCTGCTCGAGGGGACGGCCGGCGCCGACCCGTTGCGGTCGCGCATTCTCGAACTCGAACAGACGTGCAAAGACGGCTCGACCATTTGGTCCGAGGCCAACGTCGCTTTTCTGCGCGACGAGAACCGGCGGGCGATCGGCCTGATCGGCGCGACGCGCGACATCTCCGACCGCAAGCGGATGGCCATCGAGATTGTGCGCGCGAAAGAAGCGGCCGAAGCCGCCAGCCGCGCGAAAAGCGAATTCCTGGCCAATATGAGCCACGAGTTGCGCACGCCGCTCAACTCGATCATCGGTTTCTCGGAGATGCTCGAATTGCAGCATTTCGGCGCGCTCGGCGACAAACAGCGGCAGTACGTGCAGCGGATCTATTCCAGCGGCCACCACCTGCTGCAACTGATCAACGACATCCTCGATCTCTCGAAGGTCGAGGCGGGCAAGATGGAACTCGAACTGAGCCGCGTGGAGATTCCGCGGCTCCTCGAGACCAGCCTGCTCATGATCAAGGAAAAGGCGGCGATGCGCGGCGTTGCCGTCGAATTGCAACTCGATTCGTCGGCCGCCGGCCTGCGGCTCGATGCCGACGAACGCAAGCTGAAGCAGATCCTGTTCAACCTGCTGTCGAACGCCGTGAAATTCACCAACGACAACGGCTCGGTCGCCGTCGAGGCGCGCCGCGTCGGCCACGAATTGATCGTCGCCGTCGCCGACACCGGCGTCGGCATCGCGCCCGCGAATCTCGAACGCATTTTCGAGGAGTTCGTGCAAATCAAGGGCGAGGGCCGGCGCGAGCGGCAGGGCGCCGGGCTGGGCCTGGCGCTGACGCGCAAACTCGTCGGCATGCACGGCGGCCTGATCTGGGCCGAAAGCGAAGGACTGGGCCTCGGCAGCCGCTTCACGTTCACCGTGCCGATCCGCCCGGCGGCCGGCGAGCCGGCCGAGCCGCCGTTCGCCGAGGCGACGCCAGGTCCGCCGCGCGAACGGCCCGCCGCGAGCCGCCAGCGTCAGCAGCCGCTGGCGCTGGTCGTCGAGGACGACCCGAACGCCGCCGAATTGTTGACGCAATATCTCACGGACGGCGGCTACTCCGTCGCCCAGGCGTTCGACGCGGACGAGGCCCTGCGCGCCGCAGCGAAACTGCGCCCCGACGCGATCACGCTCGATATCCAACTGGGGAGCAAGGACGGCCTGCAGACGCTCGCCGAATTGAAAATGCGCGCCGAGTGCCGCGATATCCCGGTCGTCATCGTGTCGGTGACCGAGAAACAGCAACTGGCATTCGCCCTGGGCGCCATGGCCTGGCTGGTCAAGCCGGTCGACAAGCATCAACTGCTCGACGTGCTCGAAACGCTCCGCGGTTTCGACGGCCGGGCGGCCAAGGTGCTGATCGTGGACGACGATCGGGCGGCGGTCGAGATGCTGGCGACGCACGTGGTCGCGCGCGGCTTCCAGGCGCTGCAAGCCTACGACGGACGCCAGGGCGTGGACATGGCGCTGGCGTTGCAACCCGATGTGATGGTGCTCGATCTGGTTCTGCCGAAACTGAACGGGTTTGAGGTCGTGGCGGCGCTGCAGAATCACCCGGTCGCGTGCGAGATTCCAATCATCGTCTTCACGGCGAAGGAACTCGATCCGCGCGAGGCGCAGCGCCTGTACAGTCACGTGAAGAGCATCGCGCCGAAGTCGGACAAAGACCGGCTGCTGCAGGAACTGGACCGCATCTGCCGGGCGAAGTTCACCACGGCGTGACGATTGCGGAGGAGGCCGGCATGGCCGGTGAAAAAATTCTCGTCGTCGAAGACAACGACGCCAACATGCTGTTGACGACCGATATTCTCGAGGTCTCGGGTTACGTGGTCGTGCAGGCCGAATCGGCCGAGCAGGCGATCGCCATGGCGCGGGCCGAGGCGCCGGCGCTGATCTTGATGGACATCGCGCTGCCGGGCATGGACGGCCTGGCTGCCGCCGGGCTGCTCAAAGCCGACGAAGCCGCACGGCGCATCCCCATCGTGGCGCTGACCGCCTACGCCATGAAGGGCGATCGCGAACGCATCCTTGCCGCCGGCTGCGACGGCTACGTCACCAAGCCGTTCGAGATCGCCGAGTTTCTCAAGACGGTCGCGGAATTCGTCGGAAAAAAGTAGCGGGCGTTCGCGCCGAACGGAGTCTGGGAAACTCGTCGGTTGCCGGCGCCGCAAACCGTGCCGCCCCGCCAACGCCGCTTTTGGCTTGACATGCGGGGGGGATTGGCGGATTTTAGCGCCAGACTCGGATCCGGAAAGATTGTGGCGTTCGCTAGGGAAGTTGCGGCGCGCCGAGTGGGTTTCGCACGTGGGAGGAAGGCAAATGTCAATATATGTGCGATGGATGCAGTTCGTGATCGGCGTTGGTTGCCTCGTGGCGTTGTTCCTCGGTTGCACCGTCAAACTCGACCTTCCGGGATCGCATACGAACTCGACAGCGCAACACGACGATGGGGACGACGACGACGACGACGACGACGACGACAATGACGACAACGACAACGACGACAACGACGATTTTCTCGA
>Ga0181520_10005811_pt1 | contig 19322 bp, 17 predicted proteins | sample PEATcosm2014_Bin_29_FD_132451 | JGI IMG/M metagenome (GOLD analysis project Ga0181520, IMG submission 132451) | Peatland microbial communities from MTU Mesocosm Facility, Houghton, MI, USA - PEATcosm2014_Bin02_30_metaG | ecosystem: Environmental > Terrestrial > Soil > Wetlands > Peat | place...
GATCATGTGAAACGGCGGCCCGGCGGTCACCACCGCGTCGTTGAGCGCCGAGGCGACAAATCGCCGCGCGGAGGCGACGGCATGGTGGTCCGTGGAATCGACGGCGCAACCGGCCGGAACCACACTGACATCAAGCATCGACCGTGCGCTGATCGGCAGTCGGCCATCGACAAACGCATCGAGATATTGCCGGAATTGCCGCGGGGTAAAGCTGGCCAGAAATCCGAGTCGCCCGTAATTCACGCCCAGAATGGGAATGTTGCGCCCGTTGAGCCGCCGCGCCGCGGATAACAGGGTACCGTCGCCGCCCAGCACCAGGACCGCATCGGCCGTCGCGGCGATCCCCGGCTCGAACTCCTGCGGCCGCACGCCGACGATCTGCGCCCGCTTTTCCAGGATCGGCACCAGTTCATCCAATGCCGGCCGCACCGCCGGTTTGCTCATGTTGGCGATGATCAGCAGCCGCATGCGTTACATCCGAGGCGAAAAGAACTTTACCGCAGAGACGCAAAGGGCGCAGAGAATACGCGACTCAAGACGGATCACAACCGGCCCGAATCCGCGGTTTCGAGCACCAGTCAATTGTCTCATGCTTCACGGAATCTGCTGTCTTCTCTGCGTCCTCTGCGTCTCTGCGGTTAGATAATAACGCCGCGGAAAGCGACCGGGTACACGACGGCACAGGACCGGACTCACTAAGGGCTGCTTTCTTTCGAACCTGACCCGGTTCATGGCCGACCCTTGCATCGGACCCGGCCGCTTTCCACGGCGGAACTTCGTTCTTTTACTCGATTTGCGCCCGCCAGCAAAGCAACGCGCGACTGGCGGCTTATTTCTTGGACCGATTGGGCATCAGAGCGGTATAGGGATTGTTCGCCGCGCTGACCGGCTGAATCTCGATCTTGCGGATCACCTGCGGCGTGGCTGGCTTGCCCGTTTGCTGATCGGCCACCGGCGTCGATCCGATCGCCTTCACCGCGTCCATCCCGGCCGTCACTTTGCCAAACGCCGTGTATTTCCCGTCAAGCTGCTTGGTCTGTGCGTAATCCAGGCAGATGAAGAACTGGCTGCCGGCGCTGTTGGGATCGCTGGCCCGCGCCATCGACAGCACGCCGGCCTCATGCGGATGATCGTTGAATTCCTGGTTCACATCGTATCCCGGCCCGCCCATGCCGGTGCCCGTGGGATCGCCGCCCTGGATTACGAATCCCTGCACAATCCGATGGAAATTCAGCCCGTCGAAATAGCCGCCGTCGGCCAGCGTCAGGAAGCTCTCGACCGTGTTCGGGGCCACGTCATAATAGAACGCCATGGTCACCGGGCCTTTGTCGGTGGTCATCACCGCGTAACGCAGTGGCTCAAGGTGATACACCATCGGCTCTTTTCCCGCGTTGGGGCTCACGCGTGCTTCGATCACGATTGGCGTGCCGACGATATCGCCCCCCGCCGCCGGAGTCGCCCACAGGACAAACGTGCCTCCCGACTTCACCTGCGGGAAGATCGTTGCGATATCCACTATCTTGTCCGGATCGACGGTGGCCGATCCCGTGGCGTCCAGCGACTTACCGGTGAAATCCGTCAGGTCAAGCTTGACGGCCTTGTCCGATTTGATCGTCACGTTGATCGGCTGGCCCCGTGGATACCACATCTTCTGCGGCATCACCACCGAAAACAGCAACGCGATCATTCCAACCACCTGTGTCATTCCCATGTTGCCTCCGAAAGGTATTTTGACGATCAACCGATCGTCGTGCCTCGTTTATTGCCCATCCGTCTGGTCGTCCCCTGCCGGCCGGTATTTCTCCGCGATCGACGCATCGAACTCCCGCAGCGAACTCTCGACCGGCCGACCGTGCAACGGCTGGCCGCATCGATAACACACCGCCACGGTTCCGGCCAGCATGTTCGTCAGCGCGTCCAGGGCCACGGCGGCCAGGATCACGATGAATCCCCACATCGTCATCCGCCGCCAGCCCGAAAGGGCAAGAAACGCCCCGGCCGCGATCGCCACAATACCGTACCCCAAAGCCGGTGGAAAATCCTTGCGCACATATAAATCCGCGCATCCGCATCGCGGGCAGTGCGGCGAAGGGGGCGAAGATTCGGTCGCATGGCTCATGGCATGGCTCAAGAAGGCATTCCCGCCGCTCTTGCCGGCGACAGGCCGCTGATCTCACCAATGAAGACCAACACGCTGGCCACGTACAGAATTCCCATCGCCGGCTGGTTCGAGCGACGCACGACGCAGTCGCGAGGCATATACACAAACAGCCCCGGCACTGCCAATCCCACCAGCCGCCGCACCAGGATATCAACGGCCCGCCGCCGCCAAAGCCCATTGATCGGCCGGCTGATGTTGTCTTTCGCCTTATGGAGTGGGCAACTCCCGCTACTCGGTATGAGGGGTCGGCGATGCCTGCCATACAGCGCTCCAGCGGCGTTTCGTGCGCCGTCTTCAGCGCCCGCGCAGCGCCACACAACACCCCGCGTACTCCACCGGCTCACGGCGCGGTATCATTTACCGCGTGGAATACCTACTGCGATGGCTGTTGAGGGCACTGACTGCGCTTTCGCTTCTGGGGCTCGTGGTCACGACGTTCGGCTCGGATTTGAACCGATGGATCGTGAATAGTCCGGGCCTGAGCGTGCATTTCTTCATGGATGATGACAACACGCCCGATCCAGTGCTGCAAATCTATACAACCGGGCACACAGGCGTGAAAGTTCCTTGCACCCCCATTTTCGTTTTGTCCGCGGCATTTCTGATTTGCCGAGCGGGCGACGCGACACGCCGCTGGACGCGCCGGCGGCACAAGGCCCGAACGGAAAGCCGCCGAGGTCTTTGTCCCACCTGCGGCTACGACCTCCGCGCCACGCCGGATCGTTGCCCGGAATGCGGAAACACGCCACCGAAGCAGATCTATATCGAGATTTCCGATCAAGACTTTGAACGCCTGAGCCAACTGCCATTCCGCCGCCCTGATGTGGCGGATGACGCCGATGACGACCTCTAATCCGCATTCGCCGCGAGATGTTCGACCTCCGGCGCGGAAATTATCCCCCAAACTCTTCCGCCCCATACCGCACCGGCCCCGGCTTTGATACGATGCGTTGCTTTGTTGGCCGATGGTCGGCCGGTGAGCGGTTGTGCCGCCGCCGGTGCCTCGGCGTGACGTGGAAGACCAGCGCGGATTGATATGTCCTATCGCCGATACACGTTCCCCTACTTCGCCCGACAGCCCGACGGCCCTGCGTGGAAAAGACGTCTGCGCGAAGTCATCGACTCCACGCAATTCGACCGCCACCCCGCTCCACAGCCCTGGCCGGCCATCGGGCCGATCTATTACATCCTCGGCCTCTACGAATCCACCTACAGCGGCAGCACCGAACTGCGGCTGGAATTGCGCACCCGCGGCGCTGGCGCCAAGAGCGCCTTTCGTAAATTGAATCTCCCCACCGCCTGCGTCTCCCGCGCGCCCGATCCCCTGGACGGGCAGATCCTCCGACTGCTCTGCGGCGCTGCCGGCCGCGCCGGCGGCTGGTACGGCGGCGAAGTCAAGGTGCCGGTCGAGGTCGTCCTCGATCCGCTGGCGCTGGCCGATGTCCTGCCCATGCTCTGCCGCACCAGCCGCCTGCACTTGCGCACCGATCCCCGCACCGTCGATCCCGCGCCCCTGATCATGGACGACGCCGGACCCTGGACTTTTCGGCTTTCGATCGTCCCCCTGCCGGGAACGGGCGCTGTGCAGTTGCACGGCCGACTGATGCGCGGCGAATCCGTCCTCTCCATCAACGACGTTGAACTGATTTATGACGGCATGCTTATCCATCGCGGCAAGGTCGCCCTGGTGGATGACGGCGGCGCCCCGGCGCTGGTGCAGGCGCTGCGCAGCGATCCCGAATTCCGCGTCCCCCGCGCCCAGCTCGATTCCTTCCTCACCGAATTGTGCCAGGTCGGCCGGCTCCCCCACGTCGAATTCGATCCCGATTTGAATATCGAATCGTCCACGGCTGCGCCCCGGCCACGACTCTTCATCCAGAAGCGATCGGCCCGGTCCGGATACTCCAACAGCGATCTGACCGCGACCGTCAGCTTCGACTACGGCGGAGTGCTCGAACCATGCACCAATTCGCGATCCGCCGCCGTCTTCGTCCAGGACAGCCGCCGCTTCATCCGCCGCGACGTCCAGGCCGAGGACGAATTCATCAAGCGACTGAAGGTCTTGAAATTCACCCCCGAATGGTCCGAAACCGGAACCGCCCGAGTGTGGGCGATCCGCTCATCGGTCATGCCGCCGGCCGTTGCTGCCCTGACAGCCGAAGGCTGGCACGTCGAGGCCGCCGGCACCGTCTATCGCAACGCCGGGGCGATCTCGATCAACGTCTCCAGCGGCATCGACTGGTTCGATGTCACCGGCGAAGCCCATTTCGGCGATACTTTCGTGCCCCTGCCGCGCTTGCTTCAGGCCATCCGCAAGGGTGAATCGACCGTCGTGCTCGACGACGGCAGCGTCGGCATGGTCCCGCAGCAGTGGCTTCAGAAATACCGTCTTCTGGCCGGCGCCGGCCAGGCCGAGGGCGATGGCCTGCGATTTCGCCCCAACCAGCTCGGCCTGCTCGACGCGATGCTGGCCAGCCAGACGCAGACCGTCTGGGACGAGGCCGCCGCCGCCGCGCGCTCGCGCCTGGCCCGGTTCGACGGCGTCGCCGCCATCGACGCTCCGCAGGGATTCGTCGGCACGCTGCGCCACTATCAGCGCGACGGCCTGGGCTGGATTCATTTCCTCCGCGAATTCCGACTGGGCGGTTGCCTGGCCGACGACATGGGTCTCGGCAAAACCATCCAGGTTCTGGCGGCCCTGCTGGAACGCCATCATCGTGCCGCCGGTGATGCCGACGAACCGCGCACCAGCCTCGTCGTCGTGCCGCGATCCCTGGTCTTCAACTGGCACCAGGAAGCCAGCCGTTTCGCCCCTGAGCTTCGCCTGCTCGACCATACGTCCACGGCCCGGGCCAATGATGCCGAATCGTTCAAGGATGCCGACATCGTCATCACCACCTACGGCACGCTGCGCAGCGACATCACCTGGATGAAGGATTATCCGTTCGATTACGCCATTCTCGACGAGGCCCAGGCCGTCAAGAATTCCGCCAGCCAAAGCGCCAAGGCCGTGCGCCTTCTCAACGCCCGCCATCGTCTGGCGCTCAGCGGCACGCCGGTGCAGAATCACCTGGGCGAATTGTGGAGTCTGTTCGATTTCCTCAATCCCGGCATGCTGGGGTCAAGCTCGATCCTGCAAACCGCCGGCCAGGGAAAATCGCTCGATCCCGAAGTGCGGACGACACTCGCCCGCGCCTTGCGGCCGTATATTCTTCGCCGCACCAAGGAACAGGTTGCCCCCGAATTGCCCGAAAAGCTCCAGCAGACCGTCTGGTGCGATCTGGGCCCCAAGCAGCGTGAGCTTTACGATCAGCTTCGCGACCATTATCGCCAATCGCTCATGGCCCATGTCGATACCCAGGGAATCAAGAAGTCGCAGATTCAGATTCTCGAAGCCCTGCTGCGCTTGCGCCAGGCCGCGTGCCATCCGGCCCTGCTCGACAAGGCCTACGCCAACGAATCCAGCGCCAAGATCGATTCCCTGCTCAACTTCCTCGATCAGACCGCGGATGAAGGTCATAAAGCCCTCGTCTTCAGCCAGTTCACCAGCCTGCTGGCCATCGTCAAGGCCCGCCTGGACGAGAAGAAGATCGTCTACGAATATCTCGATGGCCAAACCCGCGACCGCCAGCAGCGCGTCGAACGCTTCCAGAACGACGCCGATTGCAAGCTCTTTCTCATCAGCCTCAAGGCCGGCGGCCTGGGCCTCAACCTCACCGCCGCCGACTATGTTTTCCTGCTGGACCCCTGGTGGAACCCGGCCGTCGAAGCCCAGGCGATCGACCGCGCCCACCGCATCGGCCAGACCCGCAAGGTCTTCGCCTACCGCCTGATCGCCCGCGACACCGTCGAGGAGAAGGTTCTCCAACTCCAGGAAACCAAGCGCGACCTGGCCAACGCCATCATCGACGCCGACAACAGCGTCCTGTCCCGCATCGGCCGCGAGGAATTGCAGTTGCTGCTGTCGTGAGGAACTCCCCTTTAGCGGCCGGGCCGATTTGCCGATATTCTTTGTATCTGCGTCGCGTTGGCGCCGGCGAAGTATGGCCCTGCGCCAGACGTTGTCAGCGTGGCAATCGCGACGTATAAGCTGGCCCGATAACAGATCGAACCAAGGAACACCCCATGAAGCGATCCATCTTCACCGCAACCGGCTTGGCTCTTTTGCTCGCTCTGGCCGGCTGCCAGCATTATTACAGCGTGCAGGAACCCAGCGGCGGCAAGACGTATTACACCGACCACTACAGCATCGCCGACAGCGCCGCCGTTCAATTCAAGGATCTTCAGACTGGTTCCCTGGTGACGCTCCAATCCTCCGTGATCAAGGAAGTCAATAAGGGCGACCTGCCCCCGGGTCTGGTTCACTGACCGATAACGAGGCTCATCATGCGATTCCCATTGCTGGCGCCGCTGGGCGCTGCTCTACTCTGTGCGTTTGGCTGCGCGTCCACCCAGAAGACCATCATGTCCGATCCTCCGGGCGCCATGGTCACCGTCAATGACGACAAGGCCGGGGTGACGCCGGTCAAATACGACTTCGACTTCAGCAAGCACGTGCGGTACGACGTGGTATTGCAGAAGGACGGCTTCATCCCCGCCGAGCAGGTCGTCTTCTCCGATACTGTCGCGGCTCGGGACACCGTCCTGCAATTTGCGATGGCGCGCGATCCCTCCTGGGATGACACCGTCGAATCTGAGATCGCCAATACCTTCCTGAGGATTCAGATCAACCCGCAGTTCGCCAAGGACACCGTCTGGCAGCGCATCTTCGATTCGGTCACCACCCGCTATCCCAGCGTGGCTCAGATGGACAAGGACGCCGGCTATATCAAGACCGCCCCCATCTTCAAAACCTACCACGCCAACGGCCAGGAATTCACCATCCGCACATCGTTCGTCGCCACCATCGCCAGCCCCGATCCGCTGGTTTACAAGTTCGAGATCGTCTCGGAGCGCAGCTCCGGCAACGACGTGTGGACACCCTGGCACCGCATCTTCAGCGACGACCAGAAACTCGTCAACGAAATGCAGGACCGCCTCAGCGTCAAGTAGACGGCGGCCGTCGCTCGGTCATACGGTTACATCTTCAGCCGCGAAAGCCTTTTCGATCTTGGCGAAAGTAGCTTCATCGGGGTTGTTCTTGCCCGCCTCGATCCGGTGAATGGTCTCCTTCCGCACGCCCGCACGCCGCGATAGTTCCGCCTGCGTCCAGCCGGCACGGTTCCGGGCAGCAACGATCCGGCGTGCCAGCAGGGCGCGACCATAGGCGATGGCGGGATAGTTGCCGTTGGCATCGGGCCTCGGCAGCGGAGGCAGCGGAGAACCAGCGTCGATTCGATGCCCAGTGAGGCGCTCGAACTCCTTGCGTTCGATGACCACAAACTGCTTGCCGCCAAGTTCCAGAATCTGAGTCATGCTGCACGTCCTACTCGTAGACATCCCGCCGATCCCCAATTCACAACAACGACACCGGATCAACATCCACCGCGATCTGGTGCGCCTTGGTCAAGCCCGACGTCGTCCTCACCGCCGCCAGTACCTTCTGTAACGGCCCCGGCGTCGGCGCGGTCAGCACGATCTGGTCCCGGTGATACCCCGCGATCCGGCTGATCGGACACGGCATCGGCCCGCGAAGCACAATCGCCGCGGCGCCGGCACGCTCAATCGCATCCCCCAGTTCCGCCGCCAGTTCCGCCGCTCGCTGATGCAGCCGGATGTCGTCCTGATCTCGCAATATGATCCGCACCATCCGCGACACCGGCGGCAAATTCACCTGCCTGCGATGGCCTAATTCCGTCGCCGCAAACGCCGCATAATCCTGACGCAACGCCGCCTGAATCGTCGGATCGGTCGGCAAGAATGTCTGCAACACGACGCGCCCGGGCGCATCGCCGCGTCCGGCCCGGCCGGCAACTTGCGTGATGAGTTGAAACGTCCGCTCGGCCGCCCGGAAATCCGGCAGCGACAGGGCCGTGTCGCCGCTGATCACGCCCACCAGCGTCACGTTCGGATAATCCAACCCCTTGGCGATCATCTGCGTGCCGAGCATGACCTGAATCTCCCCCGCCTCGAACCGGCCGAGCAGCGCCTCATAATCCTTGGCGCTGTGCATTGAATCGCTATCGACACGGGCGAACCGCAGACCGGGGAACTTGCCCGCCAGTTCCTCCTCGACACGCTGCGTGCCCAGCCCGAACAGGCTCAGCTTCTTCCCGCATTCCGGGCAGGCCGAAGGCAGAGGATTGACGGCCAGACAATAATGGCAATGAAGCTGCCCGGTGTGCAGCCCCTTCTCGAACGACCCGCTGCCGACGTGCGCATCGCCCGAACGATGGTAGGTCATGGTCGAATCGCAATACTTGCACTGCACGACGCTCGTACAGGAGGGGCAATAGACATAATTGGCGTACCCGCGGCGGTTGATGAGAATGATCGCCTGATGCCCGGCCGCGATCGTGCTGGTCAACAGGTTATGCAGCCGCCCCGAAATCAGGTGAATCCCCTTGCGCTGGCGGCGCTCCAGGGCCATATCGACAAGCTCGACCGCCGGCATCGCCAGCCCGCGCACCCGCCGAGGCAATTCGAGCAGACGATACGGCGCCGCACTCGGCGCCTCCATCTTATCCCCTCCCCTTGTACTCAGGGGGAGGGTCAGGGTGGGGGCCGGCTCGCGTGGTTCCATTGAAATCGAAGAACCCCCACCCCTGCCCTCCCCCTGGGTACAGGGAGAGCGGGAAAGAGGAGAACCGCTCGCGCCGCCAGCACCCCGCGTCGTCACGCGATAATACGTTTCCAGACTCGGTGTCGCGCTGCCCAGGATGATCGGGACATTCTCGATCTGCGCCCGCTTGATCGCCACATCGCGTCCGTGATAGCGCGGGGCGGTGTCTTGTTTGTAACTCGGCTCGTGTTCCTCATCGACGACAATAATTCCGAGATTCGGCACCGGTGCGAAAATCGCCGAGCGCGCCCCCACCACCACATCCGCCTGACCCTGCGATATCTGCTGCCAGAACCGATGCCGCTGCGTCGCGCCCAGGCCGCTGTGCAGAATCGCCACACGCTTAAATCGCTGCCGGAACCGCCGGGCCGTCTGTGGCGTCAGCGCGATTTCCGGAACCAGCACGATCGCCTGCCGCCCGGTCTTCGTAACGGCCGCGATGCACTGCAAATACAACTCCGTCTTCCCGCTCCCCGTCACGCCGTGCAACAAATCAACGCTGAATCCCCCCGCCAGCACGCGCGGCAGCAACTTGGCCATCACGGCCGACTGATCCTCGTTCAATTCGATCGGATTCTGATCCGCCGGCCCCGCCTCGTCCGCGGCCATCGACCAGCTTTGCAGATCGGCCTGGGCCGTGATGCTGATGAGTCCCAGCCGCGCCAGCTTGCGAATCGTCGGCACGCTGGCGCCGGATTCGGATGCCAGTCGAATCAGCTCGATCGTCTCCTCCGGCCCCAGGAGCAGTAGCCGTCCCAAAATCGCCCGACGCCGCGGTGCCTTGGTCTTCTCGACCAGCGCCTGAATGTCCTCCCGCGATTTGGCCAGGCGGATGGCATGAATGTAACCCACGCCGATCCGCTTCTTGACGGCCGACGGAATCATCGCGTCCAGCACGATCCCCAGCGGCGTGATGTAATACCGGCTCATCCACCGCGCCAATTCCATCATGGCCGGCGGCAGCAACACCCGCGGATCGTCAATCTCCGCAATTGGCTTGATGACTGGATATTCCGACTTCGCAGGCAGCCCCACCACCCACCCATGTGCCGGCCGATTGTTCCTCCCCAGCGGCACCCGCACCCGCTGCCCCGCGACCACCCGCCCGACCAGTCGCGGCGGAATTGAATAGTCCAGCACATGATCGATCCCCTGCTCGAGGGCCACCGCCGCGATATGCAACGGCAATGAGGAATCCTCCGCCGATGCCAATGGACTCTCGAGACTGTCAAACAGGCCTGGGCGAGTCATCGCAATAGAGTATACGATGAAACGCCGCCGGATCAGTCGGGGGGCGGGAATCTCCGATTTCCCCGGCACACGTTGCGGTTGCAATCGCACGCAGACTCATGCCCACCACCACAACCCGTCTGGCACGTTCCTTCATTCCACCTCTGAGATGATCTGCTTCGGATCGCGCGGCACAAGGCGCTGGCCGCTACAGTCCACCAGAAAATCCAGGTCCTCCAGCACGATCGCGCCGATCAAGACCGACTCCCGGTCGGGCTCGACAATGGCATTGAATACGCTTTCACGGCCACCATACGCCAGGTGAACATCTTTCACGATGGACCGTTCGGCGGTGTGGCCATCCGCATAGCGAACGCCGGCCGTACCCGCGTTTTCCACGCCGAGTTGTTGCGCAACACGCGCCGAAATAACCAGCCGCGTGGCGCCGCTGTCGACGACGCCGCGAACCCGCGCCCGGCGCACCTGGCCGGGCAAGATCAGCCCGGCCTCGGCGCGAACGAGATCCTTATAATTCGCAAGCTCCACTTCGACGGCAAACCGCCCCATCGTCGGCTCCTTGACAGCGATCATGGCGACTCCTGGCTGAAACATTCCGCCCGGTATTGTAGCCACGTCATAGTTGCAACGCGCCGCCAGAGGTGAGGTACGAGGTTCTTCTTCATTATCATGTCATGCGAAACACTCGCGATGTGTTTCATAGCTTACCTACCTCACGGCCCCTGCCTTCCCGGCGGCGGGAAGTTCTTGGACTGGTCATCTAGAACCAGTACCCAATCGTTGCCGCTTCCGCTGGTGGGCGGGGTGAACTCCATGGTGGTCTTCTTGGCCAATGAGCCGATGACCGTCGCGGTTCCCTGGCGGGGGTCGTACCAGTAGGCTTTTATGGTCTGGCCGGAGACCTTTTCGTAGATGCGATCGACAAGGCGCACGGTCAGCTTGGAACCGGCGGCCGTGTAGATCAAGGCGTAGGAGCCGTCGGACGCGCGGCAGGCCTGGATGCGGCTGGTTGTTCCCATGGGATCGTTCACGATGAGCCACTGGTCGGGAATTCGCAGGAGCATCGGCCGGGATTCGATCAGGGCACGCAAATGCTGCATTTGCGCACCGGCCGGGAGTTGCAAGGCCTGTTGCCACGGTGCCGCGGGCTGGGTGGCGGCCGGTCGGGCGGGGGCGCGGTCGGTGGCGCCGAACAGGCCGTTGGCGCCATAGGTGTAACCGGCGGCGCCAGCGAACACGGCGCAATAGGCGATGCGGCGGACATCCTGGGGCTGTATTTTCCCGCCGCTTACCATCGCATCGACGATGCCTTCATATCCGCCCTCGCCGTCCACGACGGGCTTGGTCGGAGTCTTCTGATAGTCGGCCGCCACAATGTCGTAATTGCGGTTCATGGTGGTGTGGCCGGACTGGATCATGTTGAAATTGAGCCAGTCATCGGCCTGGAACCACTGCGAGGAGCTGCGCGGAGATTTGGGGTGATAGGTCTTGAGATGATTTCCGCCGTCGCCCTCGGCCAAGCCGGCCGCCATCGAGCGCCAGATGTCCTCGACGCCGTCGGCGAACCAGTCGCCGCCAAGAATCCAGATCACCGGCTTGTCCTTGTAACGCGCACCGAGGAATTTGCCGTAGCTGGCCGCGCTGGCCTTATCGACGACGGACGGGCTTTGGGCGCGAATGGCGGTGATGATGGATTGGTCGGCGCCCAGGTTCCGAAGCACCGATGGATCCTGCTGGACGTATTCCTTGCTCCAGATGGGAACGATGGCCACATAAAGCCCCAGCGACGCGGCCTTGTCCACGACGTAATCCACGTGCTGGAAATAGGCCTCGTTGGGATGCGCGGGGTCGTTGTTGACGAAGACAGTCTGGCCGTAGGCATTGGGAGTGCCCAGCCCTCCCCAAAACGCGGCGACGGCCTGTATGACGGTGAACTTCTTGGCGGCGCGGTCCTTGAGGTAGACATCCACATCTTCACGTGTCAGGTGAAACAAGCCCCATTCGGTATCGCCCAGATAGAAGAACCCCGAGCCGTCGTCCTTGACGAACATCCGGCCGTTGTCGGAGATGTGCAGCCTGGGCAGCGTGTCGGCCGCGAATGAAACGGAACAGGCTGCCAATAGAACGATAACCAGTCCGAGGATCAAATGGCGTGGTGATTTGTTCATGATGGGGAAAGATGATCGCAAGGCGTCACCCGCATGTCAAAAGAACCGGCACATTGGCGAGCGGGCGAGAGTGCCCGATTTTCCGGGCCGCCGCCTTTCCCTCCTCCCCTGGTACTCCGGGGGAGGATTGAGGTGGGGGCTTTTCGCGCAGGGCTCCAGCGCTTGACCCGTATGGAACCTCGCCACGGGCAGCCCCCACCCCGACCCTCCCCCGGAATACCAGGGGAGGTGGAAAGAGCTCGGCCCGCATCGACTTATGTTCGCCCGGAAGATCGGGCACAATCGAGCGGGCTGTCACGCATCGGGCGGGGCGGCCTTGGCTTTCAAGGCGCGCAGGTATTCGTATTGTTCGAGCAACGGCAGATTGTCGGGAGCGAAGGTCTGGACCAGGGGCGCGGCGGAATTGCATTGGACGGGTTCGCAACTTGCCGCGGCGCGGAAGCGGCGGTGCTTGGAATGGATCAGGCCCACCGTGTACTCCACCGTCAGTAGGTACGACAGGGTGTCACCATCGCGGCTGAACATCAGGTCGCGAACGCTGACATCGGCAGCACCGGGTTGGGGCATGGAACCGGCCAGGCGCGGACCCAGCCGCAGCACGTCGTGCGGGTGATAGTGCATGTCCCATTGCCGAGCCAGGCGGCAAAAGCGACGCCGCCGCACCGCCACCAGCGACGCCTCGACGATGCCGACGATCCCCGTCAGCGCCAGCAGAAACGCCATGAACATCAGCGGACTGAATGTATCGGGGATCCAGGCCATCGCACGAGGCTCCGCAAACGCCGGACTCACATCGCCGGGCCGGTGGTGGATGTCGATGTGGCGGGTTTTGACGCGGGAAGTGTCGCGGGAGGCAAGGCGATCGCGGGCGATGTGGCCGGGGGCAATGCAATCTCCGTCGTCGCGATCGCGGGGACCGTGGTTTTCGTTGAGGGCTCGGAGTTGGCGCGGTGCAAAACGGGGCGCGGGATGTCGTAAGCCGGTTCCAGCGGAACGAGGGCCTCGGAAATCCAGGCCTGGATGGTGAGGTAGCGCGGGTCGTCGGGGCCGCGGAAGAAGCCGTTGTAATTGGCCAGAGGCGGATGCGGAATTTGGGCCACAGTGGACGGCAGGCCGTATTGCAGGAGCAGCGAATCGCCGGTGTTGGTGCGGTCAATCATCTGCCGACGGGCCGGACCGGCGCCGAACGGGCCGGTGATCGGAACCTGGCGGAAATAGGATTCCAGGGCATAGAAATTGGTGTAGGTGAGGGCTTCGGAGTCGGGTGTGCCGGCCAGGTAGAGCGAGCCGCCGCCGGGACCGCCGTGGCAGCCGACGCTGGCGCATCCGGTCACCACCAGCGGCTGGACACGCTGCTTGAAAAGCTGGATCGCCGACGGATCGTTCATCACCTGCACGTCGTCGCTCAGCAATTTGTCGCCGCTGGCGATAATCATCACGGCCTGTTCGATCGGCGGGCGAGACAGGAACGCATTGGCGTCAATCGCCTGTGCGGCCGCATACCGCTTGCGCACGTCGTTATCAAAACGGAACCGCACGGAGGTGTCGGTGAGCCTCAATTCGTTGCGGCGGATTTCCTGAATATCCGAGGCGGTGAGGACCGGATGAAGAATGGGATTCGTGGCCGGTGCGGGGAGTGTCGTGGCGTTGCCGCTGAGCACCAGGGGCGGCATAACCGCCGGAGTTTGGGGCTCGGCCGGCCGTGACGTCGGATGTTGATTGGCGATCTCCTGAACGATGGACGTTCGCAGGGCCAGGGCGTCCTTGTCGGTGGGGCCGATGAGCACGGCCTGATCGACGGCCGAGAGCGCCAGGTCGAGGCGGCCCAGGTCCATGGCCCAGCGCGCAATCACGAGCCGGCCGGGGATATCCGCCGGACCGAGTTTGGCCATGCGATCATGGTATTCCTGGTCCAGTTGGTCGAGGTATTCGATGGACTGGACATCGGGCCGGTCGATCGTGATTTGCACGCCGTGCGACATGACGACAACGGTATCCGGAGCGGAAGCGTCGATGTCGCCGATGTAGCGCTGATCGGAGATAGTGGTGACAACCCCCTGCCGAGCCAGCGACACGGCCGCCAACCCCAGCAGCACGCACGCGCCGATGCACCAACGTCGCCTCATGCGAAACCTCCGCAATCCCGGCCGTCATGGTAAGTGAGTGCGGAAGAAATGCAAAGCGAAATAAACCGCAAAGACGCGATGGCGCAAAGGCAAAACCAAGGCAAGTTTCACATCGGTCGCACGCGGCCGTCGCCGTGGCCGGAGGATTGGCCCCAGATGCCGGGGATGGCCTGGCCGCAATCCGGGCATTGTCCATCGGCGCCGACGCGATTGGCCAGCACACGAAAACCCACGCGGCGGATCAGCGTCGATTCGCACGCATGGCAGCGCGTGTTCTCCTCTTCGCCGACCTGGCCGGGAAGGTTTCCCGTGTAGACGTATTTCAGGCCCGCCCGCCGGCCGATGGCGGCAATGCGGAGCAGATCCTCGGCCGCCGTCTTGGGGCGATCGATCATCTTGTAATCGGGATGAAACGCGGTGACGTGCCAGGGCATCAGCGGATCGACCGAGGCCAGGAAATCCGCCATCCGCGTCAATTCTTCTGTGTCATCGCTGAAACCCGGCACAACCAGCGTGACGATCTCGACCCAGAATTTCCGCTGCTTCAAGTCACGGATGGTCCGCACCACGTTCTCCATCACCCCGCCGAGATCGCGGTAATGCTTCGGATTGAACGTCTTAAGATCGACCTTGTACGCATCGACCACCGGCCGGAGATAATCAAGCACCTGCGGCGTGGCGTTACCGTTGGAGATGTAGGCGCATTTCAGGCCGTGTTTGCGGGCGAGGGTGAAGACCTCGACAGCCCATTCGCTGGTGATAAGCGGCTCGTTATAGCTGGAGGCAATGACCGGGGCGCGATTTTCGAGTGCGGCGGCGACAAGCTGCTGGGCCGTGGCCGGTCGCGGTGGCGCTACGGCGTCGGCATCGCGCAGCATCTGACTGGTGACCCAGTTCTGGCAATATCCGCAATGCAGATCGCATCCGAGCATGCCGAACGTCAGCGCATCGCTGCCGGGCAGGACGTGAAAGAACGGTTTCTTTTCGATCGGATCGCACGCCACCGGCCCGACATATCCGCGCGGAACCTGCAAGACTCCATCGGCATTGAATCGCACGCGGCACACGCCGTCGTGGCCCGGCTGGATAAGGCAGCAATGCCCGCATGCAAAACACCGGACGTTTTTCCCCTCGGTTTGCACAAGCTGCTGCGGCGCCGGCCCGCTGAACCGATGCAACGTATGCGTCAAGCCCGCCAGCCGCTGTTTCTGCTCGAAGACTTCAAGTGACTGCATACCAATCGACCTCGCAAGACGATATGACCCGCCAAAGGAATCATACTCCTCCAGGACCGGAATGGGGCCAGGAAAAATCGTGACAAGGCGAAATAATTCGCGGCAGCGATGGCGTTATCAGTGATCGCGGGAGCGCAAATTAGATAGAGAAATGTCGATTCATGCCATTCGGACCGGTTTCTATGCCATCCGGTGCAGGATTACTTCGCGCCGGGTTTGAAAATCGGCATCGCTCAAGACTGGCGTTGCGCCGACCGTTGGGATCGGATTACTCAGCGGCACCCAACTCTTGCACCCGGCGTAAGCGGGCGTGTTGTCGATCGTGACCGGCTGCGGCAAACGGCTGGCTCGGATGAGAATCAGATACAGCGGATTCTCCGGGCGATAATTGAATCGCATGTCAATCAGCGGCGGCAGCCAGATGTGCTGATCGTCGAGGGCGTCGATCTGCTTCCGGTCGCGCACACGGAGGATGTCGGTCACCTCGGCCGCGATGGTAATGCGAATTGTGCCCGGCTCGGCATCCACCCTGGCAACCTTGCCGGCCCAGGGCGATTTCAGCATCGTCGCGTTCTGATGCAGATAGGTGGGGAAAATGACAAACTCGGAATGTTCAAGCTGGAACCCGCCGATGGATTCGGAGATTCCGCCCTTGCGCAGAAGGAGAATCTGCCGCCCGGATTCGAGGGCCGAATCCAGAACGGCCCATTCCTTGAGACCGACGGTCAGCGATGCGGGTAACGTCATGCGCTTACTCGCCGTCGTCCTCTTCCTCAACGACGGCGGCAACGGCCTTGGCGCGCGTGGGCGGGCGGCGCTTGGGGCCCTGGGCGCGCAGGACGGCGCGCCACAGGTCGTATTCGGTCAATTCCACACCCGCCAGCTTATTGAATTCCTTCAAGAGCGACTTGAATTCATCGCTGTACGGCAGCAGCTTGCCGCCCTTGACGTGACGGGGAACCAGCGACTTGAGCTGCTTGAGCTGGTCATCGCTGAGCGTGACATTCGCCGCCACGCCGGCCGGGTTGCCGCTGCTGCGCACGTATTTCAGTAGCGCGGCGTACAACTGCTCGCCATCGGCGTTCTTGAAGGTGCGGTCCTGGAATCCCTGGACCAGTTGGTCGAAGGTCTCGGTGTAAGGCAGTTCGTCGCGGGCGACCCTGGCCTGATCGTACAATTCCTGAAGATGTTCCTGATCGATCGAACTCAATTTCAACGGGGGTCGCATAGCTGCTCCTTGTTCTCTGCGTCTCACGATTTCAATATCAAATCAATCCACCGCCGCTCATTCGCCGCCGGCCATGCAGCCGGATAGCAGACTCTTGCGGGCGGACAAATCTCACTTCAATTCAACCGTCCAGTATGCCGTATCCAGGAACTGACGCCAACTGCTGTACCGCGTATCCGCCAGGCGGATATTGATGACGGGGCTGCGCTTGGGCTTCACCGGCCGGGTGATCAGGTGCATGTGCGCCTGGTCGGGGGTTCGTCCGCCCTTCTTCACGTTGCAGCGCACGCAGCAGCAGACGATGTTCTCCCAGGTGCTTCGGCCGCTCTGGCTCTTGGGAACCACGTGGTCGAGCGACAATTCGTTGGTCGGCATTTTCTTGCCGCAATACTGGCAACGATTGCCGTCGCGCGCGTAGATGTTGCGGCGATTGAATTTCACATCCTGCCGCGGCAGTTTGTCGTAGCCCAGCAGGCGAATGATCCGCGGCACGGCGATCTGCCAGCGCACCGTGTGAATCCAGTCGTAATCCTGCGGCTCAAATTCCGCCTTCAGGGCCGATACCCCGCGCCAACCCTCGAAATCGAAATTCTGCCACTTGGTCTGCCCGTCGCTGGCCGCTTCGATGTGAATAACTTCCGCCAGTTCGCGGCAGAGCAGGGAAAACGCACGGCGCACGTTCACCACGCGGATGGCCTGGTAAAACTTGTTGAGCACCAGAACATTCGCGTTGAGCACGGGCGCAAACCCGTACCCCGATGCCCCGCCCGGCGAAATTGCGATTGCTTCCCCGTCCATATTCTGACGATTCTATCGGACCTTGAACCGGCAAACCAGTGCCCCGGACCATCCCACGTGCGAATTAAACAATTCCCAATATTTTGAATTCCATCGTCCCGCGAGGGGCCTTCACCTTCACCACGTCACCCACGCGCGCCTTCATCAGCGCCTCGCCCATCGGGCTGTTGGCCGATACGGGCAATACATCCCCATCGCCCGACGGCGGCTGCGCCTCGCCCACCAGGCGCACCAACTGTTCGCTGTCGTCGTCCATGTCCAACAGCTTCACCGTGTGCCCGATGAAGACCACGTCGTCCGGCACGTCATCCGACGAGACTACCGAGAGGTTCTTCAGCTTGTTCTCCAACTCGGCCAGTTGCCGCTGGATGCTGCGGTTTTCCTCCTTGGCGAAATGATATTCCGCGTTCTCCGATAGATCACCCAGGCTGGCCGCCCGGCGAATCCGCTCCTGCACATCGAGCTGCGCCTTGTAAAGCTCCTCGCGTTTTTGCTCCAGGACGGCCTTTTCCTCGGCACTGACAAACTGCATGAAACCGCTCCCACGGCCGGCATTTGCCGGCATTGTGACAATTCACCACGCGGAAAAAAAACACGAACCACCGCGGATCGCGCGGTGGCTATCGTGCAAGACGACGCACACAATGATACAGACCCACCCCGCCGTTTCGCAACCGCAAAGCCGGAATAATGGATAATGGACAATGAACAACTGACAATGTGAAGGGCGAATCAATCTGCATTGTCCATTATGCATTATTTCACGGCCCTATCGCCGTCCCCCCGGTTTCGCCGGTGCGGATGCGGAAGCAATCCTCCAGCGGCAGGACGAAGATCTTCCCATCGCCGACGTTGCCGGAATGTGCTGCCTTCATGATCGACCGCACGGTTGGCTCGACAAAGCTGTCATTGACGGCGATCTCCAGCTTCACCTTCGGCAGCAGCCGCACCACCCCTTCGCTCCCGCGGTACTGTTCCTTAAACCCCCGCTGCCGCCCGCACCCGCGCACGTCCGAGCAGGTCATCAGGTAAACCTCATGCTTGTTGAGTTCCGCCTGCACCTCTTCCAACTTCTCCGGCCGGATGATCGCAATTATCATTTTCATAGACATTCGCTCCAACAATGCCCCAATTTGAGGTTCAACGGGCCGGATTGTCCAGCGGGATGACCAGGGGGCCGGCGCCAGGGGTCTGATCGGCGGCTGCCCAAAGACGGCTGTCCCTTCGCGCCGCTTACCGCAACTCCGTTGCGTCCTCGACGGCCAACCGAAATATAATCACCGCCGCATAATATAATGCCATCGGCCAAATAATTCGGTACACTCCCCGCCGTCGCGCCGTCGCTGCCGGCGCACTTCTTCTCTCAGGACAGGAGGAATCGACCTATGCCGCAGGAGATATTTCTCGGGTGTCTGGTGGGCTTCGCACTCTGGTTCGTCGTGCGTTGCCTGGTCATGGGGTTTTATACGGTCAACCAGAGCGAGCGGGCGGTGAAGACCAGTTTCGGCCGGGCTGAGCGCGTGGGGGATGCGACCACGTTGCAAGACCCGATCGCGCAGGCGCTGGCCCCCGATGAGCGGCAGCGCTATTGCTATCCGCAGGTACGGGTCATTCATCCCGGCGGGCCGTATTTCAAA
>Ga0181520_10005812_pt1 | contig 19320 bp, 14 predicted proteins | sample PEATcosm2014_Bin_29_FD_132451 | JGI IMG/M metagenome (GOLD analysis project Ga0181520, IMG submission 132451) | Peatland microbial communities from MTU Mesocosm Facility, Houghton, MI, USA - PEATcosm2014_Bin02_30_metaG | ecosystem: Environmental > Terrestrial > Soil > Wetlands > Peat | place...
TCGGCCGTCAAGACAATCTCAGGAGCAACGCGCATGTGCCTGAATTCTCCTTCATAAAGGAAAACGCACAAGTCACGCAATTTATTGCATTAAAATATTGTATTTATGAGACACTACACTAGGACTCGATCCAAGAAAGGCAAAGAAAAGAAAAAATTCAGGTGCGGCCGCTCTTCGCGCAACCCATCGGGGGTTCAAGATGAAAGCCATGACGCACCACGGACCTCCCTTCCCTTGTTGTTCCGCCGACCCCAACCCCGATCCTCAAGCGACGTACTCTATTTGTTGATAATTACTTGACGACGTATTATCGATAAATAGAATACAGTCATGGCCAGACGGCTTGGACCCCTCGAAATGCGGTTCTTCGCCTACTCCCAGTTGCGCCGAATGCAAACGGTCCGTCTGGGGGATTTGGCCGGCCCGTTGCGCCTCAGCGATTCACAGGAACGCCGCTTGCTCAGCCACCTGGCCAGGAAGGGCCTGATCGTCCGGGTCATCCGCGGCCTCTACCTTGTACCGTCCCGCCTGCCGCTAGCCGGTGTCTGGACCCCGGACGATGCCCTCGCCATCACCACGCTCATGCAGTCCGCCCTCCAGCCTATCGCCACCAAAGCAACGGGCAAAACGGGCCAAAGCGGCGCGGGACGCTACCAGATTTGCGGACCCAACGCATTCAACCGCTACGGCTTTGATGACCAGGTGCCCGCCCGAACCTACCTGTACAATGACCGATTCTCTGGCGACCGGCAGATCGGAAGCATCTGCCTGACCTTGATCAAGGTGGCCAGGCCACGACTGGGAAGCGCAGAGGAAGTCGCGGCCGGCGATGGGCTGAGACTGGTTTACTCGTCCCGCGTCCGCACGCTCGTCGATGCTGTCTACGACTGGTCTCGTTTCGATTCGCTACCGCGCGGCTACGAATGGATTAGGCGGGAATTGGCCGCACGGCGCATCCGCGTGGAGGATCTAGTGCGCGACACATTGCGCTTTGGCAACCAGGGCACGATACGTCGCGTGGGATTCCTGCTGGAACAGGAGAAAATCGCCGAACCCTTGTTGCGCCGGCTCCAAAAGGCCCTTGCTCCCTCCTCCAGCCTGATCCCGTGGATTCCCAACGCCCCCAAACGCGGCAAATCGAGCACGCGATGGGGTATCCTGGACAACCGGATCGGACGAAGTCCATGAGCACCCGCCATCTTCAAGGAATCCGGGTACACGAGGACGTGGACTTGTTTCGTGAAGCGGTCAGCTACACGGCCGCCGAAACCGGCTTCATCGCCCGACTGATCGAGAAAGACTACTTCTGCACGCTGCTGCTCCAGCACACCGCGACCGTCGCCAACGCCGTGTTCAAGGGCGGCACGTGTCTCGCCAAGGTGCATGCCGATTTCTACCGGCTCAGCGAGGATTTGGACTTTGCTGTGTCAGTGCCCACCGATGCAAATCGCCGCGTCCATCGGAAGCTCGCGGAACCGCTTCGCCGTGCGGTCGAGGCCCTTCCGGCGCCCTTTCGCCTGACGGTACCCATGGAGGGCCACAGCAACTCCACGCAATATAGAGGGGTCGTGACCTATCCGTCGCTTTTGGATGGCCATGACGAACCCATTTTCCTGGAATTGAGCCTGCGTGAGCCCCTATTGACGCCGGCGGCGCAAGCGGGGGCGCGCACGCTTTTGCGCGACCCTGTCGCCGCCGGGCCCATGGTTCCGGCCGTGACGGTGTCCTGCATTGGTCGGGAGGAGGCGTTCGCCGAGAAGTTCCGTGCGGCCCTCTCACGCCGCGAGGTGGCCATTCGCGACTTCTTCGACTTGGACTACGCCGTCCAAAAGCTTCGATTGCCGACGTCCGACGCAACGCTGGTTGAGATGGTGCGGCGGAAGCTGGCGATTCCGGGCAATGACCCGGTGAACGTCAGCACCAGTCGCCTCATGCAGCTACGCGGCCAACTCGACACCCGCCTTCGGCCTGTCCTCCGCGCAAAGGACTTCGCCACCTTTGACCTTGACCGGGCATTCGATATTGCCGTGGCGATGGCCAAAGCCGTTGCCATTGGCCCGACCGGGCAGACTGCAGCTACGGCGTGATAACCGGCCGGGTTACCTGACACCGACCACACCACCGGCGCCGAGGTCTCATAGCGAACACGTTAGGCGGCAGCGCCGCATTCACGTTACTTCCCCGTGATCGGATAATCCTTCCAGAGCCACTCCAGGGCCGTGGGATACAGTTCCGAGATCGTCGGCCGGTCGGTGTGGCCGGCGTTGCGGGCGAAGACGAACTTGTAGTGATACCCCTTGTCGGCGAGCACCTTGGCCATGGTTTCGTTGGCCGCCACCCAGTCGTGCATGCCGCCGCCGCTGCCGTTGTCGCGGTCGCCGCACTCGATAAAAATGCGCAGCGGCTTGGGCGGACTGTTGGGAATCAGCGTCTCGGGCAGACCATAGGCGCCGTGCGGAAACTTCGGATCCATTGGCGATTGCTGGTTCACGAAAGTGCCGGAGAACGTCAAAACGCGGTGATAGCGCTCGGGATGAAACCATGCCATGATCATTCCGGCGGCGGCGCCGGAACTGGTGCCCATGGTCCCGCGCCCGTCGGGATCAGTCGTGAGCTTCACATGGGCGGTCTTCTCAACCAGGGGCAGGACTTCCGTTTCGACAAAGTCGCTGTACCGCCCGGACATGGTGTCATATTCCAATCCGCGTTCGCTGCCGGGCCCATCCCCGCCGCCGGCTGGGATGGCGACGACGACCATCACCGGCACCTTCTTTAGAGGGATCAGGTGATCGAGCACGCTGAACGCCCGGCCGTCGCCGTCGCTGGTCACCATGAACGGCGCGGCGGTGCCGGGGACGTATTGCTTGGGCACATACACCGACACGGTGCGTGTCCAGGGCGCGGGACGGGCGGTAATGCCGGCCGGATCGTCCGCTCCGGCACGAGCAACGCCGGGATAGAGCTTGCTGTCGGTTGAGCGCATCGTGAATTTGAAGATGTCACCCTTGAGCGCGGGGTCGGTGACGGGGCTCATTTCCGGCGCGGCTTTGTGGGTCGGCCCGATGATGAAATTGCCATCGGCGTCAACCGGCGGAACGGTACCATCTGGCAATTCGGTGGCCTTGACATATCCCGGCGCCAGCGGATCGCGCGTGGGAGTGGGACCGCGGCCGCCGGCGCGTCCGGCCGCGGCCGGAGCGGTGGTGGCCGGAGCGGTCGCCGGTTGGGCCATGGCCGCACTGGTGGAAATCAGGATCAATGCCGCGACGAATGATTTGGTGTTCATGCCAATCCGCAGGTTAGACTCCTCCGCAAGAGCACGATCCGTTATCGTGCCGCCGCCTCACACTATAGGCGCGACACCCGCTTGTGGGTCTACCAGTGTCAAAAGTGCGTGCATTGACGGCGGTCTCTTGCGCGCCGGCGAAAGACCGGGGGCCGACATATCTCCTGGAAAACAATCGACCAGCCGGAATGCCACGGACTCGGTCACGCCGCCGTGACATTCCCCGGCGGAATCACGCCGCTTTCGATGATGTAGTTGTCGCTGGGGCCGTAGATCAGGCTGTCGTTGGTGGCCGCACCCGCAAAGAGCTGATCGGCCGTTCCGTTCACTGCATAGAAGGTGTTGTTTCCCTGGCCGCCATACATCTGGTTAGTCCCAGCGCCGCCGTTGAGGGAATCATCACCGAGTCCGCCGCGGAGGGTGTCATTACCGAGGCTGCCGAACAGCGTGTCGTTGCCCTTTCCGCCGGCAAGAACGTCGTCGCCCGCTCCACCCTTGATCGAGTCGTCGCCGGGACCGCCGGCGATGGAGTCATTGCCCGCTCCGCCGCCGAGCGTATCGTTGCCGGGTCCGCCCATGATCGTGTCATCGCCCGGTCCGCCCTGGACGCTGACGCCCAGGCTTGCGGGCATATTCGATTCAACGGTGATTGAGTCGTTACCGGCGTTTCCATTGACGGTGATGGAGGTGATGTCAGCAATCGCGAACGGGTCGGATGCCGTGCCGTTGAGATTGGCGGTGATGCTGGTGCCGTCGGAAGAAAGTGTGATCGTATCGTCGCCGGCGGTGCCATTGATGGTGAGAGCGCCGTCGGAAATGGATGCAAAGTCCGCGGCAGTTTGAACGTTGAACGTCACGGAGTACGTGTTGTTGTTGACGTTGGTTTCGTTAGCCGTATCGCCCACGTCGATGTTCATCGACAGGGTGTGGGAACCGGCCGACAGTGTGCCCAGGTCCACCGGAATCCGTTGAAGAAAGGAATTGACCGCCAGCGACGCGGTGACATTCGATGTGGCCACGGTCGTGCCGTCCAACACATACGTCGTCGTATATGCAGTCGAAGTCGCGACCTCCCCCCAATTGATCGTGGCGGCGGTGAAATAGACATCCTGGGCAGTCGTGATGGAGGTCGAGGCGATGGTGGAGCCGGATGTCGTGGAAACCACCAGCGGCGCCGACCATCCCGGCGGCTGATAGGGTTGTAAGTCGGGAAGCAGTCCGCCCTGAACACCGGGGGCGAGCGAATAGCCAAGGACATCCAGCAGAGTCAGTTCGATCCCCAAATTGGGGGTTGCATCTGGCGCCGTCGTGGCGTCTTGCACCTGTGCCGTACGGGTGCCGGGGTTGTACCAGTCGCAGAAGTCATCGCCGGCAATCTGGTTAAATTGTTCCAGCAGCGTATGACCGCCGTCCACAGAGAAATAGGCGGCGGCGACGGCCGATGTATTGAAACTGCGCCCGCCCGTCGCGTCGTAGCGGAAGAGATCCTCCGCAGCGATGTAGGTTGTGGGAACGCTCGAACCATTAGCGCTGCCGTTGAGTGCCGATTCGACGCCCAGGACTTCATCAATCTCGTGATACACGCTGCCAAGGAGATCGTATTTGAGCGGGTCGATGCTGGTGCGGGTGAGATTGAACTTCGGCATATTCAGCAGGACAACGCCGTCGATGCCATCGGTCGGCATGGCATTGGAAAAACCCAAAGCGCGGGCATTGGCGGTGGTCAGGACGACTTCGGAAGCGCTGTTGTCCGGATTGTCCGCCCCGGCTGGCACGCTGACCAGTGAGGACGTGTCATCGGCGCTGGTCGCGCTGGCAACCAGAGCATTGCGAAAGAGGGTATATGAAACCTGGTACGAAGCCTTGGAGCTTCCCGAAAGTGTGACCGCGGTCGATTCCTCAAACTCGATCTTGACGGTAATTGGCGTCGTGAAGTCCTGCTCGAAGTTCTGAATGGCGGTGTTGATCGTGGCTTGAATCGCCGCGGCATTGGGGTCGCCGGTGATCGAACTGTCAAAGACGGGGATGATTACCAGGCCCGAGAGCAACGTTCGCGGCTCAAGCGGTTCGACGAGCGGCGCAACGGCCCATCCGATGCAACCGCGTCCCTCGCGTCGGCGGCGAACAATCCCGGTCCGAAGCGCCGGCGCGTGCCATGATCCATCCGTCCAAAACACCACGCTCCTCCCTTGAGAGAAATTCATGCTCCTGCCTTTCTTGAGACCTGACGCCGCCAAAAGGCAGCGCCGACTACAACTTGTTTGCGGTGATTCTAGGCGCCAACGGTCAGGGGCTTCCATCGGCTTGTGTCTGGCTCGTTCCGAAGTCGAACTGCGCGCAAAAGCCGACCAGGGCGGCGGCTCGTGCGGTTGTCCCCAACCGCAGGCGCCGGGTTGCGACGCTCTATCATGCCTGGGAGAAAGGAACAGTCAGGCCGGCGTTATATTCCCCGGCGGGATTGTGCCGCTTTCGATGATGTAGTTGTCGCTTGAGCCATAGATGAGGCTGTCGTTTGTCGCCGCACCGGCGAAAATCTGGTCGGCCGTTCCGTTCACGCAGTAGAAGGTGTTGTTGCCCTGACCGCCGTAGAGTTGGTTGGTTCCCGCGCCGCCATTGAGCGAATCGTCGCCGAGTCCGCCGCGCAGGATATCGTTGCCGAGACTGCCGAACAGCGTGTCGTTTCCCTTGCCGCCGCACAGCGTGTCATCGCCGGCCCCGCCCTTGATCGAGTCGTCGCCCTGATCGCCGGAGATGGAGTCGCTGCCCTGACCGCCGCAGAGGGTGTCGTTACCGCTGCCGCCGGTGATGGTGTCGTCGCCGGGTCCGCCCTGGATGCTGACGCCGAGGGTTACACTGGCATCGACGGTGATGGAGTCGTTGCCGCTACTGCCCTGGATGTTGATCTGCGTGACCGGCGAGGCGGTGAAGGTCTCGGGGGTAAGCCCGTTTTCCGTGACGGTATAAGTGCCGCTGGCCAGAGAAAGGCCGATTGTTGAAGGGGCGCTCAGGGAGGTGACGTTGAGAACGCCGTTGGTCAGCGTGGCGAACGAAGCGCTCAGCAGCACGCTGATTTGAGAACTGCTGGCGACCACCACGTCGCTCAGGCCGGTGCCGGCGAGGTCGCCGGCGGCGACGTCGTTGCCGCCGCCGGTCGTGATGGTTGTGCCAGTGCGGAAAGTTCCGTCGCCGTTGCCCAGCAGGATGGTGGCGTCCGCGCTACTTCCGGGGCTGAGCAGGCAGACGATGTCCTGCTCGGAATCCGAAACGAACTGGCCCAGGCGCACGGTAAGCGGCCCGCCGCCGTTGGCTGAGCCGGCCACCGGGCTTTCGACCGCTGTGCCGAAGATCCCGTCGCCCTGGTTGGCGAGGAAACTGACTTGCCCGCTGGTGCCGTCGGCGGTGACCAGACCAATGGTTCCGCTGGCGTCGAACCTGCCCGCCACGATCGATGTCGGCGTCGTGCCGGCGCCAGTGGAGTAGGTTACGGGCCTCTGGAACGTGCCGTCGCCGTTGCCGAGGTAGACCGACACGGAACCGGCCGCCTGTTCCGAGACCGCAAAGTCTTCCTGGCCATTGCCAAAATCGCCAACTGCGACCGATGAGACCGAGCCGAGAGGCGTACTGAAAAAGGTCTGCGAGGCAAGGTGGCCGGTTCCGTCGGTGATGGTCAGGCAGACGTTGTTGACGTGGGACGCACTGTTGCTCGCCGAGATGATGTCGAGCGGGCCGCCGGTCACGAAGTTGCCGACGGCGATCGCGCTGTTGGATTGCAACGCCGGAATGTTGATGGCGGACTGGAAGGTTCCGTCGCCGTTGCCCAGCAGGATGCTGACGTCGCCGGCAGCGCTGCCGGCGCCGGTGGTTCCGGCCACGATGTCGAGGTGCCCGCTGCCGGTGAACTGGCCGGTGGCCAGCGACAGCGGCTCGCCGGCGACTGGATAGCTGTTGACCGGCGTCTGGAACAACCCGTCGCCCTTGCTGAGCAGGACGCTGATGCTGTCGTTTTGGTTGGCCACGCAGACGTCATCTTTGCTGTTGCCAGTGAAGTCGGCGCAGTCCACCTGCACCGGCGCCATGTTGTTGGCCGCAGCCGGGGTATTAACGGGAGTTCCCAGCACAACGCCGCCGACGCCGGACAAATAGGCTCGGGATTCCAGCGTTTCGACCAGTTGAAATGCGGCGGCGCGAACGCGGTGATTCACACGATGCGTCTGGGCGATCATGTTCAATTCCTTCGTTTCCACGGACCAGGCCCACGAGCGGTTGCGCAACACGGCCGAAACAGTAATAGCGACAATTGGCAAGTGACATGCCTTCACAAGCCGGACCCGTTACTTCAGCATCCCCACTTTTCTTGCATAGGGGAACACGCCGCCGGCTTCGATGATGGGCAGCACGTCCCCCAGCGGCCGCAGGGCGTGGCGGGAGTTACCGCGGGTGCGGTTGACCAGTTCATGGCGATCGAGATGCACTTCCAGATCGTCGCCGGTGTGGATTTTTTCGACCAGGCGCTCGACGGATTCCAGCGGGACCAGATAGCCGCCGTTGACGCTGTTGCGGAAAAAAATGCGGGCGTAAAACTCGGCGATGACACAGGTGACGCCGGCTTCGGCCAGGGCCAGCGGGGCGTGCTCGCGGCTGGAGCCGCAGCCAAAGTTCTTGCCGCCGATCACGATCTGAAACGGACTCTTGTACTGATTCTCCGCAACGAAGCGCGTGTGCCCGCCGGGCAGGCCCATCTGGCCGTCCGGCACGCTGCTCATGGCGTACATGCCGAACAGTTTTCGTTCCTCCGGCCGGCCGGGATCGAACTTGAGATATTGGGCGGGGATGATCTGGTCGGTATCGACATTATCGCCCAGCACGTAGGCTTTCCCGCTGATGATCTGCTGCATGAACGACCTTTCTCTGTGGCGGGGTTCATCATATTCGCGCGGGGCGGAAAGTACAGACCGGTCAATCGCTTCCGGCCGGCAGGAGTTTCCCCGTCTTCTTGAGCCGCTGAAATGTCGCGCGTCGCAGGCGGAAATAGGGGGCCGTCACGGCGCGATGCACGCGGACGATCCACGTTCGCCGCTGGAGCATGTCCCGATCGGCCGCCGTCAGCGATGCCGGACACAATCGCCGCTTGTGCTTGGCGATGTGGTAGGTGTCGATGGCTTGCAGGCGGCGGATCAGCCATTGCCAGAGAAAGCCGGGAACCGCCTGGGCGTCCAGGCTGATCTGGAAGTCGATCAGATGCGGCCGGCCGTCGTCGCCGACGAGAATGTTCGTCGACTTTTCCGAATCGATGTACGCGATTCCCCGGCCGTGGACCTGTTCCATCAAGCGGCTCAGATCGTCGAAGAACGGGGCGCCCAGTCTCTGGAAGTCGCGCAGCGGCTGGCCGGGAACGAAGTCGTGCACGAAGCCGGTATCCCCGACGCGCCCCAGCAGTCGCGGCACGTTGTGTACATCGGCCAGCCGTGCAAAGAATGCCATTTCGCGACGGCAAAGCCACCGGCCGACCGGGCGGAACGGAATCGCCGCGAACTCGATGGTCCGTCCGACCTTCAGAACGACGCGCCGGCCGGAGGCGTCGGTATAAAAGCCTGTCGCCGCCCAGAAATCGTGCTTGACGGTGCAATCGAGCCGATAGCGGACACCGTTCAGATCGAATTGCGGCGGCAGATCGTCGCGGCCCAGGGCGCGCAGCGACCAGGCTGGCGGGGGCATGTGCCTCGGCCGATGTGTCGCCGAACCGTCCCGTGGGTCTTTCACGTCAGCGGATTATAATATGTTTTGGGGCCCAGCGGGATTGGCAATTGTCGGCCGTGATTTACGGCTCTTTACGGGCCTCTCCCGCAGTCGGTTGGCCGGCCCGGGGCCGGCGCGCCTGGCCGTCGATCGCCCCAGCCTCTCGATTGCCGGACCGTTTCTTCTCTTTTCGCCAGTTCTCTCTATACTCTGAGCACACCGGCCACGTCGAAGAGTGCCGGATTTTTCTTGAGGAGCATTTTCGATGTCCTATTCCACAGGCGATATTCGCAACGTACTGATCGCGGGCCACGGCGGAGCGGGCAAGACCACTCTCACCGATGCCCTTCTCCTGGCCGCCGGCGCCGTCAACCGCGCCGCTTCCGTCACCGACGGGTCCAGCTTCAGCGATTTTGAAAAGGAGGAGAAGGAGCACGGCCATTCGATCTACGCCCACCTCCTTCACGCCGATCACAAGGGCACGCACATCAATATCATCGATACGCCTGGTTCGCCCGATCTGGTCGGCCAGACGATCGGCTGCCTGGCCGCCGTCGAAACCGTCGCCATGGTCATCAACGCCGTCAGCGGCATCGAAGTCGTCACCCGCCGCGTTATGGAGATGGCCCGCGAATTGAACCTGCCCCGCGCCATCATCATCAACAAGATCGACGTCCCCGACATCGATCTGCCCAGGCTGCTTGCCCAGATCCGCGAGACGTTCGGCACGCAATGCCTGCCGATCAATCTCCCCGCCGACGGCGGCAAGCGCGTCGTCGAATGTCTCCTGAACAACACCGGCGACAGCGACCTGGGTCCGGTCATCGACGCTCACAAGAACATCCTCGAACAGATCGTCGAGCTGGATGAAGGGCTCATGGAGAAATACCTCGGCGGCGAGGAGCCGGATTTCAAGGCCCTTCACGCCCCGTTTGAAATGGCCATGGGCCAGGGCCACGTCATTCCCATCCTCTTCACCAACGCCAAGGGCAATGTCGGCGTCATGGAACTGCTCGATGCCATCGAACGCCATTTCCCCAGCCCGCTGGAAGGCAACATCCGGCCGTTCCTCACCGGCGAGGGCGCCGATGAGAAGCCGTTCAATTATGTGGAGGACCCCACCAAGCCGCTGCTGGCGCACGTGTTCAAAGTCACCACCGACCCGTTCGTCGGCAAACTGGCCCTGTTCCGCGTTCACCAGGGAACCGCCACGGGCGCCGCGCAGATTTTCATCGGCCACAACAAGAAGCCGATCAAGCTCGGCCATATCTTCAGCGTCCAGGGCAAGGACCACGCCGAGGCCCAGCAACTGGTCGCCGGCGATATCGGCGCTGTCGCCAAGATCGACACCATCCATCATGGCGATGTCCTGCACGACGATCACAATCTGGACACCGTACACATGCGCCCGCTGGCGTATCCCACGCCGATGTACGGCCTGGCCGTCACTCCCAAGGCCCGCGGCGATGAAGCGAAAATGAGCACTGCACTGGGACGCCTGGCCGAGGAGGATCCCACCTTCCGATGGACCACCGATACCCAGACACACGAAGTCGTCATTAGCGGCCTGGGCGAACTGCACCTGCGCCTCATGCTGGAAAAACTCTCCAAACGTGGACTCAGCGTTGATACCAAACCGCCCAAGATCGCCTACCGCGAGACCATCTCGGTCGGGGCCGACGGCCATCATCGCCACAAGAAACAATCCGGCGGGGCAGGCCAGTTCGGCGAGGTCTTCCTCCGTATCGAGCCCCTGGAACGCGGCAAGGGATTCGAATTCGCTGACGAAACCTTTGGCGGATCGATTCCCGGCCAGTTCAAGCCGGCCGTCGAAAAGGGCGTCCGGGATCTTCTCGAACAAGGCCCCATCGCCGGCTATCCCGTGCAGGACGTCCGCGTCGCGATGACCGATGGCAAGAGCCACCCGGTCGACTCGAAGGAAGTGGCCTTCCGCACCGCTGGCAAGTACGCCTTCAAGGACGCCATCCTCAAGGCCCGGCCCGTCCTGCTCGAGCCGATCGTCAACATGGAAGTCATCGTCCCCGAGGACAAGATGGGCACGATCACCGGCGACCTCTCCGGCAAACGCGGCCGCATCCAGGGCACCGAAGTCATCCCCGGCGGCATGGCCCAAATCAAGGCCCAGGCCCCCCTGGCCGAAGTCATGCAGTACCAATCCCAACTAAAGAGTGTGACCGGCGGCCAGGGCAGTTTCATCATGGAACTGAGCCACTATGAGGCTGTCCCCCCGCAGGTCCAGGCACAGATCGCCAGCCAGTACAAGCCCAAGGCGGAGGAGGAGTAGGGACGCGTGTCACCAGCGGCATCTTGGGCATTATGACATGAAACGTGCAAAACGGGCCGCATTCCGGCTTCGCCGCCCAACAGCCGGCGCCCCAAGCCTGACTCAGCAAGGAAGCCGCAATGCGTGGAGAATTCTGGGTGGCCGTCGGGTCGTTCGCAGTATCGACCTTCGGTTTTTTGTCCGCCTTCTTTCCTCATTGGGATCTTCGATGGGGAGGACGCGGTGGCGGTCGTCCATTCCACGATAAGGCGCCACTTTCCGTCGAAGGCCGAATCGGATTTGGCTTACTGGCTACGTGTTTCGGCATAGGGCTTCTCACCCAGAATTACAGCGCCGCTAGAACTCTAGCCATAGTGATATACGGGGTAGTGTTGATAGGGATGTTCTTTGTAAACCGTCGGGATCGTCGCAGGCACAAGAACGCCGGTCGCCCGCCCGCTCGATGAGTGTGTGTCCAGGGTTGGCGACTTCCCCAACGTGCGCATTATCGCGTAACATGTTCCCTCAGCAGGAGATATTTGCCGCCGGGGCGATCCGGTCGCAAAATGGTCGCCAGCGGCGATTTCCGGGAGCGAGAATGGCAGGCAAGCGACGCGTGCAGCGGCCGGCGAAGAAGAAGGCCGGGAAGCCAAACCCGGTATCCAGGCCGGCCGGGCCGCGCGGCAAGCCCAGGCCGTCGGCAAAACCGCCCGCGGCAAAGAAATCGGCTCGCAAGACGAAAAGGAAGAAACGCCCCGCATCCGTTGTGAAAAAGCCCCCTACCCTCATGAGCGATTCCACTATTCCTCCCGAACTCCGAGCCGTCGTCATCATCGGCAATCCGCCGGGTTCACCGCCGGCTGCCGCGACCTCGAAATCCGCATCGGCCGCGATCCCACCGGCCGCCCCGGTCGTCGATGAGAACACACTTGAAGTCCCCGATGCCGAACACGCGACCACCGCCGATTCAACCTTCGCCATATCACAAGCCACCATGCCCATCGATCTTCCGACACTTCCTGTTGACCACCGGTCTGCCCACGCCGCGCCCACCCCGCCGCCTGATGACCATCGCCAACTGGCGCTGCCAACCGATTCGTCAGCCGGCGTGATTCCCGCACTGGATTTGCAAGGCGACAGTTCGACCGATGACGATGAGGATCGCCCGCCCAATCGCCATGATCCGCTACCCGTCATCACCGGCGTCGCGTCCCTGGCGGCGACAACCGCCAGCCCGCCCGGCGGTGAACCGGTTATCACGGCCCTGCCGCCGCTACTCTTTGAAATCGCATGGGAAGTCTGCTGGCAACTCGGTGGCATTTACACCGTCCTGCGCACCAAGGTCGAACAGATGCTTCACCGCTGGGGCGACCGCTATATTCTCATCGGTCCCTATAACCCCCAGACCGCCGCCCTGGAATTCGAGGAGGCCACGCCCGAAGGAACCGTCCGCCAAGCTTTGGAGGCACTTTCGGAAATGGGCCTGTCCTGGCATTACGGCCGATGGCTCGTGCCCGGTCGGCCTCGCGTCATTCTGCTGGATTACCGCTCACGCTTCGGCTCGCTCGGCCAGGACAAGTATCTTCTCTGGAAAGACCACGGAATATCGACCACGGCCGACGACGGCGAAGTCAATGAGGTTGTCGCTTTCGGATTCACAATCGTCGAGTTTTTCCGCGCCCTGACGGCCGCCGCTCCGTCGCGCCCGGTTGTCGCCCATTTCCACGAATGGATGAGCGGCGTGGCCGTCCCGCGCATCGCACATGAGCATATTCCCGTCCAGACGGTTTTCACGACGCACGCCACGCTTCTGGGCCGCTATCTTGCCGGCGACAGCCCGCAGTTCTACGACCATCTCCCTTTTATCAACCCCGACGCCGAAGCCTCCAAATATCTCATCCATCCGCGCTTCGCCATCGAACGCGCCGCCGCCCATGCCGCCACCGTCTTCACCACTGTCTCCGAAGTCACAGGCACCGAGGCCGAAAAACTCCTGGGCCGGCGGCCCGAAGTCATTCTTCCCAACGGCCTGAACATCCACCGGTTCGCCGCCCTGCACGAATTCCAGAACCTCCATCGCCAATACAAGGAGGTCATTAACGAATTCGTCATGGGCCACTTTTTTCCGGCTTATAACTTCGACCTGGACCGCACCATCTACATCTTCACCAGCGGCCGGTACGAATACGGCAATAAGGGCATGGACCTCTTCATCGAGGCGCTGTACCAGGTGAACCAGCGCCTGCGTGGCATGGCCGACCGCCCGACGATCGTTGCGTTCATCATCACCAAGGCCCCCGTTCGCAACATCAATGTCGGCGTTCTCCAGAACCGCACCATGTTCGAGGAACTGGAAAGCGCCTGTAATCAGGTGGTGCAACTCATGGGCCGTCGGCTCTTCCGCGTCGCCGCCAACGGCCGGCTCCCCACCATGGGCGATCTCCTCGACGACGATTCCATGGTGCGCCTCAAGCAAACGATTCACGCCTGGCGTCACGGCCGGCAGCCCACCATCGTCACCCACGATCTCTGGGACGATCAGGGCGACCCGATCCTGCGTCATCTGCGCCACCGCCAACTCTTCAACGCCGCCGACGACCCGGTCAAGGTCATCTTCCATCCGCAGTTTATCTCGCCAACCGGCCCGCTGCTGAACATGGAATACGAGCAGTTCGTCCGCGGTTGCCACATGGGCGTTTTCCCCAGCTATTACGAGCCGTGGGGTTACACCCCGATGGAATCCGTCGCCATGGGCGTCCCGGCCGTCACCACCGATCTCTCCGGCTTCGGCGCCTATGTGCAGCGGCACATCATGGATCACGAAACGCACGGCATCCACGTCCTGACCCGCCGCGGCCGCCCCATCGGCGAGGCCATCAGCGACCTGGCCGACCACATCATCCAGTTCACGTCCCTCAGCCGCCGGCAGCGCATCGAATTGCGCAACAAGGTCGAGCGTCTGGGCGAGCGTTTCGACTGGTCGATCCTGATCACCTTCTACAACCAGGCGCACGATCTGGCCCTGAGCCGAAGAAGCGAGTCAGTGGGACGGCTGGATGTGAGGTTGGTGTGAATGGAATGGATTCTTTGTCGCTGAGAACGCGCCTGCGGACCCACACGACACGCTGATGCGAGTCCTTGACGTGTTCACGTTTTTCGGCGCGGCGCGATGAGTTCAAGAACGTTGCCGGTTATCTCAATCAAATACAGCCGATTACTGAGCGGGTTGTCGAGCACGCGCAAGACGAATGGAGCAAACGGCTGCACGCCTTCAAACGAATTTGTACGGGCGTCCAGCACGATCACCGGCAGTGGGAGAGTCTTCAAGTTCTGTTCGTGTTCGATCTTCTTGTCCACGGCCACGAACGCCTCGAATCCGGAATCCGCGGCAGCTCTTAGCAATTTACCGTTACCCAGCGCTTCCCAGCCCATCTCGCGCGCCGTCGCAATGTCGTGACCCGGCAGGAGTTGACGAAACCGCTTTGGAAGGTTGTGGTCAAACACAGCCTTCAAATCTTCTCCAAATCGTTCAGCAAATCATTCCCCGCCAAATCCAGCACCGCCAGAGCCTGTTCGCGGTCGACGCCTTCAAAATCATCGAGGAACTGTTCGAGCGTCTCGCCGGAGGCCAGGCAATCGAATAGTGTCTTGACAGGAACGCGCGTGCCGTAGAAACATGGCGTGCCGCTGACACGCTGGCGGTTGATCCAGACGACGCCGAACAGCGGATGCCCCGGCTGGATCTTGTCGCCGACGAGATGTTCCGCCTCGACGTGCTTTATCTGCTTGATGAGCGGATGATCGGTCAGCATGGCTACTCTCCCAGATACCACGACTCGTGCGCGCCGGGCTCAGCGCCGGTGCATGATTATACCGGATTGGCTCTCGCGTTGGTCAACAGGAGCTTTGGAAATTCGTTTCCCCAATGCGCAACCGCGCCGTATCATCGCGTCGATCGAAAGGAGCCGCTGCATGACGACGGTCGTAAGAGTCCGTAAATGGGGCAACGGTCTGGCGATTCGACTGCCGCGGCAGTTTGCGTTGGAACGCGGTCTTGTCGTCGGCTCCGCCGTCGATATCGGCCAGATCAGGATCGCAAATAGCGGAACCCGCCGCCGCGGTCGTTACAAGCTCAACGAAATGCTCAGAAACTATACCAAACTGCCCGCAAATCTGGATTTTGCGCCGACGGGCAGGGAACTGAACTGATGAAAGCGATAAGGAAACACCGGCGCCGCAAGGTGTGCATTGCGGCGCGGGCTGGAAGAATGACAGCCAAGGGTCGGGAAATCGTTGCTTCGTTGAAAGAAGCGATCGCGGTCGGACGGGCCGGAATTCCCATTGAATCCCGATTCGCAGTCCGGACCATCGACTTTCGTCCCTGACCTTGGCGCGATTTCACCTTCGTGTCTTGGTGTTTTCGGCGGTTCAATTTACCGGCTTGCTCGCCGCCGCGCGGCTTTGTCTTGGCCGGCCGCCCAGGGCGCTTTGCGACCACAATCCCAGCGATTGCCTTCTGGCTTCCGATTCCTGATGCTCGATCCGGATCTCGTACATGTTGTCCGATGACTTGTCGGCAAACGCCAGACCGGCCGCCGCGAGGTCTTCGCCAAGACTTGCGATATCGACCTTCACCCCGCTGCCGGGATACACCCATGCCATCAGCCGCCCCGCCGCATCACGGGTCTGCGTCGGGTCCAGACGCAACGTCATCATCTTTCCGCGCGCCAGTTCATCGAGCCTCTTTTTCGCGGCGGCCGACCAGTCGGTCGCTTCCTGCGGATCACCGGGCGCCGGCGGTTGCACGGCGATGGTCCCCGCGAGGCGAACCGGCTCTGGAGTCGCCCCGCCCATGTCGATCAGAATCGTTCCCGAATCCGCCGCGCCCACCACCTTGAACGCCCGCCCGTCGAATCGCGACCAGTCGTTCCCCGGATGAACCAGATGATCCCAAACCGATAATCCCGCCAGCAGGACAATCACGCCCGCAATCGTCCGCCGCACCATCCGCCGACGCCGAAGCGCCCGCATGGCGTCGAAGCTCGCGGGCGGGCGCCGTGGCTTAGGTTGATCGGTCCGGGTGTCCGTCAAGCATTTCCCCTTCTCGCCCGCCTCCTAACCCGCCCGCGCCAGCTCGAACGCATCATGCACGATCTGCAACGCCGCGTTCCCCTGGTCCTTCTTGATGATGCAACTGATCTTGATCTCGCTGGTCGTGATGTTCTCGATATTGATCTTCGCGTCCGCCAAAGCCTTGAACATCTTGCGGGCCACGCCGGTGTGCGAGCGCATCCCCACTCCCACCACGCTCACTTTCGCCAGATCGGTCGCGTACGTCGCCGTCGTCTTGCCGCCCAGATCCTTAATCAACGTCTCGACCACCGGCTTGATATCCTGCATGTCGCCGTGCTCGACCGTGAAACTGATGTTCGCGGTGTTGTCGTCGCTGACGGTCTGGATGATGTCGTCCACCACGATATTGGCCGCCGCGACATCGCCGAAGATGCGTGCGGCCAGCCCCGGCTTGTCCGGAACGTTCTTGATCGTCACGCGAATCAGATCCTTCTTGAGGGCCGCCCCAGAAACCACGATATGTTCCATGTGCTCAGTCTCCGCGACGATCCATGTGCCCGGCTCATTGGTCTGGCTGTTCCGGACGTGGATCGGGACGTTGTATTTCTTGGCAAATTCCACCGCCCGCGTCTGCAACACGCTGGCGCCCAGCCCCGACAACTCAAGCATCTCGTCGTAACTGATCCGAGGTATCTTCCTCGCCCCCTTCACGATGCGCGGATCGGCCGTGAATATGCCGTCAACGTCCGTGTAATTCTCACACACGTCCGCCTCCAGCACGGCCCCGATGGCGACCAGCGTCGCGTTGCTCCCGCCGCGGCCCAGCGTCGTGTAATCACCCTCCGGCGTGACGCCCTGAAACCCGGCCACGATGACGATCTTCCCGGCATTGAGTTGCTCGAAAATCCGCTGTTTGTTGATTGACTGGATGCGCGCTTTCGAGAAGGCGTTGTCCGTCACCAGCCCGATCTGCCCGCCGGTGAAGCTGATGGCCTGATGCCCCTGGCCATGGATCGCCATGGCCATCAGTGCGATGGTCACCTGTTCGCCGGTGGCCAGGAGTTGATCCATCTCCCGTTTGGGCGGATTGTCGCAGACCTCGTGGGCGAGGTCGATGAGTTTGTCGGTGGTGTCGCCCATCGCCGACACCACGACGCACACCTGGTTCCCCGCCAACCGGGCCGCGATAGCCCGCGCCGCGGCCGCATGAATCTTCCTGGCATCGGCGACACTGGTGCCGCCGAATTTCTGAACGATCAGTCCCATGTTTCCACGTTCTCCATCCGCCTCAACCGGCCAGGGATTATAAAGCCCCGCGCCGATCGCACAACCGCGCAGAAGCAAACCGCACGGGCCACTGAGGACAAAAGAGAGCTGAACGCGTCGCTCTTGTCCGTGGCATTCGGGTCAACATGCCTTTGCTCTGCGCCACCCTGACCTGAGCCTGTCGAAGGTTGCGCCTCCGCGTGAGATTTCTCTTAAGTCGATTCCCGTACTATGGTTACGCCAAAAACGGGCCACAATCCCCATTTCGCCCCACCCTCGTTTCCAGCCGGATATCGCGGTTTACGCCAAACATCGCGTCCAAAACGTGTCCCAAATGTCTCGAAAAAGTTGGAACTTGGCCCGCAGGAGTTGGAACTTTGCCCGGCCGGGTCCAATCTGGGCGCGCCAGAACGGGATATTTAACCGCCGAGACGCCAAGAGCGCCAAGAAGGCCGCGTTCATTGTCCATTATCCATTTCCGTCCATGTCCCAAATGTCCCCGAATATCCCGCAGGGGGGGGAGGGGGGTAGGAGTGACAAGGTGACTTGGTGACAGGGTGACAAGGTGACAGAAGGTCTCATTGTCTCGTTTCCCCCTCTCTGCCACCGCCGCGATCTCCTTTCTCGCCCCGGCGTGTGCCCCCGAATGCAACAGAATGCAACAGAGGGGGGGTGGGGGGCGGCCTTCGGCCGAGAGGGTAGAAAGTGGAAAGTAGACAGTAGAGCGACGATCCGCCAGTCGGTCATTATCCATTATCCACTGTGCATTGTGCATTTCTACTCAGAACAATACCCTAACAGACGATTCTGTGCAACGGAAAAATCGGAAAATTTCCGCTATGATCCCACCACGGATTTCACGGCACGAGCTTTGCCCGCAACCCAAACCAGGGCGATCGAGGATTCCTCACGCGGAGGCGCGGAGAACGCGGAGAGAAAGCTGTCTAACCACGGATTTCACTGATAAACGCATAAGGAATGATGCGTTTGGTTTGCTTCTTACCTGTGGTAAGCGCGGCCGAACCATCCGTGCCTATCCCGCCGATCGGCGGTTCGGTTTCTCCCCGGCCGAGATTTTTCGTAAAAGCCTCCACTTTTTTCTTGCATTGACATCCACGGATCAGGATAATCCGATGTTAACCATTTGCCAGAGCGGCCGGCGGTTGGGCGTCGGCGGGTCGGTTTTTCTCAATTATTGTCTCTGGCGGAGAGGGCGCTCTCATGTTGAAACGGAAACCTCGTCGTCTTCGGGCAATCGTCAAAGCAACCGCGGGCGTTTGTCCGTCCCCTTACCAAATTGAGCCTCTCGAAAGGCGCGTGTTGTTGTCCAACTATCCTCTCACCGTGCTGGGGGTGTTTAACGGTCCCAACGGGCAATTCCCTGCTGCGGGCGTGGTTCTGGACTCCTCCGGCAACATCTTCGGCACCTCCCACGCAGGTGGCGCCAACAATGACGGCACGGTCTTCGAGATCGCCCAAAGCAGTTGGCTAATCACCGTCCTGGCGTCGTTCAACGGAGCAAATGGTTCACAGCCTCTGGGCGGCGTGGTTCTGGATTCCTCCGGCAACCTCTTCGGCGCAGCGTATGCGGGCGGCGCGAACAGCGATGGCACCGTCTTTGAGATCGCACACGGGAGCGGTGTCATCACGACTCTGGCTTCGTTTAGCGGCACCA
>Ga0181520_10005818_pt1 | contig 19304 bp, 17 predicted proteins | sample PEATcosm2014_Bin_29_FD_132451 | JGI IMG/M metagenome (GOLD analysis project Ga0181520, IMG submission 132451) | Peatland microbial communities from MTU Mesocosm Facility, Houghton, MI, USA - PEATcosm2014_Bin02_30_metaG | ecosystem: Environmental > Terrestrial > Soil > Wetlands > Peat | place...
CATCGCGATTCTTCAACGCCACGTCCTGCGTCAATCGGGCGACTGGACCCCCCAGCTCGTGATGGCCATTGACGACGCGTGGAAGCGACTGCTGAACTCATCCATTCAAGCCGAGATTCGCCTCGAATTGAAGCGGCGTTCCGACACCGAGGCCATTCGCGTCTTTCGCGACAATCTTTATAACCTGCTGCTCGCCCCGCCGGCGGGACCTATCTCCGTGTTGGGCATCGATCCGGGTTTGCGTACCGGCTGCAAGGTTGCGGTCGTCGATGAGACGGGCAAGCTCCTGGCCCACGATGTCTTCTATCTGCACACTTCGAAGCACGGCAACGCCGAGGCAGCGCCCAAACTGGAAGCGCTGCTGCGTACGCACAATGTGAGGGCCATCGCCATCGGCAACGGCACCGCATCCCGCGAGACGGATGCGTTTGTGCGCGAGTTTTTGCTGGACAAGAAGGTCGAAGGAATTTTTTCGGCAACTGTAAGCGAGTCAGGCGCCAGCGTCTATTCAGCCTCAGCGGTCGCGCGTCAGGAGTTTCCCGATCTTGACCTGACGGTGCGCGGCGCAATCTCCATTGCCCGCCGCCTGCAAGACCCGCTCTCCGAGTTAGTCAAGGTCGATCCGAAATCGATTGGCGTGGGCCAGTACCAGCACGATGTAGACCAGCGTCAGCTTCAGGAATCGCTGGAAACAGTAATCGAGAGCTGCGTCAACAAGGTTGGCGTGGACTTGAATACTTCATCGTGGACACTGCTGCGTTTTGTCGCCGGCATCACGGAGCGCGCCGCGCTCAACATCGTCAGCTTCCGCAACGAGAAGGGCAGCTTCCGTTCGCGCATGCAAGTTTTGGAAGTGCCGGGCATCGGCCCCAAGACCTTCGAGCAGGCTGCGGGTTTTCTGCGCATTCGCAATGGCGACAATCCGCTCGACATGACAGCCGTTCATCCCGAGTCTTATCCCGTAGTCGAGCAGATTGCAGCGTCGCTGAAAACTACCGTAAAGGCGATCATTCAGGAACCGCAACTGCTGGAGAAAGTGGATCGCAGCCAACTCTCCGCCGGCGCGTACACGGTCAACGATATTCTGGCCGAGTTGCAGAAGCCGGGGCGCGATCCGAGAGACAAGTTCGTTGCGCCCAGCTTTCACGAGAGCGTGCGTGAGATCGCCGACGTCGAGGCGGGCATGGTGCTGGAAGGCGTGGTGACAAACGTGACCAAGTTTGGCGCATTCGTCGACATCGGCGTTCACCAGGACGGCCTGGTCCACATCAGCGAACTTTCCAATCACTTCATCAAGGAGCCGTCTGAAGCCGTGAAGACCGGCCAGATAGTCAAGGTCAAGGTGCTCTCAGTAGACGCGAAAGCCAGACGCATAGCGCTCTCCATCAAGCAATTGACCGGCCCCGCCACAAGGCCCGCGACAAAGCCCGCGAAGCCAGCCTCAAAGCCGCAGCCCACCATGGATGAAAAACTGGCTGCGCTTTCGATGAAGTGGAAGCCGCGCTAGCGCGCCGATCGGCCGAATAAAGTTCGGAAGAGATCAAGAAGTGGTGCTGATTGTCCGTATAAATAGATGAGCTTTGTGTCATGGCACGACATCAGTCGTGGCGCGAAGGCCGGCAAAATGAATGGGTTTCAGCCCCTGCAGGGCTTTGCCTAAGAACTACGACTTTTTGTACAAGGTCCGACCCTCAGGCGGATTTGCCAAGCTTTCACAGGTATATGCCGGGTTAACTGAAACGTAATTTCCGAATTAGCCACGATACATTAAGGGTCTTGGGATGAGCTGTCTTATGGGCTGCTGGAAGACGAGGCGTCGAACGCGGCGGTTACCGTGGATGTGTTTTGATTTCCAAAACGGTTAGGAATCGCTCTGCCTTCAGTCATACATGCGGATCAAATATCCCGAGATCATCCACGAGCAGTACAATTTGAGGGAATCAATGTGTTTGCGTGAATTCTAATGAAACGGGGACTCCTATTCGGATGAAGCGCGCGATCAGGCAGCGCGTCCTGGTCACTTTGATAGCCACGGCGCTGGCCGCGGTCAGCGGTGCGGGGATGGGATATCTGATGGGCAGGGCCATCACGGTCCAGGTGACCAAGGGTAGGCTCGATCAAGGCGTCATGCATATGCTGACCCTTGACGAGGCTCGTGCCCGCGAAGCCAGGGAGTTGCTGCACGCGCTGAGCGACGCGCCTTACGAGCATTGCTCCGAGGCCAAGCTCGGGTACTTTCGCGACTTGATGTTTCAGGCGCGATACATGCGGGATGTGGGCAGCGTCCGCAACGACCAGATCGACTGTTCCGCCAACCTGGGCCGCTTGGCCCAGCCGCTGCCGCTGCCCATCCCCGACTTTACCCAACTGGACGGCATCCAGGTGTTCAGGAATCTTGCCCCTCCGCGAATGGGCCACCTTCAGAGGGTCGGCCTGCGCCAGGGCGACGCTTTTGTCGTCTTCGATGACAGCACTGTGGAGGATGCGCGGCGCTCGCAGATGCACTACACCACCACCGAGAGCGACCTTGGTGGCGGGGCGGCAGGCTGGATTTCGGGTGAGGTCCCCACGGTGCATGGAATGGTTCTGACCAGAGACGCCAAGGCCCTTACGGGCAGCACGCTCTACGCTACACGCTGCTCCACTCGGTACCCCTTTTGTGTAACTGCGTATGTCTTGATTCCCGAAGCATTACAGGCCGATCGCGCCGCGACCGCCGGGTTCGTTGCCCTGGGCACTCTACTCGGCGTCTTCTTCGGATTGTTTGTTTCGATCGCCTACCGGCGCAGTCAAACCATGGAACTGCGGCTTCGCCGGGCAATTCGTAAGGACAAATTGCGAATGGACTATCAGCCCATTGTGAATATGGCCAGCAGGCGCATAGTCGGGGCAGAGGCGCTGGTACGTTGGACCGATGAAGAAGGCGTTGCGGTGGGGCCCGACGTCTTTGTGAAGATCGCCGAGGAGTGTGGTTTTGTGGGAGAGATCACCAGGCTGGTGGTGCGCCACGTTTTGCGCGATTTTGCAGAGACGCTTCGCAGTCATCCCGATTTTCATCTCAGCATCAACGTGACGGCCTCCGACTTGAGTGATCCGGCGTTCCTGCTGATGTTGGAGACAGCACTGAAGCAGGCGAAAGTTCCAGCGCGGAGCCTGGTGATCGAGATCACGGAAAGCTCCACGGCGCGGTGCGGTCCGGTTATTGAGACTATCGCGAGATTGCGCAAATGGGGGTATGGCGTGCATATCGACGATTTCGGTACCGGCTATTCAAGTCTGGCCTATCTGCACGAACTGTCTGTCGACGCGATCAAGATCGACAAATCGTTCACCCAGGCAATTGGCACCGAGGCGGTCACCATCAGCATCCTTCCACTGATCCTCGCAATGGCCGAGAAGCTCAAGTTACTGGTAATTGTTGAGGGTGTAGAAACCGAATTGCAGGCCGATTATTTTTGCGACGCCGCCCAGCCCATCTTAGCCCAGGGATGGCACTTCGGACATCCTATCCCAGCAGGTCGATTCCATGAACTGCTGGCCGACCAAGAGAAAACAGATGCCCTTCGCGCGCCCGTTTAAGATGATGAAGAATTCGCTTCTAGCTAAGGCATAGGCACGGTTAGGTGTTGTGGGCTAACGCATTTTCGGAAATGATGTAGACCGGAACCACAACCGCCGAGTGGGTTTTTCCTCAAGAAAAACCCACATTCACAACTCTTGGGAGTTCACGCTATTTCCGAAAATGCTTTAGACCGTAGTTCTTCGAGTCGCGCCTGGTCGACCGGCAAACCGGCGATTACCATTTCACCAACATTCACTCCCTCATCAATCCAGCGGCTGGGGGATCTGAACGAATGCATTCTTGGGCAAAGCCCCTGCGGGAATGTTTGTCTGTATAAAGGGAATCCATTACGCGCGAATTAGAAGACTATGATTATTGCGACGGCAAATCCCGCCGATAGGGAAAGAGTTCCCGAGCGTAGTTGGAGGAAGACCAATGAAAGACAAGCATAAAAAAGGTCATCATGGCACGGAAAAAGAAGACACCGCTGCAAACAGTAACAGCCACGGCGGAGACCTGCCGTCGCCGGAGCCGGTCAATTCAAAGACACTTTACCTCGGCAAAGACTGCAACTATGAGCGCGAGCTGAGCCGGTTGCAAGTGGAGCTTGTCAAACTGCAAGAGTGGATTCGCCAGGAGAAGCTGCGCGTTGTGGTGCTGTTTGAAGGGCGCGATGCGGCGGGCAAGGGCGGCGCCATCAAGCGAATCACCGAGTCGCTCAATCCTCGCGTCTGCCGCGTGGCTGCGCTCACCACGCCCACCGAGCGCGAGACCACGCAGTGGTATTTCCAGAGATATGTTGCCCATCTACCGGCGGCGGGCGAGATGGTGCTCTTTGATCGCAGTTGGTACAACCGGGCCGGCGTCGAGCGCGTGATGGGCTTCTGCACCGAGTCGCAATATCTTGAGTTCATGCAGAGCTGTCCGGAATTCGAGCGCATGTTGCAGCGCTCGGGAATTCACCTTATTAAATACTGGTTTTCCGTCAGCGACGAGGAACAGGAGCGGCGCTTTCAGGATCGTATGAAGAACCCCACCAAGCGATGGAAGCTCAGCCCCATGGATCTCGAGTCGCGCAAGCATTGGGCAGACTACTCGCGCGCCAAAGACGAGATGTTCGCGGTCACCGACACCAAACTCTCTCCGTGGTTTGTCGTGAATGCGGAAAACAAGAAATGCGCCCGGCTCAACGTCATCCGGCATCTGCTCTCTCAGTTCGCTTATCACGATCTGACGCCCGCGCCCCTGGAATTGCCCAAGCTGAAGAAATCAAAATATGTGCGTCCGCCCATTCAGGAACAGAACTTCATTCCGCAGATTTACCGGCAGGAATCGCAGAAAAAATAGCATCGTCCATCACACATCACCGGTGGCTCGCAAACAGAGCCGATTTTCTTTTCGCTCCGAGTCTCGCCGCTAACGCTGTTAGGGACTCATCGTATCCGCGTGCAGCTGCTAGTTGCATGCCGCCGACAATGCAGGGAAGGGTGACCACGGGCACTCCCGCCAGGCTGATTGGCGTGGTGTAACGCAGGATTCGCGCGCGTGTCAGGCTGTGATCCGCGCCCGCCGCGAGGCGCGCAACAGGTGAGGCTGGCATGAGCAGCAAATCCTGCGTCGCGAAAACTTCATCCATGCGCGCTGTAAAAATTCTCCGCCTCTCGCGCAACTCGGAAATTTTCATGGGTGTAATCTTTGCGCCCCACTCCAGCCGCTCGCGCAGCGCCGGTTCAAAGAGGCCAAAGTTACCTGCGTGGATGCGCGCTGCCTCCCACGCCTGAATGGGCGCATAAATCTCGAAGGCCTCGTCCCACCACTTCACGTCGATTTTAGTTGTGTGCAGTCCGAGGGCCTGCAATTCGGTGATGGTGGCGCGAAAGCTGAATATAATCTCCGGCTCGCAGTCGTAGAAAAAGCTCGCGTCCGGAACTGCAAATCGTTTGAAGGCATGGGTTGGAGCCGCATCCGGGGGCGCAAAAAAGCCGGCCAGCAGCGGCGCATCTTCCAGATCGCGAAACAGCCATCCCATGGTGTCGAATGATTCCGCCAGGTGCGCCCCGCCCCGCCAGTCGCCGCGGCCCAGCGATGCGCGATATCCGGCCAGTCCGCACAGCGCGGCGGGCGCGCGGATTGACCCTCCTGTGTCTGTGCCGAGCGCGGCTACGGCCGAGCCCTCCAGCACGCTCGCTGCCGCACCCGACGACGACCCGCCAGTCAGCGCGCCCTCGTCGCCCGGTTGAAGGCAATCGCCAAAGTCTGGATTTTCGCCGGTAATGCCATAGGCCAACGGGTGCATGTTAGTCTTACCGATGATCACCGCGCCCGCTGCGCGTAGCTGTTCCGCCAGCCAGGAATCGCGCGCGACAGAGCTGTGAAGGTCGCGATAAGACCGCACCCCGCAACTGGTGGGCGCACCGGCCAGGTCGAAGCAATCCTTCAATGAAACGGGCAGGCCCCACAGCGCATCGCGGCCATCGCCGAAGGCGCCTCCATCGCCGCGCGGCATGGACCCTGCGCGCATCGCATCGGCGAGTGTCCACTCGGTGTCCTGCCACAGGTATGTATTGTGGCTTCGATTCCCATTGGAGTGTGCCAATGCCTTTTCAGCCAGTTCGACGGGCCGCACAGTTTCAGCGGCAAGAGCTTCGCGCAACCCGCGAATCGTCCACGAGACGTCGTTCATAGTGAAATTCCAGGGCAAGATTTGGAAGGGAAGCATCTTGCGCCTGTTGAACTCCTGTCCTCAAAGTCTACCCCAGCCGCCGCCGCCGGGAGTTTCCAGGCGCACGGCGTCCCCGGTGTCGAGTTGCCTGCTGCATTTTCCGGGCAACGCAATTTCCCCCGTGCCTCCTGCTTTCACAATCCACGCAGCGCCAGCCTCGCCTTCATGGCCGCCATCGAGTCCATAGGGCCGGAATCGTCGGCGGTCGGCCAACAGCGTCAGCCGCGCCGGGGTCAGCATCTCCACTTCGCGGATAAGTCCGTCGCCTCCGCGAAAACGGCCGGCGCCGCCCGAGCCATCACGGTAGGAATAGCGCCGCACGCGGAATGGGTACGCATACTCCAGAGCCTCGATCGGCGTATTCAACGAGTTGGTCATGTGCGTCTGCACGCCGCTGATGCCGTCGAGGCCGGGACGCGCGCCCATGCCGCCGGCCGCGGTCTCGTAGTATGTAAAAGGTTCCGCGGCGCCTGCGCGAAGATCGATGCCGCCGATGGTGAGGTTGCTCATGGTGCCGGCGCTGGCGGCCGGAATGCGCTTGGGAATTGCCTTGGCCAGCGCGCGCAGCAGAACATCCACAATGCGTTGCGAGGTCTCCACGTTGCCACCAGCTACAGCAGCGGGCGGCAGGGCATCGACGATGCTGCCCGGTGGTGCAGAGAGAGTGAGCGGGCGCAGGATTCCTTCCGTCGCCGGAGCGTCCTCATGAAGAAGGCAGCGCAGCACATAAAAACACGCTGAAAGCGTTATGGCGCGGACGGCGTTCACGCTGCCCGCAACCTGAGGCGAGGAGCCGGCAAAGTCCACGTGAATCTGCGCCGCCTCTGGATTGAGCCGCAGGCGAACCGCGATTTTCAGCGGAGTTTCAGTCACGCCGTCGTCGTCAAGCCAGTCCTCGGCGGAAAAGTCGCCCGCCGGCATGGTGCGCAGTTCCGCTCGCACCAGACGCTCTGAGTAATCGAGCAACTCCTCCACCAGAGCGCGCAGCTTGGGTTCACCGTGCTTTTCCACGACTTCAAGAATTCTTCGCTCACCCACGCGGCAAGCCCCGATCTGAGACTCCAGATCGCCCTCGCGTTCCCTCGGCGTGCGCACATTCAGAAGAATCAGGTCGAGCATTTCGCGGTCGATCTTGCCGCCGCGCACGATACGCACGGGAGGAATCCGAATTCCCTCCTGAAAGATTTCTTCCCCCGGCCCCATCGAGCCGGCGAATCGTCCGCCCACATCGGCATGGTGGGCGCGATTGGAAACATAGAAGGCCGGGCGTTCAGAGCCGGGCAAAAAGACCGGCAGCACCATGGTGATGTCGGGCAGGTGCGTTCCGCCGGCGTATGGATCGTTGAGGATGGCAATGTCGCCCGGCTTGAAGTCGATGGCCGCAACCGCGGCCTGCACACTCATCGGCATGGAACCAAGATGAACAGGCATGTGGTCGCCCATGGCAATCACCCTCGCCTGGCCATCGAATATCGCGCAGGAGTAATCGCGCCGCTCCTTGATGTTGGGCGAAAGCGCGGTCCGTCTCAGTGCCGCGCCCATCTCCTCGGCGATGGAATGTACTGCGCTTTGAAAGATCGCCAACTCCACCGGATCGACTGCTCTCGGATTCATGCGCTCACCTCTTCTGAAACGGAGATGACGAGATTGCCGAATCCATCCACTTTAGCGCTCGCCCCCGGCGGCAATACAGTAGCGGCCGTGTACTCGGTCACCAATGCTGGCCCATGAATGACATCGCCGGGGCGAAGCCCATCGCGCCGGTAGAAGCGTGATGAAAAAGAGCTGCCATCGAAGAACACGGGGCGCTGCGAGTAGCAGGCCGCGCTGCCGTCGCCGGGAAGAAGTTCGCGTCGCGGGGGCGCATACGGCTCGCCGGGAGCGATCATGCGCAGCCGCAGGTTTACGATTTCCACTGGGCGCGCGGAATCCGAAAAGCCGTAACGTTGCTGGTGCAACTCGTGAAAAGCCGTGACCGCGCTTTGCGGAGACTGTGCGTCCCAGGAGACATTCAACTCATAACCCTGGCGGCGATAACGCAGGTCAACTGTGTGCTGTGCCGCGCCATCCAATCCTTCGGCGGCAAACTCTGCCCGCCCACGCTGGTCCAGTTCTGCAAAGAGTTCTGTTGCACGTTCCATCTCATCGCGCGGCAGCATAACGGTGCGCGAATAATCGCGTACCGTATCGGCCAGCAAAATGCCCACAGCGGAGAGCGCGCCCGGCATTGCGGGAACCAGCACCGTGGGAATGCGCAGCGCCCGCGCCAGCGAGCAGGCGTGCAGCGGTCCGCCGCCGCCGAAAGCCACCAGCGCAAATTGCCGCGGGTCGTAGCCGCGCTCGATGGAAATCACCCGGATGGCCTTCTCCATCCCCGTCTCCACCACGCGCAGAATTCCGGCGGCAAACTCTTCCACCGTTTCCAGCGACCCCTTCTGCTCTCGCAATATCTTTTCGGTCCGCTCGCGGTCCAGGCGCACTCCACCGCCCAGAAAGCTCTCCGGGTCCAGGCGTCCCAGCACAAAATTTGCATCAGTGACCGTCGGCTTCATCCCGCGGCCAAAGCAGACAGGCCCCGGCTCCGCGCCTGCCGATTCCGGCCCCACGCGCAACATTCCGCCGGTATCGAAGCGGGCGATTGACCCGCCGCCGGCTCCAGCGGTGTGAATATCAAGCATGGGTACGCCGATGGGCGCGCCGGCCACCACGGACTCGCGCGTTAGTTGCGCGCCGCCCACCGCCGCATCGGCCAGGAATACATCTGTGGAAGTTCCGCCCATGTCAAAACCGATGATGCGCTCGAAGCCTGCCCAGCGCGCCATGCGGCAGGCGCCCACCACGCCGCCTGCCGGTCCTGAGAGCACTGTGCGCACCGGTTCCCGGGCAGCAAGCCGCGCCGGAATGATGCCGCCCGAAGACTGCATCACGTCCACGCGGCCGCCACGGTGCCGTTCGCTCACACTCTGTTCCAGGTGATCCAGGTAGCGTTCGATGCGCGGCGCCAGATAAGCATTCACAACCGTGGTTGAGGCGCGTTCGTATTCGCGGAATTCGGGCAATATCCGGTGCGAGGCGGAAACCGGCAAATCGAGCGCGAGCAATGCCGCCTCCACTCGCCGCTCCGTCTCAGGATTGGCAAACGAGAACAGAAGCGAGATGGCCACGGCCTCCGCTCCGCTCAGGCGCACTTGATTCACCAGCGCAGCCAGTTCTTCGTCCGTCGGAGCGCGAAGAATTTTGCCCTCGGCGCTCACGCGTTCCGGCACGCCGAATCGCAGTTCTTTGGGCACAAGGCAAACCGGCAAGGGCGCGAACCAATCGTAAAGGCTGCTGCGCGTCTGGCGGCCAATGGCGATGGTGTCTTCAAAGCCCGCTGTGGTCACGAACGCCACGCGCGCGCCGGTCCGCTCCAGCATGGAGTTGGTTCCCACGGTGGTGCCGTGGCGCACATCCATGGTCTGACCGGCTCCCATGCGCTGGAGTCCTTCGAGCACCGCCAATGAAGGATCGGCTGGGGTGGAAAACAGCTTCAGCACCTGGAGTTCCCCATCCGCCAGGGTTACGCAATCAGTAAACGTTCCGCCGGTATCAATCGCTACGCGCAAGCCGCCCCACTCTCGTATCCTTAAAACTCTAAAGCATGGGGGACGTTTTTTGAACGGAATAACCAGTTGGCTGTCCGAAGCCTCGACAGAGCAGAAGCGAACGCTCATAGCCGCTTCGCTCGGCTGGATGCTCGACAGCATGGACGTTATGCTCTATGCGCTTGTGCTCGGCCAGGTGCAGCGCGAGATGCATCTCTCCGCGGCCATGAGCGGAGCCATGATGTCGGCGGTACTGGTTTCGGCGGCCGTGGGCGGCATAGGCTTTGGCTGGTTTGCTGACCGCTTTGGCCGCGTCCGCGCGCTCACCGTTAGCATCTGCGTCTATTCCGTCTCAACGGCCATGTGCGGTTTCACTCATTCAGCCTGGCAGCTCATGCTCTGTCAGATGCTGCTCGGGCTGGGCATGGGTGGCGAATGGGCATCCGGCGCCGCGCTGGTCGCCGAAACCTGGCCGGACCGTCATCGCGGCAAGGCGCTCGCCCTGGTGCAAAGCTCGTGGGCCGTGGGCTACGCGCTGGGTGCGGCCGTTGTGGCGCTCGTCATGCCTCACTTCGGTTGGCGCGTTGTCTTTTTTGTGGGCGTCGCTCCGGCGCTCGTCACCCTGTGGTTCCAGCACGGTCTGCGCGAGCCCGAAGTCTGGAAGCAGCAGCGCGCGCCAAAAATCCACGTGGGCCAGCTCTTTCGCGGCTCGCTTGGCCGGGACGTGCTGGTCTGCGCCACTATGAACGCGGCCACGCTCTTTGCCTGGTGGGGGCTATTCACCTGGGTGCCCCGTTATCTCTCCATGTCCACAGCCGAAGGCGGCCACGGCATGAGCATCGTCCAAACCTCGCTATGGACCATCGTCATGCAGGGTGGCACATTTCTTGGCTACATCACCTTCGGCTTCCTGGCCGACCGCTTCAGCCGCAAATATACCTACATCAGCTATCTTCTCGTGGCCGCCGCCCTGGTGCCGCTGCTTGCCTTTGTCCGCAATCCTGTCGCCCTGCTCCTCATCGGTCCTCTGGTCGGGTTCTTCGGCACAGGCTACTTCAGCGGCTTCAGCGTCATCGCCAGCGAGCTGTTTCCCACATCGCTGCGCGGCACAGCCATGGGTTTTGTCTACAACATTGGACGCGTCACCAGCGCAGCCGCGCCCTGGATGATTGGCCGCTTTTCTGAAACCGCCGGACTCAGCTATGCGCTCTGCATCACCTCGGCGGCTTTCCTGCTCGCCGCCCTCATCGCCACCAATCTCCGAATGCCGAAACCAAAACCGGCCTGAGCCATAACTATGGGAAACGACTGACGCATATTCGGAAGTTTTCCACAAATGGCTGAAACGATTCCGGGCCGGCTCGCACTATACCTTGTGCGACAAAGATGTGTTTAAGTGTGCGGCGGTTAGTGTCGGCGCGCACAAGCGGGTTTCGCAAGCTCTGAGGTGAGTCAAGGGCGTCCCAAAACAATACGAATGCCCAAACAGCCTGGATAGCCTGCCCACTGATTTCGATCGGCGGCAACGTGGGCAGCGGAGCGAAACCCGGTATGAGTCTGTGCAGCTGGTGTTTCCCTGCAACCGCTGAGCTGGCAGGATCGACCGGCTTCCCCAGAGCAGACGGAACCTGTTTTCCCATGCGGGTTCCGTCTGCAGCCACGACGGAAAGGAGTGACTTCGAGATGATCGGAATCAGTTTTTTCTGGTGTTTTGCCCTGTGCGCACTGGCCATAGAGTCGGTCCGGAGCGTGGCGGCCATGCGTAAGCTGGCCGTGGCATCGCTGGCAAAGTTTGACCAACCCGCCGGAGAAGGCAGCCGGGAACTGTTTCATAACCAGATGGAACAGGCTGGGCCCTGGCCGGAGTTACTACCCCCCGTCGATTTATCAGAAACAGCTAAACACGCGGATCCTCCCCTGAGACATTCGAAGTTAAACATCTCATTAGGCACACCCTGGTTGTTTTTGTCGTTGCTTTTACTGTTTTGGCTCCTTTTGCTCTAAGAAAGGTCACAGAAAGAACCTTTTAGGCGCCGGCAACAGTGAAGCTTCCGGCCTTGCGTGCCGATGATACTTATTCTGGAGGAGAACCGCCATGTTCCGCGGTCAACACCGAAACACGTTGAGAATCGTTGGATCCAACCATGACGGCGCACTGAATCTCAGGTATTCAGGGCTGCCGCTGGTCAATGTTCGTGGCCCGGTCACGGGAACTATCTACAAGTTTTCTCCCACCCAGCCGGTGCAGCCGGTAGACGCGAGAGATGGCCAGATTCTCCTCGCCAGCCAGCTGTTCACTCAATCCATGTGAGCCTCGCGCCACATCGGCCGCGTTGAATCGCGCCCGGCTTCGCACTGCGCCGCGTCCCACAAGTTCACTGTGCCGGCAGCCTCAGCAATGCTATACTCTGAACCACTTAGCATGGCGGAGTCCGCGTTGCAATTTTATTCATTCAGTGCAGACTATGTTCAAAGTCTCTGTGCCGGTGACCGCCAGGCGCAAGAGCATTTCGCCGCCTATTTCACTCAGTTGCTCCAGCTCAAGCTTCGCTCCCGGCTCCAGTCACCCCAGGCCATCGAGGACGTACGCCAGGAGACCTTCGCCCGCGTCTTTTCGGCTCTGCGCAAGGAAGGCGGACTGCGCCAGCCGGAGCGCCTTGGCGCCTTCGTTAACCAGATTTGCAACCATGTGCTTTTTGAGCATTACCACTCCGCCGGCCCCGTCGAATCGCTCGATGTCGAAGGGCGGCCCGAGCCGGTCGCTGAGGGTGCTGATGCTGCTGACGTCGTGGCTGCCCGGCAAATCCAGTTCAAAGTCCATGCGATTCTGCTCAAACTGGCCCCGCGCGACCGCTCGCTCCTGAAGGCTGTCTTTCTCGACGAGCGCAACCGCGACGAAGTATGCCGGGAGTTTGGCGTGGACCGCGACTATCTGCGCGTGCTGTTGCATCGCGCCAAACAGGAATTCAAGACCGAGTACATCAAGCGCGCTGCTGACCGGATTGGCTTGGGCGAGAGCGCCTGAGGATTACTAAAGTTTGACGGGTTTGTAACGGTTTGTTCGTCACGGGCACTATTCTAAGTGGACCGCATTGGGGTAGAGATGATGAATCACAGCGAAGCATTACAGCAAATGGCTGCGGAGCGTTATCTTCTGGATGAACTGACGCCTGATGCGCGTGAGGCCTTCGAGGAGCATCTGTTCGATTGCTCGGAGTGCGCCCTTGATCTTCGCGCCGGAGCCGTGTTTGTTGAAGCGGCCAAAACCCTGTTGCAGTTGCCCGAGCTCGCGGGCGCTGCCGTTCCGTCTCCCTCCCGTCCGCACAAGATCAAACGCCAGTGGTGGCTTTTCTGGCTTCGGCCGGCCTTTGCCACTCCCGCCTTCGCCAGCCTGCTGCTGGTTCTCGGTTACCAGAATCTGGTCACCTATCCCAGATTGCGGGCCGCGGCCAGCCAGCCGCGCCTTATTCCCTGGGCTCAGTTGCGCGGGGCCATGCGCGGCGGCGCTCCGCTCGTCATAACCGCTGATCGCGAGCACGGAGTTGCGCTTCCCGTCGATCTTCCCTCGCAGCCCAACGAAGGCGCATACGCCTCTTACTCCATCGACCTCCATGACCCGCAAGGGAAACTTGTCTTCGGCAGTGTCGTAGCAGCGCCCAGCGAGAGCGATAGCAGCCCTCAGCGGCTCGGGCTGGTCATTCCGGGCGCAATGCTGCGCAACGGTGTTTATACCCTCGCTGTCTCCGGCGTCGCCCCTAATGGAGAGCGCACTGTGATTGACCAATACGCTTTTGAAGTTCACTTAATCGATTAACGCGCCTGCCGGCACGATATATAGTTATCCCCGTACTCGAAAAATTCCCCCCCGGTCCCAAAAAAAAAGGAAAGGTGAAAGCGATGTCCAAAGTGAACGAAAGAACTCACAAGTACAACGCGCAGGCAACGGTCCTCCAGGGCGAATTGGTACTCCCGCTCCCTAAGAAAATCGAACCCCACACTCACTCGGAACTCGCGGAAACGGGTGGATACCTCAGCACGCGCTCGGAAAATTACCGGATCGAGTCGGTTGTCTCCTTCCGCTCCGCCTATTCCCATGTCGCCGGCAACAAAAGCAAGAAGGACGGCGAGGGATGGCACACCATGACCACCACGGTGGTGGAAGGGCTCAACGTCATGGAAGTGGTCACGGCCGATCGCGTGGTGGGCCAGACCATCACCCATCACCCGCTTGAAGGTTATATGCCATCCATTTCGTTCCTCGGCACGCGCTTTGAGAATCTGCGCATCGCCGGCTACCCGGTCAAGATGGAGTTCGACTACGATATCTTTGGGCCGCGCCCCATCAACGACCTGCAATACGCCCATGATGGTGGCGTTCTCGGCCGCGTCTCGCGCCAGTATGACCGCATACTCAAGAACAAGAACCTTCCCGCAACGCTCCAGGAACATTACAATGATCTTTCCTCTCATCTCGGGTCAAGGGAGATTGTCGAATGTTCGCTGGTCAATCGTGTGGCTGGATTCTTCCCTGGCAGCATCTTTGGGAACGTGATTACCGTTCCGGGCTTCGGGACAATCACGCTGGCCAAGCTGACCGTGAAGCACGAGAATCCGCACGAGACGACGAAAATCCCTCGGAAGACCACCTTCAACCTGACCATGATCGATCTCCAACTGGGCTGCCCCATCGCTGGAGCTATGGGGATTGGCGGCAACGGTTCCAACGGAACGAATGGATAGGAGCACAAGCCGAACTCCGGATGTCCCGCTGGTTTGCGAAGATCGCATCCCATGGGGCGGGCATCCGGAGGCGGTTTCAAGGCGCATGGAGGAATCACCGGCAATGGTGGATTCCATGCGTGTCTGTCCTCTTCTTTTTGCTTCTCCTTCCTCTCCAGGATACAAATCACAACAGCGCCCAGGCCGCGTTTAACCACGCCGTGCGGACCTATCAGACGGGCAACCTGACAATCAGTCAATTGGAAGCAGAACGAGGATACAGTAGGTTTCGGCTTTCCAGCCCCGACTGGGCTGCAAAGTTTCTTCTGTTGCAAGCCGAAACTTTGGTGCGGCGAGGGATGCATGACGGTGCCCTGCGCCTTCTAGCGGTCTACCAGCCCGACACCCGGCATCCAGAAGAAACCGTCCGCGAACTGGCGATCGAGGCAGAAGCCCTGGCCCATCAGGAACAGTTCTCAGCCGCCAATCAAAGGCTCATTCAGGCTGAGGGCCTCTGCAGGATCGCCGACTACTCATCCTGCGGCACTGTTCTCAAGACGCGTGGCTACCTTTCAATGAGACAAGGAAACCCCGTTCTGGCACGGCAGCATTATCTCGACACCCTTGCATTTGCGCAGACTCACCACGACCGCTTCCTGGAAGCAAGCGCATCCTTGAATCTGGGGTGGGTCGCTCTTCAAACTGGGCATTTTGACGAAGCCATAGACTGGTCGAAGACCGCATACCGAGTTGGTTCAGAGTTGGGCGCGGAAGGCACGATGCAGATCGCGCTAGGCAATCTCGCATGGGCCTATTTCCAGTTAGGAGATCGCGAAAAGGCTCTGGACCTGTTTATTGAAGCGGAGAAGACCGCTGCAAGACTCGGAGACATTCACGCCGAATTCAACTGGACCAATAATGTTGGCGCTATTTATTCCGACTCCGGCGATTTGACCAGAGCCGAGCAGGCCTATCGCCAGGCGCTCACACTGGCAAGGCAGATTGACAGCAAGGATGACATCGCATCCGCACTGCAGGAAATTGCCGGGGTTTCGGTAGAGACCGGAAAGCTGGACGAGGCGAGCGCTTATCTCGACCAGGTCACTCCCTTGGAGAGGGCAACCGGCAATCTCGTGAAGGCGCATGTGCTGATGACGCGCGGAGAGTTGGCCGCCGCGCGCCACCAGGATCAGCAGGCGGAGACGATCTTTCGCGAAATCGAAAACAACCCGGCTTACCCAACTACGACACATTTGGGCACGTGGTATGAGTTAGCCCGGTTATACGAGCGGCAAGGCAACAGGAAGGAAGCGGAGCGAACCTACAAGGCCGCGCTAAACGCCTACGAGTCGGCGGAGCCGCAACTCAAGCAAGAAGGCTCGCGGCTACCATTCGGTACCGACGGCACGGACATCTACGACGGCTATATTCATCTCTTGGTCGAAGAAGGCCGCAGCGATCAGGCTCTGGCCGTGGCCGACCAAAGCCGCGCACGGACGCTGGCGCAGGACCTGGGCGTGGAGATCTGCAAAGCCTCGTCCCGGCCCGCTGCGCTGGACCCGCGCCAGATCGCCCGCAAAACCGGCGCAACGCTCCTTTTTTACTGGCTTGGCGAAAAACAGTCGTATCTCTGGATCGTGAATCAACCCAAAATTACGCTCATTCGGCTGCCCGCACAGACGGAGATTATTTCCCGCGTCTTGCGCTACCGAAAAGTCGTGCTGGACATGGACGATCCGCGTCAGTCCGGCAACCCGGATGGGCAGGCGCTCTATCAAATCTTGGTAGCCCCTGCCGCCAAGTTCATTCGGCCGAACGCTCCGGTCATGATTCTGGACGATGGCGTGCTGAGCCGCTTGAACTTTGAGACCCTTCTGGCTCCGGGCCCCAGCTCGCAAGGCGGCCCGAATTCCGCCACGCATTACTGGATCGACGACGTGACTCTGCTCTCGGCACCCTCGCTTGACCTGCTTGCCGCGGCAAAACCCGAGCGGCAGAACAATCGAAAGCTGCTTCTGCTCGGCAATCCAATCTCGCCCAGCCAGGACTATCCCGGCCTTCCTCTATTCGGATTTGAAATGAGTCAGATAGAGCGGCATTTCGCCGCAAACCAGGTGGCCGCGTTTGGTGGAGCACAAGCCACGCCCGCGGCCTATCTCACCAGCAATCCTGCCCAGTACGACTACATTCACTTTGTCTCTCATGCGGTTGCCAGCCGCATGGACCCGCTGGATTCAGCCATCATTCTTTCCCAACCGAAGCAAAGCGGCGACTCCTTCAAGCTCTACGCCCGCGACATCATGCAGCATCCCATCGATGCCCGATTGGTCACCATCTCGGCCTGCTATGGCAGCGGCTCCCGCTCTTACGCGGGTGAAGGATTGGTGGGCCTCTCCTGGGCCTTCCTTCGTGCCGGCGCGCACAGCGTCATCGGCGCATTGTGGGAAGTCAGCGATGACTCCACTCCGCGCCTGATGGACTCTCTTTATAAGGACATGCAAAACGGCCTGACCCCAGCAGTCGCCCTCCGCAACGCAAAACTCTCCCTGCTTCATTCACAGGGCAAATTCAGCTTGCCGTTTTATTGGGCGTCATTCCAGCTTTATACGCGGCAGTAAGTCGCTATATTGGTCGGGGCGAGAGGATTCGAACCTCCGACCCTCTGCTCCCAAAGCAGGTCAGGCCGTTTATGGAAAACTGTTGAATTTTCTGGAAAATAAGTGCTTTTTATTGAAAGGTTTACCGCATGCGCCCCGATCACTGTTGATTCTTGTAGCTCTGGGGTGCTCTGACAGTTACAAATTCGACTACACTCGTATTTAAGCACGGCAGAATTCCGTGAGGTTCAAAGATGGCTTATGCAACGACAGATGCGAAACAACACGCGCACGAACTGATTGACCGCATGGCCCCCGGGCAGGTCTCCGTCGCCATTAGCCTGTTCGAGATCATGCTTGATCCCGTCTCCCGTGCTATCGCTAATGCCCCTTATGACGACGAGCCGGTCTCGGAAGAAGAGGCTCACGAGATCGCCGAGGCCCGCGCCGCCATCGCGCGCGGAGAGGTCGTTTCTAACGAGGAAGTCCTGGCCGAGTTCAGCCTGACTGCCGAGGATTTCGAGCGCATGGGCCGCACGCCCCTCGAACCCGAACCGCATCACCCCGGACAGTGACCATGGATCGCAAGAAGATCGCCTGGCGGGATCAGGCCAAGGCACAGCTCCGCGCCATCGACCAGTCTACCGCCCTGCGCATTCTGCAAGCCCTGGCCCATTTCGCCGCCACCGGCGAAGGCGACGTGAAGCGCCTACAAGACATCGAGCCGCCCGAGTTCCGCCTGCGCGTCGGCGACTACCGGCTCCGGTTCTACGACCACGGCCATACCCTCTACGTCACCGCCGTCAAGCACCGTAGCGAAGCCTACCGCTGACTTCCCGTTGGGGCTGCACAATTCTGCTACAACTGGCGTATGCTCCGTTCGCTGAAGCTGCTGTTCGTATTGCTCCTTCGATCTGCTTATTCCCGCCACTACCTGCTGTTGGAAAATCTGGCTCTGCGGCAACAGCTCGCAGTTTTGAAACACAGGCACCCCCAGCCGCGATTTGCCGCTCCTAACAAATTGTTCTGGGTGATTCTGCGGCGGTTTTGGCCGGGATGGAAGCGCGCCTTGATTCTCGTCCAGCCGGAGACTGTCGTCCGCTGGCACAAAGCGGGATTCAAGTTGTATTGGACGTGGCTCTCGCGGCATCGGAATCGTGCGGGCAGAAGATGCGTCAGCAAAGAATTGCGAGAACTCATCTTCCGCATGGTTGCCGAGAATCCGACCTGGGGCGCGCCACGAATTCATGGTGAATTGAAGATGCTGGGTTTCGATCTTTCGGAGCGAACCGTCCTGCGCTGGATGAGGAAAGCGCCGAGGAATCCTGAGCGGGCTATGCGATGGGCGGCCTTTCTGAGCAACCATCGTGAAGCCATCGCTGCAATGGACTTCTTCACCGTGCCGACGCTGACCTTCGGCGTCCTCTACTGCTTCTTTGTCATTGCACATGATCGGCGGCGCATTCTTCACTGCAATGTGACCAAGCACCCGACAAGCGCATGGGTCATTCAACAACTGCGCGAGACCTTCCCCTTCGACTCTGCGCCCGGCTATCTGATCTTTGATCGCGGCACGCAGTTCAATGAAGAAGTATCGACACCATGAAATCTTTCGGCATCCAGCCCAAGCGGACCAGCTTCCGAAGTCCGTGGCAGAACGGTGTTGCCGAGCGCTGGGTCTGCAACTGCCGCCGCGACCTGCTCGACCATGTACTCGTCCTCAATGAGCGGCATCTCAAACGCCTGATGAACGGGTACGTCCGCTACTACCATGACGACCGGACACATCTCGCGCTGGCGAAAGAAACGCCTGGCGGTCGAGAAGCGGCGACGGGTTCGGATACGGATAGCCGGGTCATAGCCATGCCGAGGCTAGGCGGCTTGCATCATCGTTACGACCTGGCCGCCTGAGCTGCTGCCAGGAAAATTTCGTCTCTAGGTTGAAGTTAAACAGCGGGAGAGGTGCGCCCGCTGCCCGTTCGCCGTCCAATTGGCGCTGCCCTCGTGGCGATCCTTGGTCACAGTATGCCCTTTCCACCAGTCGAAAATCTCTCCTTGGACGGCCTCCTGACTCAAAATCAAGCCCATTTTTCGCCCGGATGGAATTTTGGCGAGGCACA
>Ga0181520_10005819_pt1 | contig 19303 bp, 13 predicted proteins | sample PEATcosm2014_Bin_29_FD_132451 | JGI IMG/M metagenome (GOLD analysis project Ga0181520, IMG submission 132451) | Peatland microbial communities from MTU Mesocosm Facility, Houghton, MI, USA - PEATcosm2014_Bin02_30_metaG | ecosystem: Environmental > Terrestrial > Soil > Wetlands > Peat | place...
ATCCGGCCGGCAAGGGCAACCGCCGGCGCGCAGGCGGCCGACGCCGGATTGCTTCTCAGCCGTCCCATCCCGTATACCCCCGCCAGCACCGCCCCGGCGGCCAATGCGCACAAGACCGCGACGGCGATGAAGCGGCGGCGGCGCACTTTATAGTACGGCTCGGCGGGCGATTCGGTCATTGACGGCATTTGAGCGGTGGCGGACGCATCATGAGCAACAAAATGTGGGGCGGACGCTTCCGATCGGGACCGGACCCGATCATGGAGAAGATCAACGCCTCGATTGATTTCGACCAAAAGCTTTACCGGCAAGACATTGCCGCCAGCAAGGCGCATGCGGCCATGCTCGCCAAAACCGGCATCATTACGGCGCAGGATGCAAAGCGCATCGGTCACGGTCTAGACACGATCCTGTCAGAGATCGGAGCCGGTAAATTCAAGTTTAAACGGGCACTGGAAGACATCCACATGAATGTCGAGAGCCGGCTCGGCGAACTGGTCGGACCGGCGGCCGGACGACTGCACACGGCGCGTTCGCGCAACGATCAGGTGGCGACCGACTTTCGGCTGTGGGTGCGCGACGCGGTCGACGGCATCGACGTGGCGCTTGCCGCCTATCAGCGCGCGCTCGCCGAGAAGGCGGAAGTGCATGCGGCGACCGTGATGCCCGGCTTCACGCATCTGCAAACGGCGCAGCCGGTGACCTTCGGCCATCATCTGCTCGCTTACGTCGAAATGGCGGCGCGCGACCGGGGCCGCTTCGCCGACGCGCGCGCGCGGCTTAACGAAAGCCCGCTCGGCTCCGGCGCGCTCGCCGGCACTTCGTTCCCGATCGACCGCGCCTTAACCGCGCATGCGCTCGGCTTCGCGCGCCCGACGGCGAATTCGCTCGACGCGGTCGCCGACCGCGATTTCGTACTTGAGACGCTGTCGGCCTGCGCCATCGCCGCCGTGCATCTGTCGCGGTTCGCGGAAGAGATTGTGATGTGGTCGTCGCCGCTCGTCGGGCTCATCACGCTCACCGACGCCTTTACCACCGGCTCGTCGATGATGCCGCAAAAGCGCAATCCCGATGCCGCGGAGCTGGTGCGCGCGCGCACCGGCCGCATCGTCGGGGCGCTCACCGCGCTGTTGGTAGTGATGAAAGGCCTGCCGCTCGCCTACCAGAAGGACATGCAGGAGGACAAGGAAGGCACGCTCGATGCCTTCGCGGCGCTTGAGCTGTCGATCAGGGCGATGACCGGCATGTTGCGCGATATGGCGCCCGACGTCGAACGCATGCGGGTGGCCGCGGGCGACGGCTACGCCACCGCGACCGATCTCGCCGACTGGCTCACGCGCTCGCTCGGCCTGCCATTCCGCGAAGCCCATCACATCACCGGCCGCATTGTCGCCAAAGCGGCGGACGCCGGCGTGCCGTTGGAAAAACTCCCACTCGTCGTCATGCAGGCGATCGAGCCACGCATCACCAAAGCGGTATACGGCGTGCTCACTGTGGACGCTTCGGTCAAAAGCCGCGGCATTTATGGCGGCACGGCGCCGAAAAACGTGCGCGCTCAGGCCAAGCGCTGGCTCAAGCGGCTCAAGGCCGAATAGCCGGCCTGCGGCACATAAACACCATGGCAAGGTATTGCCGTCAAAATCTCGCCCCGTCGGTGCGTTCTGCTATGCTGCATGCCGCTAGTTGGGGAACATTCGTTTTGGTCCGAAACCGCGTGCGTCGCGCTTTAAGCTTGGGATGCGCCGTGGCGCTCCTGAGCACGGTGGGCTTTGCGCTCGCCGCCTGTGGGAGGGTCGGACCGCTCGAGACGCCGCCCGGTCCGGCGGTGTCGCCGACCGCCTCGGCCCTGCCGTCGTCCGATCCGACTGCGTCGGCCCTGCCGCCGCCCGCGGCGCCCGGCGTGGTGCCGACCGATTCCTATTCAGCCAATACGCCGGCGGCGCAGGAGACAGCGCAGAAGACCGGCTTCGATATCTACGGCAATCCGGTTGCGCCGGCGGGCCAGCAGAAATCCTTCATCCTCGATCCGATCCTGCGCTAGTCGCCCGCTCCGGAACTGCTCTCGCAAATCCGCCGAGGGTGGCATTTTCCGGATCATGCTTTAAACACTCCCCATGCATCATTTTGCCTATCGCGGCGGCGTGTTGCACGCCGAGGACGTCGATCTGACCGCGCTTGCGGACGCGGTCGGCACGCCGTTTTACTGCTACGCCAGCGCGACTTTGGAGCGGCATTATCGGGTCTTCGCGCAAGCCTTCGCCGACGTCGATGCGCTCATCTGCTACGCCATGAAGGCCAACTCCAACCAGGCGGTCATCGCCACGCTGGCGCGGCTCGGCGCCGGCGCCGACGTCGTGTCCGAAGGCGAGTTGCTGCGGGCGCGCGCGGCCGGCGTGCCGCCGCAAAAGATCATGTTCTCCGGCGTCGGCAAGACAGCGCGCGAACTCGCGCTCGCCGTCGATCAGGGCATTCTCTGCGTCAACGTTGAGTCGGAAGCGGAGCTTGAACTTCTCGCCGCGATTGCCGCCGGCAAAGGCCGCACCGCCGACATTTCCATCCGCGTCAATCCCGACGTCGATCCGAAAACCCATGCCAAGATCGCGACCGGCAAGGCCGAGAACAAATTCGGCATTCCGATCAGTCGCGCACGCGAGGTTTACGCACGCGCGGCGAAGCTTAAAGGCGTCCGCGTCGCCGGCGTCGATATGCATATCGGCAGCCAGATCACCGAACTCGATCCGTTCGGCGATGCGTTCGCGCTCTTGGCGGACTTCGTGCGCACCTTGCGCGCCGGTGGCCACGTCATCCGCCACGTCGATCTCGGCGGTGGGCTCGGCATTCCCTACCGCGAGGACAACGAGCCGCCGCCCGATCCGCAAGCCTATGCGGCCGTGGTGAAGCGCGCGACGCGCGATCTCGATTGTCAGCTGATCTTCGAGCCGGGTCGGCTCATCGTCGGCAACGCCGGCATTCTGGTCACCCGCGTCCTGTACGTGAAGCGCGGCGAGGCCAAGACATTTGTCATCGTCGATGCCGGCATGAACGATCTGGTTCGTCCGACGCTCTACGACGCGCATCACGACATCCGTCCGGTGCGGGAGACAGCGGTGGGCGCGCCGCGGATCACCGCCGATGTGGTCGGGCCGGTCTGCGAATCAGGCGATTTCATCGCGCTCGACCGCTCCATCGTTGCCCCGCAGCCGGGCGACCTCCTCGCCATCATGACCGCCGGCGCCTATGGCGCGGTCGAAGCCGGCACCTACAATACCCGCCCGCTGGTGCCGGAAATCCTTGTACGGAAAAGCGAATGGGCGCTGGTGCGGCCGCGGGTCAGCGCCGAAGAACTGATCGCGCTCGATCGCCTGCCGGGGTGGCTTTAGACCCTGGCTCCGATTTTGCTTGTGCTATTTGCATGGCACGGCTTCCCTTGTGCAGGCGCCTTGAACTCGCCCCGTTGTTACCGCCTTGTCAGGCGGTGATGCCTCCGCGGAGAGCTTGGTGACGGAAACCGCTTCCAGCCAAAATATGCCCGCGCAGCTGCCCGCTGCGGCGACCGCACGCGCGCAACTTCTGTCCGCCGTGCGCCGCGCTCGCTGGACGATGGCCTGGGAAAAGCTATGGCCGCTGTTGGCGAGAGTTGCCGCGGTCGCCGGTCTGTTTCTCGCAGTCTCCTGGCTCGGCGTTTGGCTCGTCCTGCCGCCGCTCGCGCGCGCCGTCGGTGTCGGCGCTTTTGCGATCCTGGCGCTGGTTGCGATCGCGCCGCTCCTTTCGCTGCGGATGCCGGCGGCCGCCGAAATTCTGCGTCGCATCGACAAACGAAGCGGCGCACGCCATCGCCCGGCAACGACGATCATCGACGAACTCGCGGTCGCGCCGCAGGATCCGCATTCGGCGGCGTTGTGGCGGGCGCATGTCGAGCGCACGCTAGCCGCAGCGCGCGCCTTCACCGCCGGCTGGCCGTCGCCGCGGCTTGCGATGCGCGATCCCTATGCGCTGCGCGGCCTTGTTCTCATCGCCGTCATTGCCACGTTCGTCGCCGCCGGCGGCGAACGCTGGAAACGCGTCGCGACCGCGTTCGACTGGCAGGGCGTCGTCATCCCGGCGAATTTCCGGGTCGACGCCTGGGTTACCCCGCCCACGTATACTGGGCGGCCGCCGGTCATCCTTCCCGGCATTCATCCCGGCGACGTCGCGCGCAATGATGGCGATGCGAACGAGCCGGTTTCGGTTCCGGCAGGCTCGATGCTTGTCGTACGCGCGACCGGCAAACTCAATCTCGAAATCGCCGGCCGCGGCGGTGTCGCGCCCACCGAAGACAAGGCGCAGGTGCCGGCCGGCGCGCAGGAATATCGCTTCAAGATCGCCGGCACCGGCGCCGCGACTTTGCGCGGTGCCGGCGACGATCTGACCTGGGCCTTCAACGTCATTCCCGACCGGCCGCCGACCATCGCGCTCACCAAGGATCCTGAGCAGCAGGCGCGCGGCTCGCTGCTCTTGTCCTATCGCCTGGAAGACGATTACGGGGTGAGCGACGCGCGGGCGACGTTCGCGCGCAAGGACGACGCGGCCGCGCAAACCGAGGCTACGCGTCCGCTGTTCGGTCCGCCCGATTTCCCGCTGGTGCTGCCGCAAGCGCGCACCAAAAGCGGCGTGGGTCAAACGATCAAGGATCTGACCGATCACCCCTGGGCCGGCGCCGAAGTGGCGATGACGCTCGTCGCCCACGACGAGGCGGGCAACGAAGGCAAAAGCGAGCCGTTCACCTTGCGGCTGCCCGAGCGCGTCTTCACCAAGCCGCTGGCGCGTGCGCTGATCGAGCAGCGGCGCAATCTCGCCCTCGATGCCGGCGCGCGGCCGCTCGTCACCACCGCGCTCGACGCGCTCGCGGTGGCGCCGGAGAAATTCACGCCGGACCTCGGCGTCTATCTCGGGCTGCGGTCGATTTTCTGGTCGCTCATTCGCGCCAAGACCGACGACGATCTGCGCGACGTGACGGCGCGGCTTTGGCAGATGGCGCTCGCCATCGAGGACGGCGGCATTTCGGACGCGCAAGCCAATCTGCGCAGCGCCGAGGAGGCGCTGCGCCAGGCGCTCGAGCGCGGCGCCAGCGATGAGGAAATCAAGAAGCTGATGGACCAGTTGCGCGCGGCTATGGACCGCTTCGTGCAATCGATGCAGGAACAGCTCAAAAACAGCCAGCAACTCTCCCGTCCGCTCGACCGCAATGCGCGCACGCTGAGCCAGCGCGATCTTAAAAGCATGCTCGACCGGCTGGAAAACCTGGCGCGCAACGGCTCCAAGGACGCGGCGCGGCAGCTGTTGCAGCAGCTCGAGCAGATGATGGAGAATTTGCAGATGGCGTCGCCGGATCAGAACGGCGACGACATCGACGACATGATGTCGCAGCTCGACGAGCTCGGCGACATGATCTCAAAGCAGCAGGAGCTTCGCGACCGCACGTTCCGGCAGGGCCAGGATCAGCGCCGGCAAGGCGGCCAGCGCGGCCAGCAGGGACGACAGCGGCAGCAAGGCAAGCAGCAGGAGGGGCAGCAGCAGGACGACGGGCAGCAGTCGCTGGGCGATCTGCAGCAAAGCCAGCAAGCGCTGCGCGACCGGCTAAAAAAGCTTCTCGAAGACTTGAAGAACCGCGGCTTCGGCCAGAACGGTCAGGGCGAAAAAGGCGGCCAGCAGGGTCAAGGCCAGAGCGGCATGGATCAGCTCGGCGACGCCGAAGGAGCCATGGGCGAAGCCGAAGGCCAACTCGGCGAAGGCAACAGCGATAGCGCCGTCGATGCCCAGGGCCGCGCGCTCGATTCGATGCGCAAGGGCGCCCAGGGGATGGCGCAGTCGATGCAGCAGCAATTGGGGCAGGGCCCGGGTCCCGGCGCGAACGGCCGCAACGGTATGCCGCGCGCGCAGCGCGACACCGATCCGCTCGGCCGGCCGTTGCGCGGGCGCGATTACGGCGACGACGCCACCGTCAAAGTGCCGGGCGAGATCGACGTGCAGCGCGCCCGCCGCATCATCGAGGAACTGCGCCGCCGCTATGGCGACACCCGCCGCGCGCAGGAAGAGCTCGATTATATCGAGCGGCTGCTCAAGGATTATTGAGCGGCAAATAGCGAATTGAAAATAGCGAGTAGGGCCAGCGCCTATTCGCTCTCTCCTTAACATCCCGAAGCAATTGTTAACGTCTTCGAACCGAATGTTAACGCTTCCTTGCTAGCAAATCGGCGTCGCTCATTCGTACGTTTCGCGGCGGCGCAGAGGTATTGGTGGCATCAATCGGTTCCGAGCAGGCGCCGCGTCCGTTTTGGCATGCGTCGTTGCGCGCCACCTCGCGCGCCGCGCGGCGGTTGCCTTTCGGCATAGCCGTCGACCGTGCCGTCGCTCGTGCGCTGGCCCTGTTCATCGACGGCAGCGACTCCTCGCTGGTCCGACGCCTCGCCGGCGCCGCCTTCCTCATCCGCGTGATCAGCGCCGCGCTGGCCTTTGTCTCGCAAATCCTGCTGGCACGCTGGATGGGCGGCTTCGAGTTCGGCATTTACATTTACGCCTGGACCTGGGTGTTGTTGATCGGCGGCATGGTCGATCTCGGTCTCGGTTCGGCGGCGCAGCGTTTCATTCCCGAATACGTCGAGCGCAAGCAATTCAACTTGCTGCGCGGCTTTCTCTCCGGCGGCCGCTGGCTCGCGTTGGCGAGCGCGACCACCGCCGCGCTCATCGGCGCCGCCGCCGTGACGATCGCCGCGCCATACATCGATCCGGAGACCGTGCTCCCGCTCTATATCTCCTGCGCGGCGCTGCCGATGTTCGGGTTGTGGTCGGTGCAAAGCGGTGTGGCGCGGTCCTACAACTGGGTCAATCTCGGGCTGGCGCCGAATTACATTCAACGCCAGCTGGTGCTGCTGGCTCTCATGGGATTTGCCTACGCGCTCGGTTTGCGCACCGATGCCGTGCTCGCCACCGTCATCGGTGTCATCGCTCTGGTCACGGTCATCTTCGGTCAGATGTTTGTTCTTAATCGCCGGCTCGCCGGCACGGTCGAGCGCGGGTCGACAGCGTACGCGCCGCGCGCCTGGTTCGCGACTGCGCTGCCGATCGCTACGGTCGAAGCCTTTTATCTGTTGCTGACTTATTCCGACATCATCGTGCTCAAGCAGTTCCGGCCGCCGGATGAAGTCGCGATCTACTACGCCGCCGCCAAGACCTTGGCCATGGTCGCCTTCGTCTATTATTCGGTGGCGCAGACCATCGCCCACAAATTCGCCGAACATCATGTCTCTGGCGACCGCAAGCGGCTCGCCGCGTTCCTCAAACAGTCGGTCCGGCTGACCTTTTGGCCGTCGCTCGGCGTGATTGTGCTTCTGCTCCTGATCGGCCGGCCGCTGTTGCAGCTGTTCGGCCGCGATTTCGTCTCCGGCTATTATCTGATGTTCATCATCGCCGTCGGGCTTTTGGCGCGCGCTTCGGTCGGCCCGGCCGAGCGGCTTTTGAACATGCTCGGCGAGCGGCGCTCGGCGGCGCTGGTCTACGGCCTGTCGTTTGCGCTCAACGTTTTGCTGTGCGTGCTGCTCATCCCGCGGTTCGGGGTCGCCGGCGCCGCCATCGCGAGCTCGGTGGCGCTGGTGTTCGAATCGGCGAGCTTGTTCCTGATCGCCAAACGCCGTCTCGGGCTGCATTGTTTCATTTTCGGTGGCTCTGACCTTTGAGGCGCGCATGTCGGTCAGAGTCTCGGCCTCTAAGGCTCCGGTCATCGCCCCCGACGGCCCCGCGTCGGCCATCGGGCGCGCGCGCCGCGCGGTGCTGGCGGATCGCTACCAGGCCAATTCGCTCGCGGTCGAATGGCGCGAGCTGAGCGAGCTGCAGCCGATTGCCGGCGAATGGGGTGAGCTTGCCGCCCGCGCGCTCGAGCCCAACGTGTTCTACGAGCCGGCCTTTCTGTTGGCGGCGGCGCCGGTCTTTGCGCGCGACGCCGGCGCCATGCTGGTGTGGTCGGGAAGCGTACCGCGCCGGCTGCTCGGCTTTTTTCCGGCGCGCAGACAACGGCGGCGCTACGGCGTCGATCTGCCGATCCTGCTCGGCCTGACCCACCCTTACGGTCCGCTCGGCGTGCCGCTCGTCGAACGCGAAGCGCCCGAGCCCGTGATTGCCGCCTGGCTCGCTAAGCTAGCCGCCGATCGATCGACGCCGGCATTGTTGTTGCTGCCGTCGTTGCCGCCGAACGGGCCCTTCGCCGCCGCGCTCGAGGCTATCGTGCGGCGTGCGCACATGCCGACGGCCGATTTCAATCGGCATCAGCGGGCGCTGCTCGCGCCGAACGGCGAGCGCGCGCTCTATGTCGAGCAGACGCTCGGCCAGCATCAGCACAAGGAACTGCGCCGGCACTGGCGGCGCTTGAGCGAGACCGGCGCCGTGCTGTTCACCGTGGCGAAGGAGCCCGCCGCCGTTGCCGCGGCGCTGGATGATTTCTTCGCGCTCGAAGCGGCCGGCTGGAAGGGCCGCGCCGGCACGGCGTCGGCCGACCACGACGAACTGCGCAGCTTCACCCGCGCGGCGGTGATCGGGCTCGCGGCCGAGGGCAAGGCTTGGCTCAATCGGATTCTGGTCGACGGATCGGCCATTGCCGCCGCCATCGTGCTGCGCAGCGGACGCCAGGCATGGTTCTGGAAAATCGCTTTCGACGAAAGCTTCGCCCGCTTCTCGCCCGGCGTCATGCTCAGTGTGGCGCTGACCGATGAACTCCTCGAAGAGCCGACCATTGAACGCACCGACTCCTGCGCGTCGGCCGATCATCCGATGATCGATCACCTTTGGCGCGAACGGTTGGCGATGGGTGATCGGCTGGTTGCAGTGCGGCCGCAAGCCCGATTCTGGCTCGCCAAAAGCTTGGCGCGGCTGCGCTCCGCTGCGATTACCGGCGTCAAAAAGATGAGCATTGGTCTGCGCTCCCGCCGGCGCTAGCGCGCTCATTAACCTCAAAACAACCGTTCACGGATACGTTTCCTCAACCGAAAACCCGGCGTTGCGCATGTCTATTCGCCACACCCTCGTTAAGAGCCGCAGCCTTTGGGCTCTGGTCATTGCGGCAGGCGTCGCCGGCTTCATCGTCGGCCTCTCAGCGTACGTCTTCCTCGGTCTCGACGGCATTTTCCAAGCGCTGAACGCCTTACCCGGGCCGTTGGCGGGGCTAGCCGTTTCCATACTGACGGCACTTGGCGGTCTGGCGATCGCCGCCGTGATCACGCTCGTGATGGAACGCCGGCGCAATTTCGTGGCGCGGACCGCGCTCAACAATATGAGCCAAGGGCTTTGCATGTTCGACCCGCAGGCGCGGCTCGTGCTGTGCAACAAGCGCTACATCGAAATGCACAATCTGCGGCGCGAGGAATTGCGCGGCGGTATGCCGCTGCGCGAGCTCCTGGCGCTCCGCGCCGAGAAGGGCACGTTCGCGGGCGATCCGGATCGCTATGTCGTGGACTGCCTGCGTGAGGTGAGCGACGGCCACATCAAAAAAAGAACGGTCAGGTTCGCCGACGGGCGGATGATCGCGCTGGTGCAAAGGCCGCTCGACCGCGGCGGCTGGGTAACGACGCATTCCGACATCACCGAAAAGCTCGCCGCCGAACAGGAGCGCGATTCGCTGCGCGAACGCGAAGAGCGGCGCGCCGCGATCGACGCCAACATCGCCGCGTTCCGCGGACGGGTCGAAAGCGTCATCGGCATCGTCGGGCAAAGCGCCGGTGCGATGAAGGCTGCCGCGAACACGCTGTTGGTGACGTCGGATCACACGCTGCAGCGCGCCGAGGGCGCCGTGCAAGGGTCGAACGAAGCGTCCGCGAACGTGGAAACCGCCGCTGCGGCCGCGGAGGAATTGTCCGCGTCGAGCAAAGAGATCAGCCGCCAGCTCGCGCAGGCCAACGAAGTCGTGCGCAACGCCGCCGCCGCCGCTACGGCGACCAACGACGATATCGCGGGGCTAGCGCGGGTGGCGCAAAGGATCGGCGACGTCGTCAAGCTCATTCAGGACATCGCCGAGCAAACCAATCTGCTCGCGCTCAACGCCACCATCGAAGCGGCGCGCGCCGGCGAAGCCGGACGCGGCTTTGCCGTCGTCGCTTCCGAGGTCAAATCGCTCGCGGTGCAGACCGCCAAGGCTACCGGAGAGATCACCCGCGAGATTTCGTCGGCGCAAAGCTCGACCGGCGACGCGGTCGCCGCGATCCGCGCCATCACGGAGCGCATGGTCGACATCAACGCGCATACCTCGGAAGTGGTTGGCGCCATCGAGCAGCAGGAAACGGCGACGGACGAGATTTCGCATAACGTTGCCAGTGCCGCCGCCGGCGCCAAGAACGTGGTCGCCGCCCTCGGCGAAGTCGCGACCGGCGTGATGCAAACGCGAAGCTCCGCGCAAACGGTGCTCGCGGCCTCGGAAGAAGTCGAAAATGCCACGGTCAGGCTGCGCAGCGAGGTCGAGGACTTTCTGCGTATGGTATCGGCTTAGACCTTATCCGATCGGGTTGAATCGGATTATGATCTAGATTCTTCGTTGGCGCATGATCTTTTCGGAAAACCGGTATCCACTTTTCCGGATCATGCGCTAGCGCCCGCGCTTTCAGCGTCCCGCCGCGTAACCTTGCATGCCGCGCGGGTTGGCGGCGGCGCGGCGGCGGACGCCCTCGCGCGCCGCGGCGGTCAAGCGGCCTTCCGACCAATCAGGACCGACTTCGACGATGTGGCCGCGCCGCTTTAATTCGGCGACCGTCTCCCGCGGCACACGGCCTTCGACCACCAGCACGCCCGGCCGCGCGACGCGCGGCCAAAACGACGACGGAAAATGCTCCGAGTGCCAGGCCGGCGCATCGATTGCGGCCTGCAGATTGAGGCCGGCATGGACGTGGCGCAGGAAGAATTGGGTGATCCACTGGTCCTGCTGGTCGCCGCCGGGCGTGCCCCAGGCGAGGTAGGGTTCGCCGTCGCGCAACGCCAGTGTCGGCGAGAGCGTGGTGCGTGGGCGCTTACCGGGCGCAAGTCCCGCCGGATGCGTTTCGTCAAGCCAGAACATCTGCGCGCGGGTGCCCAGACAGAAACCGAGCTCGGGAATGACCGGCGACGATTGCAGCCAGCCGCCCGACGGTGTGGCTGAGACCATATTGCCGGCGCGGTCGATGATGTCGAAATGCACTGTGTCGCCGCGCGTGCCGCCCATCCGCCCAACCGTGGGCTCGCCGGCGCCGAGCCGGCCGACGGTCGGTTCGCCGGCGCCAACGGCTTCGCCCGCCCGACGCCGCTCGTCAGGCGAGAATTTGATCACGGCGCCGTAGCCCTCGATCGATCCAGGCCGGAGTTCGAGCGATGCGGTCGCGCCGACAAGCTTGCGGCGCTCCGCGTTATAGGCGTCCGACAACAGCGTCGCGGTCGGCACTTTGACAAAATCCGGGTCGCCGTAAAACGCTTCGCGATCGGCAAAGGCAAGCTTTGAGCATTCGACCTGAAGATGGATGAAGTCCGCGCTTGCCGGATCGAGTCCGGCGACGTCGAAGCCGGCAAGCAGCGCCAGCTGCTGCAGCATGACCGGCCCCTGTCCCCACGGGCCGGTCTTGCACACAGTGTAACGGCCGTAATCGTAAGTCAGCGGGGCCTCGACCGGCGGCGACCAGCGCGTCATGTCGTCGGCGGCGAGTACGCCGCGATGCCGCTCGCCGCTGGTATCCATGATCTCCTGGGTGCGGCAGAAACGGCCGATCGCTTCGGCAACAAAACCATGCGACCAGCTCGCCCGCGCGCGCTCGATTTGCGCGATGCGATCGCCGCCGGCGCTCTCGGCTTCATCGAGGATGCGTCGGTAGGTCGCCGCCAGCGTCTGGTTGGCGAACAGCGCGCCGGTCGGCGGCACCGCGTTGTTCGGCAGATAAATTGCAGCCGACGTCGGCCAGTAGCTGCGGAACAGACCGGCGACGGCGGCGATGGTGGCATTGACGCGCTCGACGAGCGGATAGCCGTTCTGTGCGTAGCCGATGGCCGGCGCCAGCACGTCGCGCAACGGCAGCGTGCCGTAATCGCGCAGCAATAGCATCCAGGTCTCGAAAGTGCCGGGAACGCAGGCGGCGAGGAGGCCGGTGCCCGGAACGAGGTCGAGCCCTTCGCTCCGATAATGGGCAACGGTGGCGGCCGCCGGTGCCGGTCCTTGCCCGCAGATTACCTCCGGCTTGCCGCGGCGTACGTCGTAGACGATGACCGGCACGTCCCCGCCAGGGCCATTGAGGTGCGGCTCCACGACCTGCAGCGTAAACGCGGTCGCCGCGGCCGCGTCAAAGGCATTGCCGCCTTTTTCCAGCGTCGCCATACCGACGGCGGTTGCGATCCAATGGGTCGACGTAACGACCCCGAACGTGCCTTCGATCTCCGGGCGGGTAGTGAAGGGGTTCGGATTGATGACGCTCATGGCGTTAGTGTCCCGATTGCGAAGTTCGCAACGTCTTTGCGGAACCTCTCATGCGAACTTCCCAATCAAAGGGACACTACCAAATTTATAATTCCGGTGTGGGCTTTGGATTCGAGTTCCTATACGAGCCGGCCGCTTGATTGTAGGAACGTCGAATCCACCACACCGGTGAACCCGGATTGGCTTTAAGCGAAATCCGGGAAACGCTTCGCGCTAGATTCTTCGTTGACGCATGATCTTGTTCGGAAAACCGGCATCCACTTTTCCGGATCATGCGTCGGTCAGCTCGCGCTGGGGGCAGCCGCGTCGAATTTCAGCGCCACTCCGTTCATGCAGTAGCGCAGACCCGTCGGCTTTGGTCCATCGTTGAAGACGTGACCGAGATGGCCGCCGCAGCGCCGGCAGGTGACGGCGGTACGGGTCATGCCGAATGACGTATCCCGCGTTTCGATGACCGCCTTCTCAAGCGGCGCCCAAAAGCTCGGCCAGCCGGTGCCGCTGTCGAATTTGGTCTTGGACGAGAACAGCGGCAGATCGCAGCCGCCGCAGGTGAAGGTGCCGGCACGATGCTCATCCAGGAGCTTGCTGGTAAAGGGCCGTTCGGTGCCCTCGTGGCGCAGCACGTAATACGCTTCGGGGCTCAGCAGCTTTCGCCACTCGTCGTCGGTATGGGTCACTTCGAAGTTGGCGGCGGCCTTGGCCCCCTGCGGGAAGCTGAAACGGCCGAGCGCGAGGGCCGCCAGTCCGGCGGCGCCAGCCAAGAGAGCGTGTCGGCGCGTAAACATCGTTCGTCCTCCCAAATCAGTTTGAGGTTTTAACGGGCCCCGGCGCGCGGGTCACGCTTTGTCGTGGTAACGGCCACGGCAACATTTGGTGAAGAGGCGGCAGGTGCCGGTGACGAAAGGGCGAGACCGCGAGGCGTCTGCGCCTCAAATCCTGCGGCTGTCGTAGGCCCAATGCAAAAGCGCCTGGCGCTGGCGGCGCCGGCAGGTGAGGTCGCCCGGCTCGCAATGCCGCTCGATCTGCCCCACATGGCGGCGGATGGCCTTCCAGCGCTTGATCTGTCGCGCGTCCTCGTCGGGGATGCGGCGCCCCATGTAATAGCGGCAATACCACTGGAACCAGCCGCGCGGGTCTTCGCGGAAGATCCAGCCTTTTTGGCGCCACACCGACAAGGGCTGGCTGGCGTCGACGCCGAAATAATTGAGCGCGCAGTCGCGGCGCGTCTTGGCGAGCTTGGCGCGCGCAAACCAGCTACGCGGAAATTCACTTTCGCAGTCGGTCAGGTATTTGCCGCCGAATACACCGAGGCGGAGCATGTCCTTTGGCGTCAACTGCGGCTCGAACTGCGGATCGAAATTCCGCCCGATCGGCGCCGAGCGCACGTAGCGGTAGCCACGCTGCATCTTGTCGTTGACGGTGACGGTCTTCTTCATGGTCTCGATGCTCAACGCCCATTAGACCTCGTCCGGGATGCGCCAGCGCAGCCGCGGAAAACGGCATAATACGTTGCGCAGAAAAAAACCGGGCCCTTGCGGGCCCGGTCGTAAGTTCGCCAGCGTGGGGGCGCCAGCGATCACCTTCCAGAGGGGAAGAACTGCGTGGCAAAGCGTTGCCGATCTGGGAGGATCGTTGGCAGCCGCCTGCCCCGCAGCAGACGACCACTATGCAAAGCGATTCCGCACCCCACAACTCGGCGCGAGGCATGCCAGCCATGCCGATACGGCAAAGATGGCGGGACGCTTCACGCCAGTGTCGCAAAATACTGCTCTGCCGCGATATTTAGAAATTCCAGCGTTGGGCGTTGGCGACCAGAAAGTCGCGGAACGCTTGCACGCGCGCGACGCTTTTGAGTTCTTCCGGATAGACAAAGTAGGCGTCGAGCGCGACCGGATCGCTGTCGGAAAACAACTGCACCAGCCCGCCGTCGCCCTCGACCAGATAATCCGGCAGCATGGCGATGCCGATGCCACGCTGACAGGCGCGCAGGATGCCGAGAATGTTGTTGATGATCAGATGCGGCGTCCGCGGGCCTTTGCCGTCGCGCGCCACTTCGGTGAGGTAGAGCGAGCGCTGCAGATAATTCGGCACATTGCCGCCGAGCACCAGGATGCGGTGATTGTCGAGGTCTTCGAAAGTGCGCGGCGTGCCGAAGCGCTTAAGGTATTCGGCCGAGGCATAGACGTGGAAGTGCACGGAGAACAGCTTGCGCTGGATCAGGTCCGGTTGGGTGGGCTGCCGCAGCCGTATCGCGACGTCGGCCTCGCGCATGGCGAGATCGAGTTCCTCTTCGGTGGTGAGCAGCGTGATGCGGACTTCCGGATAAAGCTCGATGAACTCGCCGAGCCGCGGCGTGAGCCAATGCACGCCGATGCCAGGCGTGGTGGTGACGCGCAAGTCGCCGTGAGGCCGCTCCCGGCTGTCGGTCAGCTTGGCGCGTGCGGCCTCAAGCTTCATGAACACGTCGTGGGCGGTGCGATAGAGCAGATCGCCCTGCTCGGTGAGGATCAGGCCGCGGGCGTGGCGGTGAAACAGCGAGACCGCCAGTTCCTGCTCGAGCGCGCTCACCTGGCGCGACACCGCCGACTGCGACAGCCCAAGCTGTTCGCCGGCATGGGTGAAGCTGCCGGCTTCGGCGGCGGCATGAAACACTTTGAGCTTATCCCAATCCATGGTGGTGCGTTCGGCTCTCGTCGGCATGGCGCAGACCGACGTTATTCCGCCGCCACGCGCGGCTCGGCCTCGCCGTGTAGGGCGAGAAACTTTTCGGCCTCGAGCGCCGCCATGCAGCCAAGGCCGGCGGCGGTGACGGCCTGGCGATAAACGTCGTCGGTCACGTCGCCGGCGGCGTACACGCCCGGCACCGAGGTCGCGGTCGAACGCGGGGCGGTCTTGATGTACCCGGAATGCTTGAATTCGACCTGACCGGCAAAAAGCTCGGATGCAGGCGCGTGTCCGATGGCGATGAAAATGCCGTCGACCGGCCGCACGATCTTTTCGTTGGTCTTGACGTTGCGCAGCACTGCCGCCTTGACCTTGGGCGGCGCCTCGTCGCCGGTGACGTCCTCCAGCACGGTGTGCCACAGCACCTTGATCTTCGGGTTGCGGTAAAGCCGCTCCTGCAGGATGCGCTCGGCGCGGAAATTGTCGCGGCGGTGGACGATGGTGACCTGGCTGGCGAAATTGGTCAGGAACAGCGCTTCCTCGACCGCGGTGTTGCCGCCGCCGATGACCAGCACCTCCTTATTACGATAGAAAAAACCGTCGCAGGTGGCACAGGCGGAAACGCCATAGCCGCGGAACTTCTGTTCCGACGGCAGATCGAGCCAGCGCGCCTGGGCGCCGGTCGCGATGATCAGGCTGTCGGCGAGATAGACGTCGCCGGAATCGCAGGCGATGCGAAACGGCCGCCGCCCGAGTTCCACCTTGCCGACATGATCGGTGACGATCCTGGTGCCGACATGGGCGGCCTGCTTTTGCATCTGCTCCATGAGCCAGGGCCCCTGGATGACGTCGGCAAAGCCCGGATAATTCTCGACATCGGTGGTGATGGTGAGCTGTCCGCCCGGCTGCACGCCCTGGATCAGGATCGGATCGAGCATGGCGCGGGCGGCATATATCGCCGCCGTGTAGCCCGCGGGCCCCGACCCGACGATCACGAGTTTTGCGTGTATATTGGCCACCGGTTCACTCGTATATGGCTGGATAATGTGGGGATTCTGGAGAGCTATGCAAGATACGCAATCCCCCCAAGCCGGAACATACATAGCCCCAAGTTCCTTGCCCCAAGGCCTCTGGCCCAAAGCTCATGACCCCAAGGCTAAGGCACAAGGCGCGAAAAACCCGCCGCGGGGGAGGTTCCGCGGCGGGTAAAGGCGACAAACCTGCGAAAACGCCTAACCGAGGGACTGCCGCCGCCCGTCGGCATGAGCTGTTCCGCAAACAGAAACGCCGCCAGGGCGGGCGGCAAGCCGGTCCTGACGGCGCTAGTGAAACTTACTTCCACTCGACCTTGATGATCTCGTAGGCGCGGGCGCCGCCCGGCGTTACGACTTCGACCTGCACGCCCTTCTTCTTGCCGACCAGGGCGCGGGCAAGCGGCGAGGTGATGGAAATCTTGCCCTTCTTGGCATCGGCTTCCGGCTCGCCGACGATTTGCCACACCGCCTTCTTGTCGGTGTCTTCGTCGATCAGCGTGACGGTGGCGCCGAACGTGATGGTGTCGCCCGAGAGCTTCGACACATCGATGACTTCGGCGCGCGCGAGCTTGTCCTCAAGCTCGGCGATGCGGCCCTCGTTGAGCGATTGCGATTCCTTCGCCGCGTGATACTCGGCGTTCTCGGCAAGATCGCCGTGCGAGCGCGCCTCGGTAATCTGCTGAATGATGCGTGGCCGTTGGACCTGCTGGCAGTGCTTGAGCTCCTTCTCAAGCGCCGCGTAGCCCGCCGCGGTCATCGGAAGTTTATCCATCGTCTTCGATCTCCGTAACTCGCAGAGACAAAATTCAAGTCGCGGGCCGAAGCGTCGTCCGGCCCCGCGGCTTGAACCCTGTCTCTACCGTGCCGTCCGCTTTGGCTGGTCTGATCTCAGATCAGAAGCGGCCGCGAAATAATCTTGCAGCGCACACACCTCAAGGTCGCCCCTAAGGTAGGCCTTGATACCCTGCGCTGCGGCGACGGCCCCTGAAAGAGTGGTGTAGTACGGTACTTTATGCAAGAGGGCTGCCCGCCGCAACGAGCGGCTGTCGGTCAGCGCCGTCGCCCCCTCGGTTGTATTGAAAACAAGCTGAACTTCGCCGTTTTTGATGGCGTCGACGATATGCGGGCGCCCTTCGGCGACCTTGTTGATCTTCACCGCCGACACGCCCGCGGCCGCAAGGTAGTGCTGGGTTCCCGAGGTTGCGAGGATGTTAAATCCGAGCCCGGTGAGGAGGTGGACAGTGTCCAGGATGCGCGGCTTATCGGCGTCCTTGATCGAGACAAAGACGGTTCCGCTTTTAGGAAGCCTGGCGCCGCCGCCGAGCTGGCTCTTGACGAAGGCGACATTGTAGTCGCGGTCGATCCCCATCACCTCGCCGGTCGACTTCATCTCCGGGCCGAGCACGGTGTCGACCTTGTCGCCGAAGCGGGCAAACGGAAAAACCGCCTCTTTGACGCCGACGTGTCGCGCCTTGGAAAATTCAAAGCTTTGCGGCGGCAGCGCAAAGCTAGCCAGCGTTTCGCCGGCCATGATCCGGGCGGCTATCTTGGCCGCCGGCACGCCGGTGACCTTGGCGACGAAGGGCACGGTGCGTGAGGCGCGCGGATTGACTTCGAGCACATAAATGTCGCCGTCCTTGATGGCGTATTGCACGTTCATCAGGCCGCCGACTTTGAGCGCCAGCGCCAGCGCGCGGGTCTGCCGGTCGATCTCGGCGATGGTTTCGGCCGTAAGATTATGCGGCGGCAGCGAGCAGGCCGAGTCGCCGGAATGAATGCCGGCCTCCTCGATATGCTCCATGATGCCGACGACGTAAGTATCCTTACCGTCGGCAAGGCAGTCGACATCGACCTCGACCGCGTCGGTGAGATAGCGGTCGATCAACAGCGGCCGCTTTTCCGACACCGCGAACTCGGAAGGCCGGTCAAGATCGGCGGCAAGCCGCGCCACATAGCGGTCGAGCTGATGGCCGTCATGCACGATCTCCATGGCGCGGCCGCCCAACACGTAGGAGGGGCGGATCACGATGGGAAAGCCGACCTCCTCGGCGATCGCACGCGCTTTTTCCGGCGAGGTGGCGATGCCGCTTTTCGGCTGCCGCAGTTTGAGCCGGTCGAGGAGTTCGCGGAAACGATCGCGGTCTTCGGCGAGGTCAATGGCATCGGGCGAAGTGCCGAGGATCGGCACTTTGGCCTTGGCGAGCGGTTCGGCGAGCTTGAGCGGCGTCTGGCCGCCGAATTGCACGATGACGCCGTGCAGGGTGCCGTTGCTCCGTTCGGTGTCGATAATCTCGAGCACGTCCTCGGCGGTCAGCGGTTCGAAATAAAGCCGGTCGGATGTGTCGTAATCGGTCGACACGGTCTCCGGGTTGCAATTGATCATAATGGTTTCGTAGCCGACGTCTTTCAGCGCGAAGGCGGCGTGACAGCAGCAATAGTCGAATTCAATGCCCTGGCCGATGCGGTTTGGCCCGCCGCCGAGGATGACGACCTTCTTCTTATCGGACGGCGCCGCCTCGTTGGCGGCGCGCCCGGCGAACGGCGTCTCGTAGGTCGAGTACATATAGGCGGTCGGCGAGGCGAACTCGGCGGCGCAGGTATCGATGCGCTTGAACACCGGCCGCACGCCGAGATCGCGGCGATGACGGGCGACGTCCCACATCCCCTGGCCGGTGAGGCGTCCGAGCCGGGCGTCGGAAAAGCCCATCGCCTTGAGCTTGCGCAGCGCGTTCGCGCTTTGTGGCAATCCTTTGGCCCTGATCTCGGCTTCGGTGTCGACGATGTCGCGGATCTGATCGAGGAACCACGGATCGATCCGGCAGGCGGTGTGGATGTCCTCGTTGCTCATGCCAAGCCGCATCGCCTGCGCCACTTTGAGGATGCCGTCGGGCGAGGGCGTGCCGAGCGCGGCACGGATCGCGTTCTTGTCGTCGCCTTCGTCGAGGCCGGGGATCGCGATTTCGTCGAGACCGGTGAGTCCGGTTTCCAGCGAGCGGAGCGCCTTTTGCAGGCTCTCGGCGAAGGTGCGGCCGATCGCCATCGCCTCGCCGACTGACTTCATCGACGTGGTCAGGACCGGCTCGGCGCCGGGAAATTTCTCGAAGGCAAAGCGCGGGATTTTGGTGACCACGTAATCGATGGTCGGCTCGAACGCGGC
>Ga0181520_10005820_pt1 | contig 19302 bp, 17 predicted proteins | sample PEATcosm2014_Bin_29_FD_132451 | JGI IMG/M metagenome (GOLD analysis project Ga0181520, IMG submission 132451) | Peatland microbial communities from MTU Mesocosm Facility, Houghton, MI, USA - PEATcosm2014_Bin02_30_metaG | ecosystem: Environmental > Terrestrial > Soil > Wetlands > Peat | place...
CGTAATTCGTAATTGCGTAATTGCTCACTGATGGGGTGCAGTCCACTGTCGCGCGTTATCGATCCTAGGAAATCTCTTCGAGCTAAACGTCATGGGCGGCATTCGCGCCTTTCGCCACTATGTGCCGATCATGACGAAGCGCGGCTGGGGGCGTGTCGTCTTCATCAGTAGCGAGCCCGCGCTCTCAATCCCCAAGGACATGATCGACTAGTCTAATTCTGGCGGACGACAGGGGATGACCGCTTGCGGGCGCTTGTCCACTGCCAGCGTCGCCGGCGACCTGCCGGGCGTCAGTCGCGCGATATGGACAGCCCCACGAGAAGCGGAGCGTGCGCGGCGAGCCTGCGGGAAACGAACTCCGTGAAGAGCTGCACGCGCTTCGTCTTGCGCGTCTCCCCCTGTGTGAGAAGCCAAACCGTTCCGTACATGTGCAGATCGGCGCCCGGAACCCTCGCCAGCAGGGGGTCGGCGTCGCCAATGAAGCACGGCAGCGTCGTCATCCCGAGCCCTTGCCGTGCAGCAGCGATCTGCGCCTCGGCGTCCGAGGTCCTGAATGGAACCCCCGTCGTGCGAACCTCACCCTCGCTCGCCCAATCGGGAATTCCGTGAAGGCTTATGACGATCCACCGGACGGGATCAGGCGCGCCCGCGCGCCATGCGGCTAGCCGATCGCGAGATATGTAGACGCCGCCGAACAGCTCCGGTCCCTTCAGGCCGTGGAGATTGAGCGGCAGGGTTTTGCGATCGTAAACGACGCGGATCGCGACATCGGCCTCTCGGTTGGTCAGATTCGCCAGCTCGCCGGACGACAAGATTTCCATCTCGATGTCCGGATGCAGACGCGCGAAATCGGCGAAGTCCGGCATGAGCAGGTGGGTCGCGAGGGGCGGCGCCAACGTCACCCGCAGAAGCCCGCGCACGCTCTGGTCGCGCCCGAAGACGCGCGTCTCCAGCTGGCGCGACGACGCTTCCATCTGGTTCGCAAGCTCGAGGACCTCCTCGCCCGCAGCCGTCAGGCGGTAGCCCGAAGGCAGCTTTTCGAACATGTGCGCCCCGAGGCGGTCCTCGAGCTGGGCGATGCGTCGCAGCACGGTCGCGTGATTGACAGCGAGGCGCTTGGCGGCGGCCCGCACTGAGCCTCCGCGCGCAACCGCAAGAAAGTAGCGAACGTCATCCCAGTCGATCATGGTGCAATCTTGCGCCGCGAGCTGCGCCTTCCAACGCCCGTATCTAGCACATCGACCTGAGGCACGGCGATCGTCGCGCTGACATCAATCGTTCGGCCGGATCGATTTCGCACCACCGATGTGCGCGCTTGCGCACTGAACGCCTCGCTCCGGCGGACCCATTTTGAGCGTCTCGTCGGCCGACTCGAGCAACCCGAGACTTGAGACGGCGACACAAGGAGACCGCACGTCATGACCAGACTGAAGGGAAAGACCGCCGTGATCACCGGCGGCGCTACCGGCATCGGCCGCGCGGCGGCAAAGCGCTTCATCGATGAGGGCGCCTTCGTTTTTATCTTCGGCCGCCGGCAGGAAGCGCTCGACGCGGCTGAGGCCGAGCTCGGGCCCAACGCCCGCGCGGTGAACGGCTCGGTCTCCGATCTGGCCGACCTCGACCGACTCTACGCGGCGGTGAAGGCCGAACGCGGCGCGCTCGACATCGTCTTCGCCAACGCCGGGGGAGGGCGCATGGGCAAGCTCGGCGAGATCACCGCCGAGCAAATCGACGAGACCTTCGACACCAACGTGAAGGGCACGATCTTCACGGTCCAGAAGGCGCTGCCGCTGATGGGCAAAGGGGGTTCGATCATCTTGACCGGATCGAGCGCCGGCGCCACGGGCGCCCCGGGAATGGCCGTCTACAGCGCGAGCAAGGCGGCGATACGCAATCTCGCGCGGACCTGGGCGGAGGACCTGAAGGGCACCGGCATCCGGGTGAACGTGCTGTCGCCCGGGGCGACGGCGACCGAACTCGCGAAGGCAGCGCTGGGCGAGGAGGGCCAGAAGGCGTTCGCCGCGATGACTCCGCTCCAACGCATGGCCGATCCCTCGGAGATCGGGGCGGCAGCCGCCTTTCTCGCGTCGTCGGACAGCAGCTTCATGACCGCCAGTGAGGTCGCCGTCGACGGCGGCTTGGCGCAAATCTGACCCGGCGCGGTCCCGCGCCTGACGCGCACATACACCGGAGGATTAAGACTATGAAAAAGCTAGAAGGTAAGATCGCAGTCATCACCGGCGGCAGCAGCGGAATCGGGTTGGCCACGGCCAAGCGCTTCGTGGAAGAAGGCGCACACGTCGTGATCACCGGACGACGAGAGAAAGAACTGAAGGAGGCCGCAGCCTTCATCGCGAGAAACGTTACGACAGTCGTCAGCGACGTGTCGCGCCTGGAGGATCTGGACCGCCTCTACGCGGTCGTGAAAGAGAAACATGGCCACATCGACATTCTCTTCGCGAACGCAGGCGCGGGGACAATCGCACCGCTCACGGCCGCTACCGAGGCCCATTTTGACCAGACCTTCGATGTGAACGTGAAGGGTCTGTTCTTTACGGTGCAGAAGGCCCTTCCTCTCTTCAAAGACGGCGGTTCGATTATCCTGAACTCTTCAGTGTCGAACGTGTTGGGGGTTCCAGGGTTTAGCGCCTATGCCGCGAGTAAGGCTGCTGTGCGCAACTTTGCGCGCGCTTGGACACTGGAGCTGAAGGACCGCAAAATCCGCGTGAATGCGATGAGCCCCGGGCCGATCGAGACCCCCGCCTTAGAGACAACGACAGGCCTTACCCCTGAGCAAGCCCAGCAAGCGGCCGCCCAGTTTACGACACAGATCCCAATGGGTCGCAGGGGCAAGCCAGAGGAAATTGCGGCAGCCGTCACGTTCCTTGCCTCCGATGAAAGTTCTTACGTCACCGGCGTCGATCTCGCCGTCGATGGAGGCATGGCGCAAGTCTGACCCTCGGCGTCAACACAAGATCGGAGAAGCACTATGAGCTACGCAATCATCGGCTTCGGCAAGATCGGCCAGGCTTTGGCCAAGGCGTTTGCCCGTAAAGGCGTCGAAGTAACCGTTGCAACCACGCGCGACCCGGGAAGCTTTGCATCCGCTGCGGCCGCGATCGGACCCACGGTCATTCCCAAAAAGCTGGCGGACGCCGTCAAGGCGGACATCCTCTTTTTGGCCGTTCGTTTCGAGTCGCACCCGGAGGTCGCAAAAGCGCTGCCCGACTGGAAGGGGAAGACCGTCATCGACGCGATGAACACGCAGGCCCCGCTTGAGGAACTGGGCGGTCTCCCGTCCTCTGCTTTCGTCGCGAAGGCGTTCACCGGAGCCAGGCTGGTGAAAGGCTTCAACCATCTGGTCGCCGCCACCCTTGCCCAAGACCCGGCCGTCCATGGCGGCAGGAGAGTCGTGTTCCTGGCGAGCGACGATGACGGCGCCGCAGCGGAGATTGGCGCGCTTGCGGAAAATCTCGGTTTCGCGCCGATCAAACTTGGCGGGCTTTCTGAAGGCGGACTGCTTGTGCACGCGCGCGGAAACAGTTGGGGTCGGCTGATCTTTCAGGACTTGATCAAGTTCGACTGACGAATCGTGATCGCAAATATCGATGCGATCCCGCCTCGTGGGCCAAAACGTATGGGGTCGGCATAGGGTGAACGAGGAAACCCGCGGTACTATGGCGCAGACGCCACAAGCCGGTGGACGCGGGTGGACTGCACCCCCTCAGTGAGACACGCTAATTCGGTGACCAGGCGGGCGTCAGCATGCTGTCCGGTTCGGCGTACTTTCTGATCGCGGACTCGAACGCAACGGGGGATTGGAAGCCGAGCGCGGAGTGGAGGCGGTCGGCGTTGTAGACGTCCTCGATGAAGGCGCCGATGCGGGCGCGGGCAGCGAAATTCTCAAGACAGAACTCAGGTCGCTTCTCTGTGAAATGATCCGGGCCCCTCAAGGCGCCCGCGTCAATGGCCGGACGCCGCTCCGGCGGCGACGGCGGCTCTGCGTGTGAAGAGCAGCGCGATCGCGGCGACGACCAGCACTACGCCGACGACGGCGAAGGCGTCGCTGAAGGCCATGATCAGCGCCTGCCGATGCACGATCTTGCCGATCGCCGCGATCGCCTCATGCTGCGCCGCGGCGCCGTCAACCATCCCGTGCGCTTGGAAATAGCCGGTGAGCGCGTCGATGCGCCGGCGGGTCTCCTCGCTGTAGATCGTGATCGATTGGCCGATGACGTTGGAATGGAACTGCTCGCGCTTGGTCAGAATGGTGGCGAGCGTCGCCGTGCCCACGGCGCCGCCTAGGTTGCGCAGCATGTTGGAGAGGCCTGACGCCGCGCCTGCCTCGCTGGGCGCGATGCCGGCAGTCGTGATCGCGCTGATCGGCGTGAGCACGAGAGCCTGCCCCAAGGCGCGGACGACGTTGGGAACGAAGAACTGATCGCCAGCGCTGTCGGCCGATAGCATGACGTTCATGAAGCAGCTTGCGGCGAAGACGCTGACGCCGACAATCGCGATTGCGCGCACGTCGAACCGCTTCATCAGTATGGGAACAAATGGGATGACAACCAGCTGCGGCAAACCGGTCCAGGCCAACACGGCGCCGATCTGCTCCGCGTTGTAACCCTGCGCCTGGCCAAGATATTGCGGGAGGATGTAGATCGTGCCGAACAAGGCGTAGCCGACCAAGACGAAGACGAACACGCCGATGCCGAAATTGCGGCGCGCCAGCAGGCGCAACCGCACGAGCGGTTTTTCGACTGTGAGCTCGATCGCGACGAAGGCGGCGAGAAACACGGCCGCGACGATCGCCAGACGGAGGATGAAGGGCGAGGAGAACCAGTCGTCCTTGTTGCCTTCCTCGAGCACCGTCTGCAGGGCCGCGAGGCCGACCGCCATCGTCACGATGCCGGTCCAGTCGCCCTCTTTGAGCAGTGACAGCCGCATCGGCTGACGCTCGAGGGTCAGCGCGAGCGCAACGACCATGACCGCGCTCGGGACGGCGTTGATATAGAAGATCGTTCGCCAGCCGAAATTCTCCGTGAGATACCCGCCGATGGTCGGGCCGATCGCAGGGGCGAAGGTGACGGCGATCGCGAACATCGCGAGCCCGATCGGTTGCTGCGCCTTCGGCAGACGGGTCAGCACCATGGTGAAGGCCACGGGGATCAAGATGCCGCCGGTGAACCCTTGCAGGCCGCGCATGGCGATCATCGAGCCGAGGTCATGCGTAAATGCGCAGGCGATTGAAAGGAGCGGAAACAGAACGGCGTTCGCAAGCACGTAACGGCGGAACGAGAACACCCGGTTCAGGTAGTCGGTCAACGGAATGACGACGATCTCGCCGATGAGATAGGCGGTCGAGATCCACGAGCCGTTGTCGACGCCCGTTCCGATACCGCCCTCGATGTCGAGGAGCGAGGCGTTGGTGATCTGGATGTTAAGGATCGCCATGAAGGCGCCGATCATCCCGGCGAGCACCGCGATCCATGCGCTTAGGCTCGCCTTCTGGGCGGCTGCGGACGGCGGGACGGAGGTCGATCGACCGACAGCCGCGACTTGAGCGACGCTGGTCATGGACATTCTCCTGTCGGCGAGCCAGATGGCCCGCGGGGCGCTGTCAGCCCCTTGGCGCTGAGACCGACGCCGACTGGACTGACGTCGGCGCCTTGGTGTCGATGGTCGGATAAACCGACATGCCGGGGCGCAGCAGGTTCGCCAGCGGGCCGCCAGTTTCGAGGACGATCTTCACCGGGATGCGCTGCACGACCTTGGTGAAATTGCCGGTCGCGTTGTCCGGCGGCAGGAGCGCGAATTCCTGACCGCTCGCCGGCGCGAGGCTATCGACGTGGCCGCTTAGCGGATGGCCGGGAAACGTGTCGACCGCGATCTCGACCTTCTGTCCGGGCCGGACGTCGGCGAGCTGGGTCTCCTTGAAGTTGGCGACAATATAGGCCGCCGACACCGGCACGACCGCCATCAGTTGGGCGCCGGGCTGAACGTATTGGCCGACGCGCAAGCTGCGCGCGCCGACGACGCCGTCGACCGGCGACACGAGGGTTGTGTACGACAGATTGAGTTCTGCCTGCCGCTCGGCGGCTTGGTCGTGTGCCAGCGTCGCCTGGGCCTCGGCGCGCTCTGACTTGAGCACCTCGATCTGCTGGATTGCGGCTTCCAGCGCGGCTTCATCGCGTTGAACCGCAGCGCGCGAGGCGGCGGAGCGAGACGTAGCGGCCTGGGCGTTCTGTACGCTGCCGTAGCCGGAGGCGGCGAGAGACGCGTATCGTCTGTCGTCCTGCTCGGCGAAAGTGGAATTTGCTTCCTCGACGCGGATCGCCGCGCGAGCGGCGTCGACGGCGGACTGTTGCGCCGCCAGCGACGCCGCTTTGGTCGCAATCGCCGCCGAAGCGGCGGCCACGTCGGCCTTGGCTTGATCGAGCGCGACGCGGAAGTCGCGGTCGTCGATCCGCGCCAGCGCCTGGCCCGCCTTGACCGGTTCGTTGTCGCTCACCAGCACTTCGGCCACGTAGCCCGCGACCTTCGGCGCGATCGTCGTGTTGTCCGCCTGTACATACGCGTCGTCAGTGGACACTTGGAACCTGCCGACGGTCCAGTATTCTTGGCCAAGATAGCCAGCGCCGACGAGCGCCGCCGCGCCCGCCGCGGCGAGCAGGCCCCTGCGCAGGGAAGTGGCGGGCGCCGTGGTTTCTTGCGAGCCGGCCGACGCGAGGGCGCCGCTCAACGCGGGCGTCGCTTCGTCGGCCGAGATCGGCCGCGCGGCCGCAAACTCACCTGGATGCTGACGCATTGGACTTCTCCTTGGGTTCCCGCTGATGTCCCTCGGGTTGCCCGCGACAATTTAGAAACTTGTCAATTTCGAAAATAGGCGGCATAAGTCGGTTGTCAAGAGATTTTGGAAACTGGTTATGGTCGAAATAGAAAAGGAGGGGACTCCGCGGCGCTGCCGGGGTCGCCCGCAGGTCCGATCAGACGAAGAGACGCGCGCGCTGATCCTCGCGGCCGCAGGCCAGGAATTCCAGGCGTCCGGTTACGAGGCGACCTCCATGGCTGACGTCGCGGAGCGCGCAGGGATTTCCACCAAGACCCTCTACCGGCTCGTCCCGACCAAGGCCAACCTGTTCGCCAACGTGATCGCCGACCGAATCGGTCGTTTCGTTCTCGAATACGATTTGAGTCGCCTCGATTCCCTCGACGCCGGGGCGGCGTTGGAGCGGATGTTGACCGTTTTCGCGACGCTGACGCTCGAGCCGCGGACCATCGCGCTCACGCGCCTTGTCCTCGGGGAGTGTCGCACCTTTCCGGAAGTGGGCGCCGCATTCTACCAAAACGCGATTCTGCGCACGAGCCGCGCGATGGAGGACGGGCTTCGCCGTCTCTGCGCCCGGGGCGTCATCGCGCTGGACGACCCACGGGAGGCGGTGAGCATGCTGCGGGGTATGATGATCATGGAGCCGCAGCGGGCGGCGATGCTCGGCCAGGGCGAGCCTCCGGGTCCGGAGGCGATCGCCGCTCGCGCCAAGCATTGCGCGCAGATATTCCTCAATGGCTGCGCGGTCGTCCGAGATCCGTCGCCGACCGGGCTCGATAATTGCGAGACCACGTAATGGCTATGAAGCGGCGCGGGGTTAGGGGTTAAGGGGTTAGGGGGTTACGGCGACAGGGGCGCGTCACCGCAGTTCGGCGCAAGCTTTCCGCGTTGTAATGGAAGCGCTTTGCCTTGTAGACGCGGCCGTTGGCCGCGTCGGCGCGCGACCGCCGCGTTCTTCCTCCCTCGCGCAGCGGATGGAGGGGGACCGCGCGAAGCGCGGTGGAAGGGGCGCCGGCCTCGGCCGAGGCGCTCGCCATCGCCGCCCGCAATCGCGTCAACCGGCCGTCGATGGGGCGCGCGACCTGCGCCGCAGGCCGCCCCAACCGCCGCCGACGGAACGGACCTCGCCGTCGAACTCTTGGCGAGCCCGTTTCTCCAATCCGGACAGGCTGTCAATGACGCGCCAGGGGGCGCGCCGCCATCGGCGGTCGCCGAAGGCGATCATTGACAGCCTGTCCGGATTGGAGGTTTCCGCAACCAAGAGTTCGACGGCGAGGTTCGTTCCGTCCGGTTGGGCGGGCACAAAGGGAATTGACGTCCGGGCGCCGTCCACCCCATCACCGTAATTCCCGCTTGGCGGGGCGCGGGGCGCGGCCAACGATCGCCGCCCGCCGATCGAGAAAGCCGGGGTCGCCGAGCGGGCGGCGGATCGTGCGCGATTGCCGTTCGGGAGCGACTTATTTCATCGTGCCGCGTCGCGGCGGCATCGATTTCGGGCCGATCAGCCCCTTGGAGCGTCCCGGCCGCAGCTCCTCGTAGGGCTTCGGCGGGGCGCCGGTCATGCGCGCGGCGATCCTCGCGGCTTCGGTCGGGATTGCCTGTTGCGGACGCGGCTCCTTGCCGGCGCGGATCAGCGGATGCTTGGATTGTTTCAGTCTCATCCGGCCTACGTAGAGCAGTTTGCGCCCAAAAGCGAACCTCTCCGTCGTCGGCCGGCAGCCCACTAGCGGTCATTTGACGGCGGGGTGGGCGACGCCGAGCGCGGTCGCGATGACCGGCTCGGCCGCCGCGACGTCCTTTTGATAGGTCAGGGCCGTCTTGGTCTGCGGATAGGCCACGAGGGCGGCGTCCCTGAGTTCGGCCAACGCGTCGCGGAGGTCGACGCCGGCGGCGGCCATCCGCTTGGCGATCGGCAGCGACGCGTCGAGGCGCTCGGCGAAACTGCTCGAGATGTAGGAGTCGAGCACATCGCTCTGACCCGGCCACTCTTTGCCCGGCCCCGCCGCGCGCATTTCGGCGGCGATCCGTTTCATGGCGTCGCGCAGCGGCGCCTCCAGCGCGGCGCTCGGCGCGAAGGGCGCGCGGGCGACGAGCAGGAAGGCGATATCGGAGTCGTGAGCGAAGGAATCGTAGAGATCCCGCGACAGCAGGTCCTTGGCGAGGTCCGCCTCGAGCGTTGGGCGCGCCGCGACTCGTTTCAGCGCCTGGTCCCGCATCTCGTCCTGGGCCTTATGGAAGCGCTCCCCGTAGTAGACGTTGTTGGTCGCGTAGGCGCCCCAGCTGCTCAGCGGGCTCTCGTCGGTGAGGCTGGCGAAATTCGCGACGTTTTCCGCCTCGTTCTGATCCTCCTCCTGCCGGTATTGCGCGGAGAGCTTGCCTTGCGCGGCGATCTCCTGAAGCAGCGCGTCGGCGCCGAGGAAAAAACCGGGCGCCGTGAGAACGAGCGCGGCGAGCGCGGCGCGCCGCGGCCAGACGGCGCGGCGCAGTCGCGGCGGCGCGTCGATCAGCCAGATGAGCCAGGCGACGACGACGAGCGGCGAGACCGTTCCGCCGATCGCCGCGACGGAGCCGAGGGGGTCGGCGAGTCCGGCGAAACCGTGACCGTTGACCGCGCGGCTTGCGTCGATCGCCGCGGCCATCGAGCCGGCGATCGCGGCGGCGGCGAGCAGCGTCCCAAGAACCACAGCCGCGCGGCGACCGCGGAAGGCCGGCGGCCCGTCGAAGGCGTCGGTGAAGACGGCGGCGGCGAGCGCGGCGGCCAGCAGCGGCAGCAAGGCCCAGGCCGCCGTCACGATGAGGATGTAGGCCATGGCGCCGCGGGAGGGGCCGTCCTCCCAGCCCGCCCAGGGACCCTGCATCAGCACCAGCGACGCGAACGAGATTTGGCAAAAGGCCGCCAGCGCGAGCGGCGCATTGAGAAGATACCTCATCCGACTCGGCCCCCTACCCGCCTTCAAGGTCTTCCGATCTTACGGGACATCAGGGACAGACATCGGGACTCAAGCATGAATCTCGAATTCTCAATGTCGTCAGCGTCGCCGACCCGGGCGCTCGGCCCCCAAGCGCGGGCGGCGACTGCGGCGACTTCCACCTAGGGTCCGGACTCATAACCGGTAGTTGGTACGCCCGCTGAGGAGGACGCCCAATGGCGAATTGGGGCGGTATCCCCCAAGATTGAGCCGCCTCTGTCATCGCGGCGAAAACCGGGATCTGGGAGCCGAGGGCGCGTCGTTGGCTCTTGGTCCTCGCATTCGTGAGGGCGACGCTTGGCGGCGATTCGCCTTGGCCAGCAATCGCTTTAGCCACGCGTTTTGACTCGCGTTCCGCCGCGCGCCCGCAGAGTGATTTGCGCGCAGACAGAAGGGTCGGCGCGATCGAGGCGGAAGCTTTCGTCGTCCGTCTTGAACACTTCGTCCAGATTGGAAAAATCCTCTTTGATCTTGGCCGCCTTGCGCAGATATGCCGGGTCTTTCTTGTCCGGCCAGGTCAAGCCGAAGCCCATTTCGTCGTAAGGGTGGAAGACCAAATGCCTTCCATCGTCGGTCATCTCGATCCGATCCGGCGAATCTTCCACCGCTCCGTTACGCGCATCGAACACCAAGTGATCGCGCAGGTCGTCGCCTGACATTATTCGCTGCATCTCGCGCAATTTCATCCTGATCTCGCCGACGGCGGCGCCGTCGCGCAGGGTGGCGTTCGCCGTAAAGCCCCAAAAGGCCTGCGTCGTGTGCGGGTCGCCATCATCCTCGGCCTCGGGCGCGCTCGACCACGGCGCCATGCGAAGGATCAGGGCGAGCGACGTGACGCGTTGAAAGGGATGCGCCCGCAGATGGTCCGCGTCATACACGCGCGCGAAACAGAGCGTTCCCGATGACGCGCCGCCGAACAATATTCGCGCCGCTTCCGCTTCGGACTGCGCGTGCAACAAATCGAGTCGGTAGCTTTGCGCCTCTCGATCAGTCGCCCGGACCGACGGGAAGAGATGAGCCAATGCCGCGGCGCCAACTTCGTCGCGCTCGATCGATATTCTGCCGATCCGCCCGCTCTGGAGGCGGAATTCGACATCGAGGCTGCGCCCGACGCCGATGGCGTCCACATTCGCTTTGGCGTCATCGAGGCGGAGATCGAACGTTTTATCGTCGCGACGCGAGATAACGCCTTTCACGCGCGGGCCAGTTGGATATTCCAGCGCGTCCACCGCAAAGAAAAGAACATCCGCGATGGGGTCGTTGGCGGGATCCTGCAGGTCGAGCCGGACGACCATAGCGCGGTCTGGCGAAGCCAGAGTCTTGTCGGCGGTGAATTCGAACGCGCCCTTCAGATGGCCTGGGATCTCGAATTGCGCCGCCGCGCGGGCGCCGTCGGGTGAAACGGTCCAGGTTGCGGGACCGTGCAAGAAATCTTGCGGTTCTGCCTCCCTGCCGACTGCGCTCGAATTGTGCGGCTTATCCTCGAGCAGCAGCGTCGCGCGGTCGTTCAATTGCGCGAGGGCGGGAGTCAGCGCACTCGTCGCCGCCGTCACCAGCGCCGCAAGGATCGGGAGCAAACGCATCTCAACCTCCAGGTGACGCGCTGCGCGATTCTACCACCGGCGCCGATCCATCCGCAAAGACGGTTCGGGCTCATAACCAATAGCTGACGATCGCGGCGATGCAGATGGCGGCCAGGAAATTGACGGCGTTTCGATCGTAGCGCGTCGCCACGCGCCGGAAGTCCTTGAGGCGGCAGAACATGCGCTCTATGGCGTTGCGGCCGCGATAGAGGAACGGCGAAAAGCAGTTCTTCCATTTGCGATTGGCCTTGGGCGGAATGTTGGGCATCGCGCCGCGCTCCTCGACCTGCCTGCGGATCGCATTCGAGTCGTACCCCTTGTCGGCGTGCAAGACTTGGCAGGGCGGAAGCCGAGCCAATAGTTCCGCGCCCGCTGTGCAATCGGCGACCTGGCCACCAGTGAGCATGAAGGAGAGCGGCCGGCATTGGGCGTCGGTCAGCGCGTGGATTTTCGTCGTCCGCCCGCCGCGCGAGCGGCCGATGGCTTGAATTTTCTCCCCCCTTTTCCGCCCGAAGCCGAGCGGTGCGCCTTCACGGCGGAGCTGTCGATCAGCACTTGCTCGGGCGGCCCTCCGGCTTGCGCGAGGGCGTGGAACAGGTCGATCCAAACGCCTTTGGCGGCCCATCGGACATAGCGATTGTAGAGCGTCTTCCGCGGCCCGTAGTCGGCAGGCGCATCGACCCAACGCCCGCCCGATTTCAGAACGTGAACGATCCCGCTGATCACGCGGCGATCGTCGACCCGCTCCTTGCCCCGCGTGTCGGTGCATTACGGGGACGGGATATGGAATCCCCAATTGCCTGGCGCCCGCTGAGCAACCTCCGCGGACGGAATCCGCGGCCCTCCTGTTCCTCGCCAGTGACCGTTCATTCTGCCCATGTCGGGCAGGAAGTCGAGGTCCACTACCGTTGGCATCCGCTTTACGGCCGCCGTGTTCGCCAGCACTACAGCGAGCTGCGTGCGGGCAATCGGATCGCCTATGTTGAAGCCGCACCAGGCGTCGTCGTCGTGTTGGCGGCCTGGATGCTGGATCCCGCCGCCTGCGCCGGCATGAAGATAGGCGCGCCGCGCGTCGACATCGCCGCGCTGAGCGATTTGCGCGATCTCCTCATCGATCGCGGTTTCCGGCGAAGCTCCCAGGGTGATTCCAGAATCGCCGCGGAGGAGCAAAATGCAAAATTCGCCGAAGCCGATTTCAACAACGCCCGCGCAGTCCCTGACGCCTCGTCAGCTCAGGATCGTGTTCGACTCCCCCCTGCTCCGAAAGATGAACGCCGCCGAGCGGGCGAAAGCGATTGCCTGTCTGACCAACCTGTTGATGCAGGCCGCCGGCGCGGCGACAGGGGAGCGAAGCAATGACGAACGCTGATCTCCTGCCGGCCACGGTGCTGAAGCGTAAGGCGGTGGTCTACGTAAGGCAGTCTACGCAGACGCAGGTCCAGACCAATCTCGAAAGCCAACGGCGACAATACGACCTCGTTGACGAAGCGCGGCGCCGCGGCTTCCAAGACGTCGAGGTAATCGACGACGACCTTGGCCGCTCCGCAAGCGGAATGACCGCCAGACCCGGCTTCGACCGATTGGTGGCGTGGCTTTGCGCGGGCGAGGTCGGAGCCGTCTTGTGTTTCGACGCGTCTCGGCTTGCCCGTAACGGCCGCGATTGGCATCACCTGCTCGAACTGTGCGGTCTGGTCGAGGCCCGGGTGATCGACCTGGACGGCGTCTATGACCCATGCCGCCCCAACGATCGGCTTCTGCTGGGTATGAAGGGCAGCATCAGCGAGTTCGAACTCGGCGTGCTGCGCGCCCGTATGATTGACGCGGCTCGCGCCAAGGCCCGGCGCGGCGAACTGCGCATATCCGTGCCTATCGGCTACCTCTGGCATCGCGAGATCGGCCTCGGCTTCGATCCCGACATACGCTTGCAGGAAGCGATCCGTCTCATCTTCGCCCGGTTCCGTGAGTTGGGCAGCGCGCGGCAAGTGCTGCTGTCGATGAGGGCCGACCAGATCCACTTTCCACGGCCCTCGGACGGAAAGCGGATGGTTGCATTCGATTGGACGCCCGTTCGCTATCGCAGCGTCATTTCCGTTCTCAAGAACCCCTTCTACGCCGGGGCTTACGTTTATGGGAAAAGCGAGAAGCGCACGGCGATCGTCAATGGGCGCGCCCAAAAGACCTACGGCCATGGGAAGCCGTTCGACGAATGGGAGGTGATGCTCAAGGATCATCACGAGGCCTACATCGGCTGGGCCGAGTTCGAACGGAATCAAAAGCAGCTTGCCGCAAACACCTATGGACGGGTCGGGGACGCCAAGTCGGGGCGCGGCGGCCGGGCGCTTGTGGCGGGTCTACTGACCTGCGCGCATTGCGGACGCCGGCTGACGGTCAGCTATTCCGGCCGCACACCGGGGCAGCGGGTCTACCGTTGTAACCGTCCCAACCTTATGCTGGGTCAGCCACGGTGCCTGACGTTCGGCGGCTCCCGCGTCGAGGCAGCTCTGGCGCGAGAGCTTCTTCGCGCTGTGGAGCCGATGGCGATCGAGGCTGCGCTGGAAGCAGGGCGAATGCGCATGGAGAGCCAAAACGAACGGCGCCGTTCATGGAGCTGGAACTCCAGCAGGCCCGCTACGAAGCCTCGCTGGGCGAACGTCGGTACGCCGCTTGCGATCCCGACAATCGGTTGATTGCCGCGCAATTGGAGAAGAGCTGGGAAACGGCGCTGCGCCGTGTCGAAACGTGTCGAACCCGGCTCGAAGAGGTGACGCGAGCGCTCGATCCGGTCGCCGACGCGCCGGACTTCGCTGGGCTTGCCGCCGATCTCGACGCCGCGTGGAAGTCGCCTAACGTCGCCATGCGCGTGCGCCAGCAGCTTCTGCGCGCCCTCGTCGTCGACATCATCGTCGATGTCGACGAGGCGGTACGTGAGGTCATTCTGACGATCCATTGGCGAGGCGGCCAGCATTCCCAGTTGCGGGTGCGCAAACCGAAGACTGGCGAGCACGGCTGCCGTACGCCCGACGAGGCGCTGGCCGTCATGCGCAGCATGGCGGCTCGATGGTCCGATGAACATATCGCCGCGTCGCTGAACCGGATGGGAATGCGCACCGGCCAAGGCAAGACCTGGACTGCGCACCGTGTCAGCTCATTGCGAAGAGTGCACGGCATCCGCGCCTATCGCTCCGCTGAGAAGAACGGCGAGTGGCTGACGATGAGGGACGCGGCCAGGCTCCTTGGCGTGACCAACCACGCGATCCGTCGCGTCATCAAGGCTGGAATCCTCCCCGCCACGCAGGTCGTGCCTGACGCCCCGTATCAAATCCGCTCAAGCGACCTGCAAACTCAAACGGTCATCGCCGCCATCGCGCGAAAGGATCGCCCGTGTCGCACGAATCTGGGAGACCAGATTCCAATGTTCCCAGACACTTGAAAATGAGGTGCACAATGAAGCCCCCGTCGCGAAGCCGCGCAAGCCGTAGCTTGCGCCGCCAATGCCGACCCGCCGCGCCGTCGACCTCATGGAGGCCAAAACTTCCGAAGCCGAAGAGCTGTCAAGGACGCGCCGTTCGGCGCGCCGCCGTAGGCGGGCTGTGCTCCTTGACAGCTCTTCGGCTTCGGAAAAAAGACGCTTCCACGAGGTCGACGGCGCCTCCCGCCAAAACGCGGCGAAGGCGCGGGGCGGGCCGACGCCGCCTTTATCGATGCGCTCGGCGGGCACGTCCGCGAGAAACAAGAAGCGGGTGGGCGATCGCGCCGACAAGGCGCTGAACGCGTCCCCCAATTGGCGTGTCTCATCCGAGGGGCGCAGTCCGCCGCCGGAGGCGGGACGCTAGAGCCAGCTGCTTTCAAGTTGAACCACTCTCCGTCGTCATGGCCGGGCTTGACCCGGCCATCCAGGTCGTGTCGTCGAGGGAATTGACGCGGCGCACTTCGGCAGTCTTCGTGGAGAGCCGCCGCCTGGATGGCCGGGTCAAGCCCGGCCATGACGAAGGGGAGCGATTCCGATCAATTCCAAGTCGCTCTAAGGCCGTTCTGGCGAACGGCCTCTGGCGTCTCCTTGACTTCAAATTCGTCTCGCGCCTCGCTCCGCCACGCAAACCATGACGAAATCCGCGCCCGATGGCGTCTCGCAAGCTCTGAACGCGAACGAAGCATTTCGTATGAACAGAAATTGTGGTATGGTCTATCTTCTGGTAGCCAGAAGACTTTCGCCCGGAGCCACGCCTCATGAACGCCCCAGCCGCGTCGCCCCCGCCCACCCGCCGGCCGCCCTTGACGACGCCGAAGGCTTTGACAACGCAGGCGAATCACCCACATCGTCAAGCCCCGCGCTTGACGAAGCTTGACAAAACTTGACGCCGCTTGACGAGGGATTGACGCGGCGCATGACAGTCAACGCGCCGCGCCCGGCCTTCCCCGCGTTCAGTCGCCGAACCCCGGCTTGCCGCCGAGATAGGCCGGCCGACGCATCACGCGCGGCAGCACGGCGAAGCCGATATAGATCACGGTCAGCGCCAGGAACACGTCGCCGAGCGCCATCACCTCGGCCTGCTGGCGCACCTTGAGCGCGATCACCCGCGTCGCCGCCAGCGCCGCGTCGGAGCCGCGCGACGCCAGCGCCTGCGTCAGCGCCGCCAGCGTCTCGTCGGCGGCGGTCCGGCCCCAGACGACCGACTCGCGCAGTCGCTCGAGATGCAAGTCCATGCGCTTGTCGAGCAGGGTGTTGATCAGCGCCAGGCCGAAGGCGCCGCCGAGGTTGCGCGTCAGGTTGAACAGTCCAGAGGCGTTCTTGACGCGGTCGGGCGTCATGGTGCCGAGCGCGAGATTGTTGATCGGCACCATGCACAGCATCAGCGAAACGCCGCGCAGGACTTGCGGCGCGAAGAGCTCCCAGAAATCCCAATCCGCGGTGATGTCGGACGCGAGCCACGTGCCGGCGCCGAAACCGACGAAGCCGACCGCGATCATCCAGCGCGGGTCGAACTTGGTCATCAGCATGCCGACGACCGGCGCGGTCATGAATTGGCAGACGCCGGTGACGAACATCGTGTTGCCGATCATCAGCGGCGAGTAACCGCGCACGACGGCCAGATAGACCGGATAGATGTAGGTGAGGCCGTAGAGGCCGATGCCGAGGATGAACGACAGCAGGCACCCCGACCAGAAGTTGCGGTCGAGGAACGCGGCGAGGTCGACGATCGGGTTGCGCGCGGTCGAGACGCGCCAGAAGAAGAGAATCGCGCCGGCGAGCGAGACGATCGCCGCGGCGGTGATCGCTTCGCTTTCGAACCAGTCCTTCGACGGGCCTTCCTCGAGGATGTATTCGAGCGCGCCGAGGAACGCGGCCATCGTAACGAGCCCGACCCAGTCGAAGTTGTCCAGCAGCTTGAGGTTGGGATGGTCGAAATCAATCAGCAGCCAGGCGGCGACAGTGACCATGATCCCGGGCGGGATGTTGACCAGGAACAGCCAGTGCCAGGAGAAATAGTCGGTCAGCAGGCCCCCCACTGTCGGGCCGATCGTCGGCGCCAGCGTCGCCACCAGGCCGATGACCGGCGCGACGATCGGCAGCTTGCTGCGCGGGAAGATGGTGTAGGCGGTGGCGAAGACGGTCGGGATCATGCCGCCGCCGATGAAGCCCTGCGCCGCGCGCCACAGGATCATTTCGTCGATCGTCGTCGCGCGCGAGCAGAAGTAGCTCATCAGCGTGAAGCCGGCCGCCGAGACGACGAAGACGTAACGGGTCGAGAAGGCGCGCGACAGGAATCCCGACAGCGGGATCATGATCACTTCGGCGATCAGATAGGCGGTCTGGACCCAGGTGACTTCGTCAGACGACGCCGACAGGCCGGCCTGAATCTGTTGCAGCGACGCCGAGACGATCTGGATGTCCAGGATCGCCATGAACATCCCGAACACCATGAAGACGAAAGCGAACAGCCGCTTGGCCTCGAAATGCGGCTCCGCCCGGACGACCGGCGCCGCGCCGGTCGGACTGTGCGCGGCGGCGTCGCTCACCTCGCGGCGCTCGTCTCTGTCGCGGCGGCGCCGAGGCCGAACAAGCCGAGCAGGGTCGGGCGCGGCTGGCTTTCGTCGCGGGTGTGAATGGTGGCGACGACCGAGAGCCCGGCGCGCAGCGGCTCGCGCGCCAATGCTTCCGGCGCGATCGCAATGCGCACCGTCACGCGCTGCACGACCTTGGTGAAATTGCCGGTGGCGTTGTCGGGCGGCAGCAGCGAGAACTGCGCGCCTGAAGCCGGCGAGACCGATTCGACGACGCCCGGCACGGCCCGTCCGTCGAACGAATCGACCGCGATGTCGACCTTCTGTCCTGGGCGAATCGCATCGAGCTGAGTTTCCTTGAAATTGGCGTCGACATAGGCCGACTGCGTCGGCACGACCGCCAGCAGACGCGTGCCCGGCATCGCATACTGGCCGACCACCGCCGCCTTGTTGCCGACGACGCCGTCGAACGGCGCGCGAATCTCGGTGAAGGAGAGATCGCGTTCGGCCTTGGCCTCGGCGGTGACGAGTTCGCCGCGCCCGCGCTCGGCTTCGGTCCGCTCGGCTTTGAGCACCTCGGCGGCGTCCTTCGCGCCTGCAAGCGCGGCCGCGGCGGCGGTTTTGGCGGCCGCCGCCGCGGCGCGCGCAGCGGCGGCGCGGGCCTGGTCGGCCGTCGCCTGTTCGAGCCGTTGCTGCGAGCCGAAAGCGACGTTGGCGAGTTTCTGCGAACGGTCGAGTTCGAGCGCGGCGCGCTTTTCGTCGGCGACCGCGCCTTCCGCCTGGGCGTCGGTCGAGGCGATCTGCGCGGCGGCTTGGTCGATCGCCGCATTCTGCGCTTCGATCTGCCGGCCGAAGCGCGCGATCGTCGCGTCCTGGGTGGCGATCTTGGCTTTGGCGGCGTCGACCGCGAGCCGGTAGTCGCCGTCGTCAATGCGCGCCAGCAGGTCGCCAGCGTGGACCTTCTGGTTTTCGGCGACCGGGACTTCGACGATGTGGCCGGCCACCTTGGCGGCGATGATGGAGGCGTCGGCGCCGATATAGGCGTCGTCGGTCGAGACGAGGAAGCGCCCCTCGACGAACCAGTTGTAGCCCCAATAGGCGCCATAGCCGAGCGCGGCCAAGGCGATGAGCGGCAGGACGACGCGCCGCGGCGAGCGTGCGCGGCCGGGGGCGGTGGGAGGAGCGCCCCCGGCCGGCGGCTCGGCCGCGTCGCGGCCGAGCGTTGCGATCTGTCCCGGTTCGCGCATCGGCGCGAGCGCGCCGGGCTCGCGTCCCGGCGCCCGGGCGAACGGCGCGGCCTGAGCTTGGTCCTGCGACATCGGTTGGATTCCAAACTGTGACCGAACCGTTCGGTCGATACAATTGACATAACCCGACCGCTTGTCTAAATCAAGCCTCGACCGAACCGTTCGGTCAACGTTTGATGGACGACATGACAGACGCAATTCCGGCGACGACGGCCACGAGTGCGGAGGAAATCGGCCAGCGCTCGGTCGACGACGGCGCGAAGCGCCGCCAGATTATGGAAGGCGCCCGCGAAATCTTCATGTCGGCAGGTTTCGACGGCGCCAGCATGAACGACATAGCCCGCGCCGCGGGCGTGTCCAAAGGAACGCTCTACGCCTATTTCGACTCCAAGGAGGCGCTATTCGAGGCGCTGATCCGGGAGGAGCGCGTCCACCAGCCCGAGCGCAACACGATCTTCCCTGTTGAGGAACCGGATCCGGAGAATGCGTTGAGGAGTTATGGCCGGCGCCTGATTGCGAAAGTCCTGCGTCCGGAAAACCTCTCGCAGATTCGGGTTGTCGTCGCGGCGGCGGCGAAGTTTCCTCGCCTCGGCCAAGCCTTTTACGGGGCGGGGCCGCTGTACGGCATCGCGACGCTTCCCGAGCGCTTCGACGCCTTCGTCGCCGTCGGA
>Ga0181520_10005823_pt1 | contig 19293 bp, 8 predicted proteins | sample PEATcosm2014_Bin_29_FD_132451 | JGI IMG/M metagenome (GOLD analysis project Ga0181520, IMG submission 132451) | Peatland microbial communities from MTU Mesocosm Facility, Houghton, MI, USA - PEATcosm2014_Bin02_30_metaG | ecosystem: Environmental > Terrestrial > Soil > Wetlands > Peat | place...
CAGGGCGTAACGCAATCCGTTTCTATAGCCCAACCATGCAGGCATTGGTTGATGAGCGGGCAAAGCTGGAAGCGGGGCTTCGCCGAGCGCTAGCTGACGGCGAATTCGTGCTCTACTACCAGCCCCAGGTGGATTTGTATGGCGCCATCATTGGTGCAGAAGCGCTTCTGCGCTGGCAACCACCGAACCAAGCCATGATTTCGCCGGCGGATTTCATTCCTGTCGCCGAGGACAGCGGCCTGATTGTGCCCATCAGTTCCTGGGTGCTTGAATCAGCTTGTCAATTGCTTGCCTCCTGGGCAGACAACAAGGCGACACAGGATCTGCGGCTCTCAGTGAACATCAGTGCCCGCCAATTCAATCAGCCTGAATTCGTAGACGAGGTCAAGCTGGCCTTGCAGCGCAGCGGCGCACGTCCTGACCGGATCTTGCTTGAGTTGACTGAGAGCCTGCTCTTAAAGAACGTTGAAAATGCGATTGAGACGATGAAGACATTGAAGGAGTTTGGCGTTGGATTCTCGATCGACGACTTCGGGATTGGTTATTCGTCACTCGCCTACCTCAAGCGCTTGCCGCTGGATCAAATCAAGATTGACCGCAGTTTCGTGCGTGACATTGTCGACGATCCGGACGACCGCGCCATCGTGCAAGCGATCATCTCCCTGGGACATAGCCTCGATTTGGACGTGATTGCTGAAGGAGTTGAAAACGTAGCGCAGAGAGACTTTCTGGCCGCCCATCAGTGCCAGGCCTACCAGGGCTTCCTGTTCAGCAAACCTGTTCCGGTCGAGGAGTTTCAAAGCATGTTGAATGGCTCAGCCCATGGTATTAAGCATACCTACGAGTGCGCATAGTCGTCGTTTCGCCTTCCACGCGCGGGATCTGCGGGGTGCGAGGGTCTAGAAGCAACGGTTAACTTGGGGAGACCTATTTTCGAGGTCTCCTCGAATTCCGCGGCAAGAGGATTGCGAACGGTCTCTTCTTCAATCTGATCGATGAAGTGTTTTGGCCCTGTTCAAGAATCCTTATTGCGAAGCTTTGCAGCAAAGGGATTCAAGCGCGCTGAGTGCGCCTTTCAGCTCTTCCTCAAGCTGATCAATCATTGGTCCGGCCACGGAAAGGTCGCCGGAAGCGCCGGCCTTCTCAAGAGCCGCGGCGGTCTTGCTGGCGTCCTTTACGGCTAGGTTGGCGAGAACTCCCTTCAACGCGTGGGCGGCTCGCATCACCCCATCCGCATTCATTGCATCAAGGGCTTTACGCGCGTTTTCAAGCTCCTGGGGATAATCACTGCGAAACATTTCGGTGAGTTCGGCAAGGAAGGAAAGATCGTCACCGATTCGATCGAAAAGCTCGGCTTCATTTATCGCATCCGCAGCAGGCCGCACCAGCTCAATGGTGGCAGGCGTCAGTTCGCTAACCTGGGACGGGTTACCTTCAAGTATCGCGTCGAGTTCCTGCTGGCGAATCGGTTTGGACAAGTATCCATCCATGCCGGCAGCCAGACAGCGCTCTTCATCGCCTTTCATCGTGTGGGCAGTCAGAGCGATGACTGTTTGATGAATCTCAGTGTTTCTCTCTTTTGACCGAATTGCCATCACAGCCTCAATGCCATCCATGACAGGCATCTGGACGTCCATAAGGACCAGATCGAATTGAGACTGTTCAAGCGCGGTGAGTGCTTCACGGCCATTTTGGACTACGGCCACTTGGTGCCCTCGTTTTTCAAGCAATCGAGTTGCGAGACGCTGGTTCACGGGGTTATCTTCGGCGACCAGAATTCGCAGCGATTTTCCATGTGGAAGAGCAGGGATCTGATGGGGCTCCGAATCTGATTGGGTCGTCGACAGCGGCTGATGGCCGCCGAGTGTCTGGGCAATTGCTTCGCGCAGATCTGATCGGCGAACCGGTTTGACTAAATAGCCGGACACCATGAGTTCCTCGCACCGAGCGGCATCTCCCCTCCGTCCTGCCGAAGTGAGGATCACGATGGGAACCTGCTCAAACCCATCTGTATTTCGAATGCGCCTCATCAGCTCAAAGCCGTCCATGATGGGCATATGCACATCGGTCAAAATCAATGTGTACGGATCTGCTGCATCGCGAGCCGCAATCAATTCCTTCAGCGCTCCAGGGCCGCTGCTAACACATGTGGATCGCATGCCCCAGTGCGCAATCATTCCGTCAAGAATCTTGCGATTTGTTTCATTGTCATCCACTGCGAGCACGCGCATACCCTCAAGCAGCCGCAGAGGAAAGGGAGTGACCGCTGGCGACGGGCTGGCATGAGAAACGCCGAGTTGAGAGGTGAAATGAACAACGGTGCCCAGGGTGGGCTGGTCGTCAAGCCAGATCTTACCTCCCATCATCTCCACTAACCGCTTGGTGATGGTGAGTCCGAGGCCAGTGCCTCCGTATTGCCGTGTCGTTGAAGTATCGGCCTGGGTAAAGGGCTCGAAGATCATTCGCCGCTTTTCGAGCGGAATGCCGATCCCCGTATCCGAAACCACAAAGTGGAGAATGCAATGATCGTCGCGGCTGAATTGAATCTCTACGCGGACAGCTACTTCTCCAACGCTGGTGAACTTGATGCCATTGCCTACAAGATTCATCAGGACCTGGCGAATGCGAACCGGGTCGCCACACACCATTTCCGGCACATCGGCATCAATGTCGCACAAGAGTTCCAGTCCAAGCTGGTCAGCCCGCAGAGCAAGCGCGCGCAGGGTGCTCTCGATACAATCCCTTAGATTGAAGTCGATATTCTCAAGATCAATCTTGCCTGCTTCAATCTTTGAGAAGTCCAAGATGTCGTTGATGACAATCAGCAAAGAGTCGGCGGAGCTCTTGACGGTTTCGAGGTATTCGCGCTGCTCGACGGACAGATTGGTATCGAGCGCCAGATCGGTCATTCCAATTACGCCGTTCATCGGGGTGCGTATCTCGTGACTCATGTTGGCCAGGAACTCGCTCTTGGCTCGACTCGCCGCCTCCGCAGCCTCCTTGGCCTTGTGAAGCGCTTCGTCGGCCAACTTCCGTTCAGTGACATCGACGAATGTAACTACCGAGCCAATCGTAATTTGGCCGCGAAGGATACGTCGTGACCAACATTCAGTGGGGAAGGTGCTGCCGTCCTTTCTCCAAAGAATCTCGCCGTCGATATGAGCATCATCGCCGCGGTGAAGCGCCTGGCAAACCTGGCACTCATCGATCGAACATGGGTTCTGCGTTTCCTTGTCACGGTGAGCCAGGTGATGAAGGTTCTTGCCAAGAAGATCTGAGGGCAACTGGTAGCCCAACATCCGCAGGCAGGCGGCGTTGCAGAATGTTGTGCTTCCGAAAATGTCGATTCCATATATTGCTTCAGGCGCCGCCTCCAGAAGAAGCATGACAAGTTCGCTGCTTTGCTGCAGCGCATCCTGAGCTTTTTCGCGTTCTGCAATCTCCGCGGCAAGGCCAGCGTTTGTAACAGAGAGAGCTTCCGTCCTTTCCTTTACCCGCGCCTCCAACAGGTCGTGCTGCTCGATCACTTCAGCCGCCATGCGGTTGAAGGAGGCTGTGAGCTCACCAATCTCATCTTTGGAATGCACCTTCAAAGGTCGAAACGTGTTGCCGGCTTCTGCGCCGAGCAGACGCGCAGCTCTCGTCAAGAGTCGGATCGGTCTGACAATGTACTCTGTCGCCAGTGCGATCAGCAAGGTCACCACGATCATGACCACGATGATGGTAAGGAGTACGACCCTCTCCATGGAACGGATGGACGCGAGGAGAGCGTCCATCGGAAAGCCGACATAGACCTGGCCCACGATCCCGGTGAGAACCGGTTTTCGCAGGACTAATGTTTTTCCGCGCTCCCCCGCCAGCGACACAAATGCTTTATCAGGTTGACCCTGCATCTGCGCCAGGAGTTTAGGAGGAAACTGCGGCACAAACGTATGGGCGAGGACTTTGCCGTCCGGCGCCGCGATGTATGCCCATTGCACGCCGGGGACGGTGAGCACCGCGTCAAGCGAAGACTGCGCGGAGGTGATATCGCGGTTGATCAATGCGGGTTCGACGGATTTTGCGAGCGCCGAAGCAATGACATCGGCTTCGCCTGCGAAACTCTGCTGCATGCGCACCGACAACTGGCGATCGAGGACAAGGTAAAGAACCGTTGCGACAATCAACGCGCAGGCGAGCTGCAACACGGCCAACTTGGTAGAGATACTTTTCATGGCATCTCCTCCGGGAGCCAATTGCCATTGACCGTCCGCGTGAGCCACACCTTGTGAATTCCCTGATGATCGGTGTTGGAGAACCCGAGCTTTGCACCCAGGCCTGGATCCCAGTCATGCAGCGACTCCATGGCCCGGATGAAATCAAGCCGGGTTGGATTCCGGCCGGCACGACGCAACGCCTCAGTGACCACAACAGCGTTTAACCATCCCTCTAACCCGGTGAAATCGCGGTCTTTGGCTTCTGTGTGGGCGCGGTACTCTTCTACCAGGGGATAGCGGTGATCTTCAGGCGATGGAACTACCTGGCTGTTGATCAAATTCAGAGTGAGGTCCTTGCCCACATGTTTCGATGCTTCGCGCAGCTTGTCAAGCATTGTGGAAGAGCTTACAAAACTTAGATTTGCGATAGGAACGTTCCATCCTGACATTCTGGAATCACGAATGAATGCGGCAGCCGGTCCATAGACCGCTACGGCGATTACCGCGTCTATGCCGGCATCGCGCAGAAGCTTCACCTGCGCGCTCATGTCCCCGTCGAATGACTGGTTGCGCCGGTATGTCACAACACGCAAGGGAGTGAGCCCGAATTCAGCCAAGGCATCATTGACCCCAAGTTCGCCGCTCTTGCCATACGCGTCGGCCTGCGTAATGAGGCCGATCTTGCGGTAACCCTTGGAATAGAGATAGCGCACGAGGGTGCGAGTTTCCTCGTGATACGAAGCGCGAATATTGAATACGAGTTTGTCGTAAGGTGGAAGACGCTGAGGATCGGCACCCGTCAACGGCGCGATGTTCACCATGTTTTCACTCTGGTAATACTTCAGCAAAGGCAGGGTGCGGGTCAGGGTGGACGTGCCGATGTAGTCGAAGAGAAAGAAAACCCGATCCTGCTCGATCAAATGATTTGTATTGCTCACCGCTGGATCCGGCTCGTACTTATCGTCCTTGAGAAGAATGGATATCCTTCTGCCGTTGATTCCACCGCACGCGTTGACAATGTCGAAGTAGGATTGCGAGCCGTTGACCAGCTTGTGACCCAACTCCCCGGAAGGCCCGGACTGAACATTGGATACGCCGATTACGATGGGTGGAGGATTCGAGGACCTGATGGCGTCATCGCCGGTTTCGCTTTGCGCAGCCGGAAATGCGAACACCAGGAAAACGATTGTTGCGGCGATCCGCCAAAGCCATTCCGGGCTCTCGACCTTCTTTAATCCAGCTGGTTTCCAAGTTAGAGAATTCTTTACCCGCATTGATCCTCGGAGCTGGCTGGACCTGTGCCAGGTCCAAGCCGACATACTTAACCCACGACCGATTGACACTCTGAGCGCCGACCTTGTTTTTCGGTCACCCACCACTGCCAACACTGCTCCTGCTGGCCTCAACTTTGAAACGATTTGCACGAGACCGAATGGCCCCTTTTTATCAGCGAGATCCGCCGGATCGCGTTGCCTGGGCCTTGCTGAGAATCGTCTTTTCAAGCCGTGCGGGGAAAATCGAAACCGATGTTGAAAATGGGGAAATGATGCTTGGTGCCAGATATCGGTTGATAGGCTCTTATCGGCACATTTCGATGAAAGTTTCACTCCTCGGAAGCTGTTTTTCCTTAACGCCAACGAAGTTTATTGTGGGCAAGGTTCGATTGCCAGAATCAAGAAATGAAAATCACCTACGATAGATAAAGAATGAGCGGGCGGAAGATTGTTCACATAGACATGGACGCGTTTTACGCATCCGTCGAGCAACGCGATTGTCCGGATCTTCGGGGCAAGCCGGTTGTGGTGGCGTGGCGGGGTAAGCGATCCGTTGTCTGCGCGGCTTCGTACGAAGCCAGGCGCTTTGGAGTTCGCTCGGCCATGGCAGCAACACTTGCCGAGCGTCTGTGCCCGGAGGCGGTTTTCGTCCCTCCTGACTTCACCCGTTACCGCGCTGTGTCACGCGCCGTTCGCGAAATCTTGCTGCGGCACACCGATCTCATCGAACCGCTGTCGCTTGACGAGGCGTATCTGGATGTGACGGAGAACAGGACTGGGCTTGCCACAGCAACCAAAGTAGCCAGCGCCATTCGGCAGCAAATCCGAGAAGAACTGAACCTGACGGCTTCCGCCGGGGTGGCTCCCAACAAGTTTTTGGCGAAGATTGCTTCAGATTGGCGCAAGCCGAATGGGCTTTTTGTGATCCAGCCAGCGGAAGTGGAGAGCTTTCTGATCGCTTTGCCCGTGGGCCGGATTCCCGGGGTGGGAAAAGTAACTGAAGAGAAACTCGCCAACCGCGGAATGCGCACGGCCGGGGAAGTACGAGGCCGCCGCCTGGAGGAGTTGCAGGCTCATTTCGGCCGTTTTGGGCAACGTCTCTTCGAATTGGCGCGCGGTATTGATGATAATCCGGTGGTTCCCAATCGGCCTACAAAGTCGATCTCCGCTGAGGATACTTTCGAGCGGGATTTATTGCTTGCCGCGACCGAACCAATGATCCGTCGGCTGGCAGAAAAAACCTGGCTGGCCTCCCGCAAAGAGTCGCGGATCGCCCGCACGGTGGTCTTGAAGCTGAAGACAGCGGAGTTCCAAGTGTTCACCCGAAGCCACACGCCCTGCACACCGCCGGCCTCTTCAGATGAGTTGACGCGGATAGCGCTCGCTCTGCTCGATAAAGTGGCAACCAATCCCAGGCAGCGATTCCGCTTAGTGGGAGTCGGACTCGGCAACTTTCGCGATTCAGAGGGGGGCGGTGAGGCGTCTCTCTTTTTTCCGGATCGCATTTGAGCCTTGGCGAATTGATCATTCACTGCGGAGAGTTTCGAGCGGATCGGCAAATGCTGCACAGCGAGCGGGGATGAGCGTCGCGATAAAGCTTGCGCACGCGAGCACGAGACTTGCCGCAATGATTACGAGCGAATTCGCGCTGACGGATCCATAGAGGAAATGTCCCGCAGCGCGCACCGCGAAAATTGATAGGATTGCGCCAGGCAAAATGCCGGCGACTAGGATACGCGCGGTCTGGCCGACGATGAGCATTTGAATATTGCGGCGGGTGGCGCCGAGTGCGAGGCGTATGCCGAACTCGCTCTTACGGCGCGCTGTGCGTGATGACATTACGCCATAGAAACCAATGGCGATGAGCAACAGCGTGAGGCTGGCATAAATTGCCGCAAGCCGCGCGAGAAGCTTGTTGGTGCCGAGGTCGCCGTTCAGTTCCGTGGCTAAAGGTACGATTTCACTTACGGGCAGCGTTGGATCCACTTCACGCAGCGCCTGGCGCACTGTATCTGCTAACTGGCGCGGATCACCCACGGCTCGCACGCGGATGCTGTTTACCGGTGCGGGATTCTGGTTGATGCACATGTAGACCACGGGCGGAGCCTCGCGCTCCGCACCGTTCACGCGCGCATCGGCCACTTCACCCACAATCATGAACTTGTGATCATCTGGTGCCGGCACATAACCAACCCATTGGCCAATCGGGTCTTCATCTCCAAACAATTGGCGCGCGTAGGCACGGCTGATAATCGCAACACGCTGCGTTTTGTCCGTATCGCCCGCAGAGAAATCTCGCCCGCGGAGAATTGGAATTCCAACCGTGGAAAAGAAGCCGAGGCCTACATGGTCTTCCTGCCCATGCGCCTGCTCGTCGGTAAGACCGCTGCGCCCATGAACGTAGAGTGCGGTAATCCAACCGCAGTGAATGCCGCCGCACATTTCTACGGCGGCGCTGCGCACGCCTGGAAGTGCCTGCAGGCGCTCCTGTATCTGCCTATAAAGCTCGGGGAGCATTTCGCTATGATCTGTGTACCTTGGCTGATGGAGTTCCGGGCGCACAATCAGCACATGCTCGCGATCCATGCCCACATCCACAGTTTCCCAGTGCACCAGCGTCGCAGCGAAACACCCAGCCATCGTGGAAAGCAAAAGTGAAAGACTGACTTGCGTTCCAAGCAGCATATTGGAACGAAAGCGCTGAATTGCGGTTTGGGAGATGCCAACAACTTTAGCGCCCGATCCCGCCGTATGCGCGACGCCGGTTCGGATAAAAATGACCGCCGGAAGAATGCTGAAGCACAGCAACGACAGCAGCATAAGCCCTGCGCCGAGGGCCGCAAGAGGCAGGTTCGGATGCAGGTCGAACATGAATAGAGCATTGCGATTAGAAGCCCAACGAACAAGAATGCCGCTGGCGGCACGGCCCAGAACAAACGCACACGCAGAGCCACCGGCAACTAGCAGCGCATCCTCAAGAACAATCTGGCGAAGAAGCCTGCCGCTGCTTGCTCCAAGAGCCATACGCACACTGAGTTCGCGCGCACGCGTATTGAGGCGCGCAAGCTGAAGGTTCGCGAGATTCAGACAGCCCACCAGGAAGATGGAAGCTGAAAGTGCCATGAGCAATGTCAGGGGAGCTGTGAACCTCTTACTCATGCCATTCTCACTCAGCGGAGCCACGCCGGTTTTGACTTGCAGTCGTGCGGCTTTCAGAGCCGGATCAGCAGTCGCTTCTGTCATCACCACACGATCATTGCGAAAAGCTTGGTCCCAATGGGCAAGCACTGCGGCGCGGCGTTCTGGCGGAATCCGCGCCGTCAGCTCGAGCCAGAAGATGGTGGGCTGGTCATACCAGGGCTTGTCGAGCGATACATCATGACCCGGCCCGAGTGAGTCCCACGAAAAGGCAAATGCGCCAGTGCTCTGGAGCGCAAGAGGCAACCAGATGTCGGGAGCACGTCCGGTTATGTCGCCGAGGAATCTCCGATGTGTAACGCCGATCACAACAAATGCGCGCCCATTGAGAACAAGGTGCCGGCCCACGGCTTGCTGCGCTGAGCCGAAGGTATTGCGCGCAAAATCATAGCGAAGCACTGCAGGCCACTCATCCTGGCCCATGCGTTCGTCGGCCAACACGAATAGCCGCCCCGCAGCTGGCGCAACGCCGAGCCCGCTGAAGTAGTTGTCGGAAACAGGCGCTAAGGTGGCCTCTATCGACGCGCGGTTGGGAAGCTCGAGGGTGGCATCCTGCGCATTTGCAGATGCCATCAGAGGAACCTCGGGCGTGGCGGCGCGCAGGCGTTGATATGCGGGATAAGAAATCGTCCAACTCTGATCAAAGGGGGTGCGTGCGGCTTGGATTCTGACAACTTCTTCAGGATGAGGAATAGGCAATTCGGCCAAAATCACTGCATAGAGGAGCTGGAACACGCCAAGATTGGCGCCGACGCCGAAAGCCAGCGTGAGCAGAGCCGTTGCGGTAAAAGCAGGAGCGCTGCGAAGCTGGCGCAATGCATAACGAGTATCGTGTACAAGGTTTTCCAGCCACATCCATCCCCAACGCTCGCGCGCAACGTCCCTGATAAGAGGCAAGTTGCCGAGTTCACGCAGTGCAGCTGCACGGGCCTGTGCCGGGTCCTCTCCGTGCGCAACGCGCTCAGCGACTGCCATGTTTAAATGCGAATCGAGTTCTTCGCGAAGGCCTTCCTTTGCTCGTTCCCACGGCCAGAACATCACGGCTGCGCCTCCGGCACCATGACAGCGCCAATTGCGCGAACCAACTGGAGCCAGCGCTGATGATCACTCGCGAGGTGCTTCCTCCCGAGCGCCGTAAGCTGGTAGAACTTCGCGCGCTGCCTGGCTTCGGTGAGTTTCCATTCGGACTTTACCCATTTCTGCCGTTCAAGACGATGCAGCGCGGGGTACAGAGATCCTGTCTCCACATTGAATACTTCGTCGGACCGGCTGCGGAGGACTTGTGCAATGGCGTAACCGTGCATAGGCTCGCGCACAAGCGCCTGCAAAACGAGCATGTCTAACGTTCCCTGCAACAGCTCGATTTTATTTTGGTATTTTGGGGTTTCGCGCATGTGGATGTAGACATCCTACTTCCAATCATGGAGACTGTCTACATCCATGCGTCGATAGGTTTCCCCGACGATCCTGGGTTACCAGAACTGGGTTGCTACCACAGTCGCGGCGCCGGTGTGCCCTGAAACGACTTCGACTTTGAGGACGGCTTCGAAATTCTGATCCAGGGAGCCATGAGGAGCGGAGCGGGCAAGTGCATCCAGAGCCTCAGGTGACACGGCGAACTCGCCTGCGGCCTGAGAACCATTCGACCCAATTCCTGCAATCACAGCCACCGGGCCGTCCGTGGTCGCATTCTTGAAGCGGGCAACGATTGCGTAATCCTCAGTCTGCTGCGCAAACGGCTTGTCGAATGCGACACTCCAGTCGCGACCATCAGGATGTTCGTCATCGACGATGTAGTGCAGGCTGCCATCCTGTTCAAAGTGAAATCGGAGCGGCTTCAGAAAACGCATGGTCCAGGTGTTGTTGTACCCGGATACAAGGACAACAGGAAGGCGATGGAGATCCTGCAGGGTATTGGAAGCTGCTTCGCGGATGCGGAACTGTTTGTGTTGCGTCTGCAGGAATCCCGCCACTTCAGAAACCGCTTGCACGGCGGAAAGAGAGATACGAGCCTCAGGCCGGAGAATGTGTTCCTCTATCGTTGCGTCCGCCGGCTCAGGGATGTCCGTGTCGGGAAAGTGAGTGCGGCCGACACTGATGAGCACCGTGCCGGGGTCGGTGACGAGCGGGCCCCACAGTCCCATGATTGCGGTCGGCGCACGATGCCAGAAGAGTTCGGACGGAAGTAAATCTACGATTTTGGCGATCGCAACCGTCACCAGGATGCCGGCCAGCAGGCCGTAAAGAAACGAGGACCGGAAACGAGGCCGGAAGGGGCTCTCAGTGTCCTGTACTTGTGGAGCGGTTCGAAGAGGAGCCGGCTGATGATGCGAAATAGCCACGGGCTCGTTGATTGGCACCGGAATGCCGTCCTCCGCTTTCGATACGTGCCTTGCTCGAGAATCGAAGCGAGTGAATTGCGGAATATAGGTTCCGATCGGAAGCCGGATCTCGATGGAACCAGTGCGATCGTTTTCCTGATAGAACTGGGCGATCCGACGGCGAATTTCTCCGGCGCTGAAGCGAACCACCGGATCCGCGTTGGTGTCGTAATCGGGCGGCCGATGAAAGACCTCGATACCCAAGGTCCGCTCTTTGAGGTCGAGAACGTCGCCGGCGAGAGCCTTCTCGACGACATAGCGTAGCAGAGAGGGATAGCGCCGGCTGTTCCGAAACGGCGGGCTTGCCAGAATTCGTTCGAGCTCCTCCCGAACCTCCAGAAGGTCATCCTGTGAAGCGGGTATCCAAACCTTTCGAACGGTAGCAAGCCCCATGGGCGGTCTCCGGGAAGTGCAGGAAGCTTACGAGAGCGATGTTACATGTCGCAAGCGAAATGTTACAAGCTTCAAACTATTCTTTTAAATCAATTATTTAGAGCCATGAATCCATTGCTACCGTATGCCACTTGCCAAATGCATGGTCCAGCGCTCAGAGTCGCACACGTCGAGTTGGTGACTCGTTGTGGTGATGTGTGTTCACCACATTTCAACGCAGCGCACAGAAAACCATGGGAGGCGGGCCTTCGGTTTCCGGCGATGTGGAAGAGAGAATCCCCAAAGCATTTGTATGTGACACGAACAATAAACCCCGACCAGCGACCACAGCTGCCTGAGCTGTGGAGAAGGATTTGGCTATGATGCAAAGAAATAGATCTGGAAGAGGCTGCGATTCAAAGGGAGCGCAGAACTCGCGGCGTCCCGCGCCTGAGCTACTGACCCTGCTGATTGCTTTCGCGATTCTGATCGTGACCAGCGGTGTGGCTCATGCGCAGGTGCTTTACGGCACGCTGCTCGGCAGGGTCAGCGATACGACGGGAGCGGCAGTTTCCGGCGCGACCCTGGTGGCTACTGATCATGCGACCAACATCTCGAAGACCACAACAGCGGACGGCTCGGGCGACTACCGCTTCTCAGATCTTGAGCCGGGGACCTATTCGCTTAGTGTGTCTGCCAAGACATTCGGCAAGGTAGAAGGGCAGGGGATCATTGTCCAGGCGAATACCGAGCAGCGATTTGACGCTCAGCTTAAGCCTGCATCCGTGGGCCAAGTGGTTACCGTGAACGCTGCACCTCCCGATCTGCAGACTGATACAGCGAACGTGACCTCTGAGTTAGAGACGACAGAAGTGCAGACGCTGGTGACGACTGCCGGGCTCAACATGCGCAACTTCCAAAGCTTGTTTGTGGTGCTTCCCGGCTTTTCTCCGCCGGGGGAACAGCACTCTGAATCCGGCAATCCCGCCGATACCATGATGTACAACGCAAACGGCGTGTCAGGGAGCAACAACAGCACCCGTATTGACGGCGTGAGCGACATCTATCCCTGGCTGCCAGAGATCACCGCGTATACGCCGTCTACCGAAGCGGTTTCCGCTGTCAACGTGCAGACCAACAGCATGAATGCTGAGCAGGGATTTGCGTCCGGCGCCGCAGTCAACGTGACAACCAAATCCGGAACCAACAAATTCCACGGCACTGCATGGGAATACAACATGATCAGCGCCCTGATGGCGAAGCCCTTCTTCTTCACGCCGACGACGGCGAACAGAGGCCTGGTTCCCAAATACATCCTGAACCAATTCGGCGCCAATTACGGCGGACCGATCAAGAGGAATAAGGCTTTCATCTTCGGCAACTGGGAACGCACCCGGCGTTCGGCGGCGTTAAGCAACTTCCAGACTGTACCATCTGCCGCCATGCTCGCCGGCAATTTCACCGGCATCACCACCAACGGCACCACGCCGGTCATCATCTATGATCCCGCTACGGGCAATCCCGATGGTACCGGGCGAACACCATTCCTGAACAACGTCATTCCCACAGGTCGCATTTCCTACGCTGCGAGCCAAATGATCAAGCTGTTGCAAGCGAACAATAACGCAGATGCGCCCAACGTCTCCAGCGCCAACCTGCTTTCCGCCAGCGGGATTAATAATGACTTCTTCGGCGCAGCCGACGGTGAGTACACGCGTGATAATGTGGATACCCGCGCCGATTACAACGTCAGCAGCAAGAGCACAATCTTCGGGCGATACGGATTTCAGAAGACGTTGCTTTTTGATCCCCAGACGCTGGGACAGGCCGGCGGCACCACATTTGACGGTGGCCAGCCGGGCACTGCGCCGAGCTTCGTTCAATCCATCGGAATCGGCGGCACCTATACCTTCCAGTCCAACCTGCTGCTGGATGCCAACGTCGGCTATCTGCGCCAGGGCATGGCCGCCAAGAACACCGATCTCGGGGTAGATTGGGGAACCAGTTACTTCAACATTCCCGGCACCAATGGGCCTTGCGCTCTGTGCGGAGGACAGCCCAGATTCGTATTCAGCGGGATATCCAATATGGGAAATCAAAATATTTCCAATCCCTTCCAGTTCCGAGACAACACCTATGTTTCTGCGGCCAACCTGAGCTGGAATAAAGGGAAGCACTCCACTCGTTACGGCATGGAGTTCGACCGCTTTGCGATTAACCACTTCCAGCCACAGAATACCTCCGGCCCTCGCGGCGGGCTCAACTTCACAGGCGGCTTGACCTCGCTCACAGGTGGAGCTGCTGCGGATGTCTTCAACTCCTGGGCGGACTTTCTTCTCGGCCTCCCGCAGTTGGTTCAAAAGGACACCCAATACCTGAATCCTGCCACGTCTCGCGAGAGCGTGTGGGCATTCTATGCTCAGGATCAGTGGCGGGCAACGGAGAGGCTCACGGTCAACTATGGTGTCCGGTATGAGATCTATCCCATCTCCACCCGCGACCATTCTGGCCTTGACATCTTCAATCCCGCCGACGGGAACATTTATGTGGAGGGGTCCGGTGGAGTTCCGGCAGGCGTCAAGATCCAGACTGGAATTGGCATGGTTGTCCCACGCCTTGGCCTGGCCTACCGTCTGGACACCAAGACGGTGATCCGCGCCGGTTACGGGTTGTCATCAAATCCCGACAGCTATCGCAATGTGCTCACGACTTATCCCTCGGTGGTTTCGCAGACGATTCAGGGAGCCACAGGGAATGTGTCGCCCCTTATCAACGGCGTGCCCGTCACGACGGTCACCGGTATTCCACTCTTGACGCCCCCGACTCTGAGCCCAAGCTCACCGTCGATTGCTCTTGGTAGCCTCGGCACTCCCGCGGGCTCCCTGGGAGCGACCACGCTGCCCCTGAACTACAGGCGCGGATACTACGAGTCGTACAATGCAGCGTTCGAGCGCCAGCTTCCGAGCCAAATCACCTTCAATGCAACCTACGTCGGCGAACTGATCATCCGCGAAGTTCCGGGCATCAACATCAATGCAAATCAGGCGCCTGGCCAAACGAATGCAGGGCAGCCGATGAAGCCGCTGTATGGCATCACAGCTAGCATCACGTCCGAAATTCCGAATGGAACCGGACACTACAATGCACTGGAACTCCAGGCAAAGAAGAGATTCTCGGGCGACAGCAACGTGGCGATCAACTACACGTACTCCCGTGCGATCAACGACTATGGCGATCAGTCTGACGGCGAGTCTGGTCTGTTTACTGCGATGAGGGGATCCGAGGCTTACTGGCGCCTCAACCGGGGATCGGCTGGTTTTGACCGGACACATAACATCCAGATCTTTGGGAACTATATGCTTCCCTTCGGAAAAGGTCAGGCCTATTTGCAGAACGGCCCCGCGGGATACATCCTGGGAGGTTGGGGATTGAGCGGCTCCCTGAGCCGTGAAAGTGGTACCCCCTTTACGGTAACGGGCAGCGGCGGCTCGCTGGGTCCCAGTGTTGTCGGCAGCTCGCAATTTGCTGATGTGGTCTCCAAGTCGAACATGATTCTTGGCGGGCACAACGGCAACGGCACCGGCGCTTATTTCAACCCTGCCAATTTCCAAGACCCATCGGTAACCCAAAAGGCTGCGTCGGGGTCGAGTTGCTCCACTTCCAATCTTGCAGCGTGCCGCTTCGGAACGGCGGGCCTGCACTCGCTTCGCGGGCCGGGCCTTACCAATCCGAGCCTCAGCGTGGCTCGCACTTTTGCGATATCGGAGCGTTTCGGATTGGTCTTCCGCGCCGAGGCATTCAACCTTACCAATACCCCCCAATTCAGCAATCCCAACGCGAGTGTGACTGGCGGTAGTTTCGGGTTGATCACAGGCACAACAGGCAATTCCAACCGCGAGTTACGCTTCTCAGGTCGAGTGACCTTCTAAGTGATCTTTCACAAGAACCGCGACCACCGCTCAACACGAGCGGTGGCTGCGCGATGACTCGATCTTGGATTCAAGGATCACAAAATGCCGTCAAAGACTCTCACCCGCATGGGCCGCAGAGGGTTCTTGCAAGGCGGAGTCGCGTTAGGCGCTCTTGCTGGATTGAACATTTCGGCAGAAACAACTCCGATCGTCACCGGCGAGACAGATCGAAAGTATTGGCTTCAAATTCTTGTCAAGGTAGCCGATCCGGTTCTGAGCGCGGCGAGCCAGAGGCGGTTGAAGGAACTGATGCCGGTCGAAGCTCCGCATGGAAACCTGGCGGAACGCCGTCAATTTACCCATCTTGAAGCTTTGGGCCGTCTCTTGACGGGTATTGCGCCCTGGCTGGAATCGGGTTCGGCGGAAGGTGCGGAGGGCAAGCTCCGAAATCAATACGCAGAGTGTGCCCGCCTTGCCATTCAGTCGGGCACGGATCCGGCGTCCCCTGATTTTCTAAATTTCAACAAGGGCAGCCAGCCTGTCGTAGATACCGCGTTTCTTGCGCTGGCAATTCTGCGCGCGCCGACAGAACTTTGGCACAAACTGGATGACGCGACGCAGCGGCATGTGATCGCCGCGCTCGATTCCTCTCGCCAGATCCGTCCCGGCTACAACAACTGGCTGCTGTTTTCGGCAATGATTGAGGCCGGACTGTCGTTCATGGGTGCATGGTGGGACCCGGTGCGTATCGACTACGCAATTCGCACCATGAATACCTGGTACAAGGGCGATGGAGTCTACGGCGATGGGTCGTCGTTCCATTGGGACTACTACAACAGTTTTGTCATTCATCCCATGCTGCTTGGCATTCTGGACACCATCTCGAAGGCGTCCAAAGCATGGGTATCGTTCGAGCCCGAAGTCCTGGTTCGAGCGCAGCGCTACGCGGCAATCCAGGAGCGACTCATCGGCCCCGACGGAGCTTTTCCGCCGATCGGCCGATCGCTTTGCTACCGCTTCGGCGCATTCCATCTGCTGGCGGAGATCAGCCGCCGCCAGCAATTGCCGAAAGGGATTTCTCCTGCGCAGGTTCGTTCCGCTTTGACAGCAGTGATGCGCCGCATGATTGATGCTTCTGGCACGTTTGACGAGCGGGGCTGGCTGACCGTGGGATTCTACGGGCATCAGCCGTCCATTGCCGAGTCCTATATCTCAACGGGAAGCTGTTATTTGTGTTCTGCGATGTGGCTTCCGTTAGGGCTGCCGGAATCGGATCCTTTCTGGGCAGGAGCTGCAGCGCCGTGGACATCAAAGAAGACATGGGCTGGCGAGCAAGTGAGGGCAGATCATTCGATCCGAGATACCAATTCCGAAAACCTCTAGTGCATGGTTCACGAACGTTTGCGGGCACGACAGTAGCCGCTCGAGCGCAAATGAAAAGTGAGCCAACTCAAGACATGCAGAGCGGTTGCGGAGGAGATGGCAATGACTGGAGTCTCAACCATGCTTGTGGTGGATCGGGAAACTGGTTGGGTTCGTGGAAGTATCAGCGCCCAGGAGCTATTGGCTGGGCGACGGCGTCACGTCGATTGGGAGTTGGAGAGAAGCAGTTCGTTCCGTTGAGAGAGATAAGGACGAGCAGCGTGCGTGATCGAGAAACATCACGATAGTTAGTCAGGCGTCTGAGACGACGGTTGGGCTTTGCACCAACCTGAATCGCCAATGAAATCGATTCTATTCCCTCTTGATTGCTTGTCGCTCATTCGAAATGGCAAGGGCGCCGCAGGTGTTACTCCTGCAGCGCCCAGGTTTGGTGTTCAGTTAGAAGACGAACTTGCCGCCGAGTTCGAGCACGCGAGGATCGAACGTGCTTGTAGCTTGGCCGTAGTTGCCGCCGCCGGTGGTTGTGCCAATGCTGTTGAACTCCGTGTGATTGAAGGTGTTGAAAGACTCCGCGCGGAACTCGAAGTGAGCCCGCTCGGTTACCGCGAAGGACTTGTAGACCGAGGTCGTGAAGTTGGTGCGATGTGGGCCTACGAACGTATCCCTCTTACCGTTTCCAAAGCCCAGATTCGGTCCGCCCAGGTAGCCCGGTGTTGGAGGGGCCAGAGGATCGGCTCCGCCATCCGTCGCGGGGGTGCTGAACCAGTTGTTCACCTTGTGGTGATAGCTGATCTTGCCCACAACGTTGGCACGGTTGGTGTAGGTGCCACCCAACCCAATGGGATCGGTCACCCCGCCAAATCCGGCTGCGACGGGAAGACCTGTCTCGGTAATCACCGTACCGGCAAGTTCCCACCCACCGAGAGCCGAGTGCAGCAATCCAGTGCTCTTATTGAAGACGGGCAGTTTGTAGATGTAGTTGCCCTGCAGAATCTGACGACGATCGTATTCGCTGCCTCCTTTATCGTACTTGAGGTCCCATGGGTTGCTAATCTGGGTAAGGTCAGTGTCGGTAAGATCGGTGTTATGCGAGTAAGTGTAGTCCAACTCGCCGCTTAGGCCCCATTTGTTCTGAGCGCGAAGGCCGGTCTGGAGGCCGTTGTAGGTTGAGTTAGTCGTGTTCTCCTCCTGCAGGATGTTTCCAAAGCCCTGGTAGGTGCGAAGGGCATTGCTAAGGCCGTAAGTTAGATTGGGAGCGCTTCCCAGACTCAGACCGTTGTATCCCACCGATGCTTCCCGGAGGACATTCGGGGTGTTAAGGGGGAAATTGTTGAGTGGGCGATCAATATTCTGATGCCAGGCCACGTTGCCGACGTACTGGACTACCCAGATCAGAGATGGTTTCAGTTCGTGTTGGATTCCCAGGCTATACTGCGCAACTGCAGGAGCCTTGTAGGTGGTGGCAAGAGTCACCAGGCTGGCCGGAAGAATGGGCAGGTTGGTGACACTCAGGCAATTGGCCGGGTTCGATGTCGTTGATGCCGACGTCCACGAGCAGTGGGGATTGCTGTAGTAGACGCTGTTGACACTCGGTACGTACTCGTAGGGCAGGTTATTGTTGGCAAGATCGTAGATATCGTTGCCTTGCATGCGCTCGAAGAAAGTGCCGAAGCCGCCACGAAGAACGGTCTTCCCGGCACCGGTCAGGTCGTAGGAGAATCCTACTCGCGGCTGAGCGGTCTTGTAGTCGTTTGTAACAACCCCGTGCGCAACACCGTCGGTTCCTGGGACCACCATGCCGTTGAGATAGTAAGGGGCATTGAATCCCGCTGGCGTAACAACTCCCACGCTTGAAGGATCGATCGCGTTCGTTGAGGTCCAGACGGGAGGCGTGTTGATATAGGTGCTGGGTTCAAAGTTGGACAACTGGTTGTTGCGCTCCCATGCGTGGGGGAGTGCATCGTAGCGAAGTCCAAGTTGCAGGCTCAACCGCGGTGTGACCTTCCAGTTGTCGTTGACGTAAGCGGAGGGTGTCTGGTTGACGTAGTGACGAATCGACATAGACTGCGGTTGAGAATAGCCAGTGGTGAGTCCGAGCACCAAGCTCATGAACGGATCGCCTGAGGTGCCGCCGTTTCCATTGCCTGTCTGATTCTGGCTCAATCCGAAATCGCCGGCCGCGTCGTTTTGCAATTGCTGGTTCTTGGTGTAGCGGTTGTAGCTGAAGCCGAATTTCATCGCGTGCTTACCTGCGGTATAGGAGATATCCACCTTGGGCTCGTAGTCTTCGGCCGCATTGTGCCACGGACCATATCCAGTTTCTTCGCCGGTCCCTATACCCTTCCCGTTGATTCCGTTAAACCCTGGAAACTGATTGGATCCGGAGTTGGTAAAGAAATTTGCCTGGGTCCAGGTGCTCGGAGCAAGTGCGTCGAGTGAGTTTGTGATGTTGATGATATTGCCGTCGTAATTCATCGATGCTTCAACCAGCAGGCTCGGCGTGATTGTGGCACTGACCTTGATCGCCGCGCTGTTCGCGGGATTGCTCAAGGTGCTGCTGATGGTGTTGTAGGACTCA